>JABLTQ010030060.1_pt1 | contig 22048 bp, 25 predicted proteins | sample 7160101 | NCBI WGS metagenome assembly JABLTQ01 (sample SAMN14651228, study PRJNA627086) | human gut metagenome | isolation source: feces | host: Homo sapiens
CTGTTGTGGCTATCGCCGATACCAACTGCGATCCCGATGAGATCGATTACCCCATCCCCGGCAACGACGACGCCATCCGCGCCATCAAGCTGATCGCCTCCGTTATGGCCAACGCCATGATCGAGGGCCGTCAGGGCGAGCAGGTGGAGGAGGCCGCCGAGGCCAAGGACGCCGAGTAAGCCAACTCGATAGATACCGCGTAACGCACGGGGCAGGGAAGTGTCCCTGCCCCTTTTAATTCAACTTTTACAGGAGGAAATACAAATGGCTTTTACTGCTGCTGATGTGAAGACCCTGCGCGAGATGACCAGCGTGGGTATGATGGACTGCAAGAAGGCGCTTGTCGAGTGCGACGGCGATATGGACAAGGCTGTCGAGTGGCTGCGCGAGAAGGGCCTGGCCAAGGCCGCCAAGAAGGCCGGCCGCATCGCCGCCGAGGGTATGTCCTATGCCCTGACCGAGAACGGCGTGGGCGTCGTGGTCGAGGTCAACTGCGAGACCGACTTCTGCGCCAAGAGCGACCTGTTCGTGGCCTTCGTCAAGGACATCGCCAAGGTCATCGCCGAGCAGGATCCCGCCGATGTGGATGCCCTGATGAACTGCAAGTATGTCGGCTCCGACCTGACCGTTTCCGAGACCATGCCCGAGAAGGTCATGTCCATCGGTGAGAACCTGCAGATCCGCCGCTTCGTCCGCTTCTCCGAGAACACCAGCGTGGGCTACGTCCATGCCGGCGGCAAGATCGGCGTGCTGGTGAACCTGGCTGTGGACGGCGGCATCGACGCCACCGAGATCGGCAAGAACGTCGCCATGCAGATCGCGGCCCTGAACCCCCGCTTCTGGGACAAGTCCCAGGTCACCGATGAGGTGCTGGCCGAGGAGAAGAAGATCGCGCTGGCCCTGATGGACACCGATCCCAAGATGGCCTCCAAGCCCGAGGCCGTCAAGGAGAAGATCGTCATGGGCAAGATGAACAAGTTCTACGAGGAGAACTGCCTGCTGCAGATGGAGTTCGTCCGCGGCGACATCTTCCAGGGCAGCGTGGAGAAGTATATCGCCGACGCCGCCAAGAAGCTGGGCGGCAGCGTCAAGTTCGTGGATGCCGTTCGCTTCCAGACCGGCGAGGGCATCGAGAAGAAGCAGGAGGACTTCGCCGCTGAGGTCGCTGCGCAGATGAACATGGGCAAGTAATTGCAGATGCACAAAACACCCTTCGGCTCACGCCGAGGGGTGTTTTTCCGCACATAAAAAGGACCGCCGTGAGGCGGTCCTTTTTATGTGCGGATATGTCAGGAAACGAGCACGTGGATGCGCCCCGCGGGCTCGCCGTACTTGTCGGCGGCAACGGTGCCGTTCAGCACGGTGGTGATGTAGTCCATGACCACCTCGTCCATGGGGATGCCCAGGTCATAGTTGGCGGTGGCGTTGACAAAGCGATAGTAGGTGTCGCCGCCGCTGGCCATAAAGTCGTTGGTGGCGATGGTGTACGTGGCCGCCGGGTCAAAGTCCTTGCCGCCCACGGTCTTGATGGTCACGCGGTTGATGGTCTTGGGGGCGAAGTAGGTGGTGCCGGGATACTCGTCGCCCTGGTCATAGCCCTTGGTGGTGTCCACGGTGAACTCGATGCCGGATACCTGGGGGAAGCCGCCGATGGCCTCCGGCGTGCAGAAGGTGGAGGCCTCCAGCACTTCCAGCAACTCCGTACCGGTGATCTTGATGATGCTCAGGGTGTTGCCGAAGGGCAGCACGGTGTTGACGTCCTTCTTGGTGATGTCGCCGGCCTCGATGGTGGCGCGGATGCCGCCGCCGTTGGTGATGGCCGCGTCAACGGTCTCGCCCTGCTGCTCGGCGCCCCACACCAGCGCGTCGGTGATCAGGTCGCCCAGATTTGTCTCCTGCGTGCGGTTGCCGGGGTCCTTCTCGCCGTTCAGCGTCACCTCGGTCTTGGCGAACACTGTGCCGTAGTCGGCCTCGATCTCGGCGATGATGGCGGCGGCGCGGGCGGCGATGGCGTCGTCGGCCGCTCCCATGTCCTCGGTGGACAAGCACGTGGTGGTGATGGTGCTGTCCTTGATGGTCACAACGCCGATGTTCTCCAGCTTCGTGCCGGTAGAGGTCAGGATAGTGTCGCCTACCTTGCGGTCCGTGTTGGTCTTCTCAACGATCTCCTCCTCAGTGGAATGAGAGTGACCGTCGATGAACACGTCGATGCCGGTGACCTTGTTCAGCAGGTCGATAGAGCGGTTGCCGGTGGCGGCGGTCTCATCGTCGATGCCCAGGTGGCCCAGGCAGATGACGTAGTTGCAGCCCTCGTCCTCGCGCAGCATATTCGCCATATCCTGCGCGATCTGATACAGCTCCTCACCGCCGGCGAAGGTCACGCCTTGGATCTTACCGGGGTGGGCCTTTGTGGCGGTCTCCGGGGTGTCCAGACCGAACACGCCGATCTTGGTGCCGCCGGGGGTGGTGAACACGGCCGCATCGTCAAAGGCCAGCTCGCCGTTGTACTTCACGTTGGCGGCCAGCACGGGGAACTGGGCGTTCTCCATGTTCTTCTTCAGCGCCTCGAAGCCGTAGTCGAACTCGTGGTTGCCCAGCGCCACAGCGTCGTAGCCCACCATGTTCATCAGCTCCACAGCCGTTGCACCCTCAGACACACTCACAGCGGTGTCGCCCTGACTGAAGTCGCCGGCGTCCAGGATCAGCACATACGCGCCCTCAGACTCATACTGGCTGGCCAGCGCCGCTACCTTGGCGTAATTGGAAACAGCGCCGTGCACATCGTTGGTGTGCAGGATGACCACCGGCTCCGTGGCGGTGGCGTCCTTGCCGGGGTCGGGTTTCTTTTCGCCGCAGGCCGCCAGGGTGAACACCATGGCCAGGGCAAGCAGCAAAGACAGCAGCTTTTTCTTCATACTCCTTATTCCTTCCTTTCAGCGTTTTTGCACATTTTCTGCGCCTGCTGTATGGCCATTGTACCGTATTCCACGGCTGAACGCAAGCTTTTCCCGGTTTTTATTTTACATGGATTTTACACCAGCGGGATTTTTCCCTTTACATTGGGCACTTACAATAAAAACCGTACAAGGGAGTTATCCAAAACGACGAAAGAAATGAGGTAATACATATGAAAAAGATCATTGCACTGGTCCTGACCGCCCTGCTGGCCCTGAGCCTGGTGGCCTGCGGCAGCGAGACCAAGACCGACGACGCCGACAAGACCGAGGACAAGACCTCCACCGAGCTGACCGGCACCGTCTCCACCGACGGCTCCACCTCCATGGAGAAGGTCATCGGCGCCCTGAGCGAGTCCTTCATGGCGCAGAACGGCGGCGTCACCGTTAACTACAACCCCACCGGCTCCGGCTCCGGCATCACCGCCGTGCAGGAGGGCACCTGCGACATCGGCCTGTCCTCCCGTGCGCTGAAGGATGAGGAGAAGTCCGCCGGCCTGAAGGAGACTGTGCTGGCCTATGACGGCATCGCCATCATCGTTCACCCCGACAACCCCGTCAGCGACCTGTCCGTTGAGCAGATCGCCAAGCTGTACACCGGCGAGATCACCAACTGGAAGGACGTGGGCGGCAATGACGCCGAGGTGGTCCTCATCGGCCGCGAGGCCGCCAGCGGTACCCGCGATGGCTTCGAGTCCATCACCGGCACCAAGGACAAGTGCCAGTATCGTCAGGAGCTGACCTCCACCGGTGATGTGATCACCGCCGTCAGCCAGAACCCCGATGCCATCGGCTACGCCTCTCTGGCCTCCATCAAGGACACCGTCAAGGCCCTGAACGTGGATGGCGTCACCCCCAGCGAAGCCACCGTCAAGGACGGCAGCTACAAGGTCCAGCGTCCCTTCGTGCTGGTGACTGTGGACGGCAAGGCCCTCTCTCCCGCGGCCCAGGCATTCTTTGACTACGCCACTTCCTCCGACGCAGCTTCCATCATCGCCAAGGCCGGCGCTGTGGCAGTCGCAGGTTAACAAGTACGGCACGGACACAGGCGACATCCCCGCGCGGGGTGCCGCCTTGCCCCGTATCTGCTGAGGTGCATATATGAAAGCAAAACGATTTATGGAGAACGCCATCCATGGCTTCTTTCTGCTGATGGGTCTGGTGACGGTGGGCTGCGTGCTGCTGATCTCCGTCTACCTTGTCGTCTCCGGCATCCCCGCTATCCGTGAGATCGGCCTTGTGAAGTTCCTCTTTGGCCCCGTGTGGAATTCCAACGCGGCGGAGCCTCAGTTCGGCATCCTGCCCTTTATCCTTACCAGTATTTACGGCACCGCCGGCGCGATCCTGCTGGGCGTGCCCGTGGGCTTTATGACCGCCGTGTTCCTGGCCAAAATAGCCCCGCCGAAGCTGAAGACCGCCGTCTCCGCCGCGGTGAGCCTGCTGGCGGGCATCCCCTCCGTGGTCTACGGTCTGGTGGGTATGCTGGTGCTGGTGCCGGGCATCCGTCAGGTCTTCCATATTCCCGACGGCTCCGGCCTGCTGGCGGCCATCATCGTGCTGGCGATCATGATCCTGCCCTCCATTATCAACGTGGCCATGACGGCCCTGGAGGCGGTGCCCCGTGAGTACGAGGACGCCTCTCTGGCACTGGGTGCCACGGAGACGGAAACATGGTTCAAGGTGTCTGTCCCCGCCGCCCGCAGCGGCATCGCCGCCGCAGTGGTGCTGGGCGTAGGCCGCGCCATCGGCGAGGCCATGGCCGTGATGATGGTCTCCGGCAACGTGCCCAATATGCCCTCTCTCTTCCAGAGCGTTCGGTTCCTGACCACCGCCGTGGCCAGCGAGATGGGCTACGCGGCGGCAGGTCTGCAGCGTCAGGCGCTGTTTTCCATCGCGCTGGTGCTGTTCCTGTTCATCATGCTCATCAACGCCGCGCTCAATTTCTTCCTCAAGCGAAGTAAGGAGAAGTGACCATGGACAAACGTGAATTCTCTGCCCGCCGCCGTATCTGGGGCGGGACCATGCGGGGCCTGATGCTCCTCTGCGCCGCCGTTACCTGCGCGCTGGCGGTGTTTCTCATCGTCTATGTGCTCGTCAAGGGCGTGCCCAACCTGAGCTGGCAGCTGCTGAGCACCAAGCCCAGCTATCTGGACGGCTCCATCGGTATCCTGCCGGATATCATCACCACCGTCTGCACGGTGCTGACCACGCTGCTGGTGGTGCTGCCCCTGGGCGTCTGCGCCGCCGTGTACCTGACGGAGTATGCCGCCAACAAGAGGGTAGTGGCCGTTATCGAGTACGCCGCCGAGACGCTGTCCGGCATCCCCTCCATTATCTACGGCCTGGTGGGCCAGATGTTCTTCTGCCAGTTCCTGGGCATGAAGAAATCTCTTCTCGCCGGCGCCATGACCCTGGTCATTATGAACCTGCCCACCATCATGCGTACTACACAGGAGAGCCTCAAGACCGTGCCCCAGTCCTACCGCGAGGGCGCCTTCGGTCTGGGCGCCGGCAAGTGGCGCACCATTCGCACGGTGGTGCTGCCCGGCTGTGTGGACGGCGTGCTCACCGGCTGCATTCTGGCCGTGGGCCGTATCCTGGGCGAGACGGCGGCCCTGCTGTACACCGCGGGCTTTGCCCACACGCTGTACAACAGCCTGCGTGCCACGCTGGAGGGCTCCGGTGCCACACTGTCCGTGGCCCTGTATGTCTACGCCAAGGAGCAGGGCGAGTTCGATGTGGCCTTCGCCATCGCCGCCATCCTCATGGCGCTGGCCCTGCTCATCAACCTGGCGGCTATGCTGACCGGGCGTTACTTCAAGAAACGGAGGAGCCTATGAGCGATATCATCACCGTAAACGATCTGAACCTGTGGTACGGTCCCACCCAGGCGCTGCACCACGTCACCATATCCGTGCCGGAGCACAGCATTACTGCCCTCATCGGCCCCTCCGGCTGCGGCAAGTCCACATTTCTTAAAACGCTGGACCGTATGAACGATCTGATCCCCGGCGTAAAGGTGGAGGGCCAGGTGCTCTACAAGGGACAGAATATTTACGCCCCCGGCGTGGACGTCAGCCAGCTGCGCCGTGAGGTGGGCATGGTGTTCCAAAAGCCAAATCCCTTCCCCATGAGCATCTACGACAACGTGGCCTACGGCCCCCGTACCCACGGCATCCGCAACAAAGCCAAGCTGGACGAACTGGTGGAGCAGTCCCTGCGGCGTGCCGCCATCTGGGACGAGGTGAAGGACCGCCTGAAAAAGAATGCCCTGGGTCTCTCCGGCGGCCAGCAGCAGCGTCTGTGCATCGCCCGCGCCCTGGCGGTGGAGCCCACCGTGCTGCTGATGGATGAGCCCACCTCGGCCCTGGACCCCATCTCCACCTCCCGTATCGAGGAGCTGGCGGTTGAGCTGAAGCAGCATTACACCATCGTCATCGTCACCCACAATATGCAGCAGGCCCTGCGTATCTCGGACCGCACCGCCTTCTTCCTGCTGGGAGAGCTGGTGGAGTACGGCGACACGGAGACCATGTTCTCCACGCCCAGCGAAAAGCGCACCGAGGATTACATCACCGGGAGGTTTGGATAATGCGTAGTCAATTCGATAAACAGCTGGCCCAGCTCCACCGCGAGCTCATCGAGATGGGCGCCCTGTGCGAGCAGGTCATCGCTCTGTCCTCTCAGGCCCTCACCAACCGCGATACCGCCCTGGCGGAGAAGGTCGCGCCCCTGGACCACGAGATCGACCGCAAGGAGCGCGACATCGAGAACCTCTGCCTGCGGCTCCTGCTTCAGCAGCAGCCGGTGGCCGGCGATCTGCGGCAGATCTCCGCTGCCCTGAAGATGATCACGGACATGGAGCGTATCGGCGACCAGGCCGACGATATTGCCGAGATCCTGCTCTGCCGCGCCGGCCGGCCTCTCAGCGCCGGCGACACCCTGCGGGATATGGCCCGGGCCACCATCCGCATGGTCAGCGAGAGCGTGGACGCCTATGTCCGGCAGGATGTGGACCTGGCCCAGCAGGTCATCGCCGCCGACGATGAGGTGGACGGCTATTTTGACCGGATCAAGGCCCATCTCATCGACCGTATCGCCAAGGACGTGGATGACGGTGAAGCCACACTTGACTTACTGATGATCGCCAAGTATTATGAACGTATCGGCGACCACGCCACCAACATCGCCGAGTGGGTGATGTTTTCTGTCACCGGCGTGCACAAGACCGAGGCCACTTGAGCCAAAAGGAGGGACCCCACATGATCTGGTGTGTAGAGGATGACGCCAGCATCCGCGATATCGAGCTGTACGCCCTGCGCTCCGCCGGGCTGGAGGCCGAGGGTTTTACCGACGGCGCCGCCTTCTGGCAGGCCCTGCAAAGCGAAAAGCCCGATCTGGTGGTGCTGGACGTGATGCTCCCCGGAATCGACGGCACGGAGCTGCTGGGCCGTATGCGCGCCTCCACGTCCCTGCGCCGCATCCCGGTCATTATGGCCACCGCCAAGGGCGCGGAGTATGACCGCGTCCGGGCGCTGGACGGCGGAGCGGATGACTATCTGACCAAGCCCTTCAGCGTCATCGAGCTGGTCTCCCGGGTCAAGGCGGTGCTGCGCCGCTGCCAGCCGGAGGGGGACAGCTCCGTCCTCCGCAGCGGCGAGGTGTCGCTGGATACCCGTGCCCACACCGTCCTGTCCGGCGGCGAACGTGTCGACCTGACCTACAAGGAATACGAGCTGCTGCGCCTGTTCCTCAGCCACCCCGGCACGGCCTACACCCGTGACCGGCTGATGGAGCTGGTCTGGGGCATGGATTACTGCGGCGAGAGCCGTACCGTGGATATGCACATCCGTACCCTGCGCCAGAAGCTGGGCAAGGCCGGCGCACACATCACCACGGTCCGCGGCGTGGGCTACCGTTGGGAGGAGACCATATGACAAAAAAGATATTTCGCTCCACCGTGGCGGTGGGGCTTGCGGTGCTGCTGGCCAGTCTGGTCATTATCATGGGCGCACTGTACACCTATTTCGGCCATGTCCAGGAGCAGCAGCTCCGGGATGAGCTGTCCATCGCCGCTGCGGCCATGGAGTCCGGCGACGGCGAGGCCTACCTGTCCAAGCTGCACTCCGACAATTACCGCATCACCTGGCTTCGCGCCGACGGCACGGTGCTCTATGATACGAAGGCTGACGCCGCGGCCATGGAGAACCATGCCCAGCGCGAGGAGGTCCGTCAGGCCCTGGCCAACGGTGCCGGCGAGTCCAGCCGTTACAGCGCCACCCTGCTGGAAAAGACCCTCTACTACGCCCGCCGCCTGCCGGACGGCACGGTCCTGCGCCTGTCCGCCAGCCGCGTCACCATGGGTGTGCTGCTTCTGAGTATGTTCCCCGCCATCCTGGCGGTCATCGCTGTGGCCCTGATCCTCTCCGGTATTCTGGCCGGCCGCGTGTCCCGCCGCATCACCCGCCCCCTGAACACCCTGGACCTGGAGCACCCCCTGGAAAACGACGCCTACGAGGAGCTTTCGCCCCTGCTGCGCCGACTGGAGCACCAGCGGCGTCAGATCGACGATCAGCTGCGTTCTCTGCGCCGCCGGTCCGAGGAGTTTGAACAGATCACCGCCAGCATGACCGAGGGCCTGGTACTGGTGGATAACGGCGGCACCATCCTCAGCATGAACCCTGCCGCCTGCGCCGTGTTCCACACCGATGCGGCCTGCGTGGGCCTGCCTCTGCTGACCGTGGAGCGCGGCAGCGCCGTCAGCCACGCCCTCCACGATGCCATGGACACCGGCCACGGCGAGACCCGTATGGAGCGCGACGGCCGCGAGTACCAGTTCGACATGACCCGTATCCAGGCCGACGGCGAGGTGGTGGGCGCGGTGCTGCTGACCTTCGACGTCACCGAGCAGGCCTACGCCGAGCGCAACCGCCGCGAGTTCACCGCCAACGTCTCCCATGAGCTGAAGACCCCGCTTCAGGGCATCATCGGCAGCGCCGAGCTGCTGGAGAACGGCATGGTCCGGCCTGACGATGTGCCCCGCTTCGTGGGCCATATCCGCAGCGAGGCCCAGCGCCTGGTGACGCTGATCAACGACATCCTCCGCCTGTCTGAGCTGGACGAGGGCGGCAGCCTGCCCACCGAGCCGGTGGAGCTGCTCTCCCTCTGCACCGACACGGTCAAGTCGCTGGAGAGCGCCGCGCAGCAGCGCCAGATCACCATGACCGTCACCGGCGAGGCCGTTACGGTCCCCGGCGTCCGCCGTCTGCTGACCGAGACGGTCTTCAACCTCTGCGACAACGCCATCAAGTACAATAAGGACGGCGGCAGCGTCGCCGTCGCCGTGGGCCGTGACGGCCCCGACGCCGTGGTCACGGTAGCCGATACCGGTATCGGTATCCCGCCGGAGCACCAGGGCCGCGTCTTCGAGCGCTTCTACCGCGTGGACAAGAGCCACTCCAAGGCCTCCGGCGGTACCGGATTGGGCTTGTCCATCGTCAAGCACGCCGTGGCTTATCACCACGGCACCGTCACGCTGGACAGCCGTGAGGGGGAGGGCACCACCTTTACCCTCCGCCTGCCGTTGGAAGCGTAAACGCGAAAATGCCCGCCTCTGCGGGCGGGCATACAAAAAGACCACCCGATAGGGTGGCCTTTTTTGTCATAAATGCGCCTTTGCGTGGGCACAGATGGCGTCAAAGGTCTTCTGACTGATATCGTGCTCGATCTTGCAGGCATCTGTCTCCGCCGTAGCGGCGTCGATGCCCAACGCCATCAGGAATTTCGTCAGCGTGTGGTGCCGGTCCAGCATACGCTCGGCGATGGCCATACCGCTGGCCGTCAGGGTGATGAGTCCGTCCTTGTCCATCGTGATATAGCCGTTTTCCCGCAGCCGTTTGGTGGCGTAGGTCACGCTGGGCTTTGTCACGCCCAGATGCTCGGCTACGTCGATGGAACGGATGTAACCGTGCTGCTGCTGCATCATCAGCATCGTCTCTAAATAGTCCTCGGAGGCGCGCAGTATCTGCATAAAAAGTATCACCAACTTTCCCCAATACACTTTTAACAGCATACCACAATTTTCACAAACTTACAAGTGCGGTAAAAAAATTTCGTTCACCCTCTTGACAAAGTGGGTTTAAGGAGTTAAACTGCACAGTGGTTAGGGAAGGCTAACCGCCGCGGTCCACCATGGACCGGGAAAGTCCTTTCAGAACCGCTTTTTTCAGACACGGGGTTAGCGCAAGCTAACCGTGAAACGGAGGGATATACATGATGCCTTTGATGCTGGCAGACGCCGGAACGGAGCAGCTCATCCACAAGGTGGGCGGCAGTCCGGAGGTCAAAAAGCACTTGGAGGACCTGGGCTTCACCCCGGGCAGCACCGTCACGCTGGTGTCCGCCATGGGAGGCAACGTCATCGTGAAGGTCAAGGAGTCCCGCGTGGCCATCAGCGAGGAAATGGCCCGCAAGATCATGGTCTGATAGCCGCGCCAAGCGGTTATTGCATTTGAGAAACAGAAATATCACATAGAAGGAGAGCAGAAGCATGAAAACATTGCGTGAAGTCAAGATCGGCGAGACCGTCAAGGTCGTCAAGCTCCATGGCGAGGGCCCCGTCAAGCGCCGTATCATGGATATGGGCATCACCAAGGGCGTGGAGGTCTATGTTCGCAAGGTAGCCCCTCTGGGCGATCCCATGGAGGTCACTGTCCGCGGCTACGAGCTGAGCCTGCGTAAGGCCGACACCGAAATGATCGAGGTCGAGTAATGACCTGCGGTACCGTGTTCCGGTGCCGGAAATACGTCCGTTATTTAAATTCATCTGTATATAGGTTCAACAAGATTAACCGGAAGGAGAGACACTATGGAAAAACAGATAAAGATCGCGTTGGCAGGTAACCCCAACTCTGGCAAGACCACCCTGTTCAACGCGCTGACCGGCTCCAACCAGTTCGTGGGCAACTGGCCCGGCGTTACGGTGGAGAAGAAAGAGGGCAAGCTGAAGAAGCACGATGACGTGGCCATCATGGACCTGCCCGGTATCTACTCCCTGTCCCCCTACACCCTGGAGGAAGTGGTCGCCCGTAACTACCTGATCACCGAGCGCCCCGACGCCATCCTGAACATCATCGACGGTACGAACCTGGAGCGTAACCTGTACCTGACCACCCAGTTGACCGAGCTGGGCATCCCCGTGGTTATCGCCATCAACATGATGGACGTGGTCCGCAAGAACGGCGATAAGATCAACGTGGAGGAGCTGAGCCGTGAGCTGGGCTGCAAGATCGTGGAGATCTCCGCCCTGAAGGGCGAGGGCATTATGGAGGCCGCCGAGGCCGCTGTGCAGGCCGCCAAGTCCACCAAGACCGTTCCCATGCACACCTTCTCCGGCCCCGTGGAGCACGCCATCGCCCACATCGAGGAGGCCGCCGTACATAACCTGCCCGAGGAGCAGCAGCGCTGGTACGCCATCAAGATCTTCGAGCGCGATGACAAGGTGCTGGATCAGCTGAAGATCGACCCGACCGTCATGGCCCACATCGAGGAGGACATCAAGGCCGCCGAGAAGGAGCTGGACGACGACGCCGAGAGCATCATCACCAACGAGCGCTATGTGTACATCGCCGAGATCATCAAGGCGTGCTATAAGAAGAAAAACGCCGGTCAGCTCTCCGCCAGCGACAAGATCGACCAGGTCGTCACCAACCGCTGGCTGGGTCTGCCCATCTTCGCTCTGGTCATGTTCCTGGTGTACTACATCTCCATGGTCACCGTTGGCTCCGCCGCTACCGACTGGGCGAACGACGGCCTGTTCGGCGACGGCTGGCACCTGTTCGGCATCGGCTCCAAGGCATATACCGAGGCCAGCGACGAATATACCGCCGCCACCCAGGCCGTAGACGCCTTCCTGGGGCTGGACACCGAGGCGGAGGACTTCGATGCCAGCGCCGCCCTGGCCCGGATAAAGTCCTTCGTTCCCACCTCCGACACCGCCACCGTGGATGTGGAGGATGAGGAGACCCTGGCCGTCAACACCATGACCGCCTACTATGACGCCCTGCCCCAGGATGCCGACAAGCGGGACGATGTGGTGCAGATGACCTATGTGGACGCCGCGGCCTATCTGGAGGCAAATGGCTTTGAGGCCCCTGACCCCGCCGACTACGGCGTGTGGGTGCCCGGTGTTCCTGTGCTGGTGGGCAACGCGTTGGAGTCCGCCGGTGCTGCCGACTGGCTGTCCGGTCTGATCCTTGACGGTATCGTCGCCGGTGTCGGCGCGGTGCTGGGCTTTGTGCCCCAGATGCTGGTGCTGTTCCTGCTGCTGGCGTTCCTGGAGGCCTGCGGCTATATGGCGCGTATCGCCTTCGTTCTGGACCGTATCTTCCGTAAGTTCGGCCTGTCCGGCAAGTCCTTCATCCCCATGCTGATCGGTACCGGCTGCGGCATCCCCGGTGTTATGGCCTCCCGTACCATCGAAAATGAGCGCGACCGCCGCATGACCATCATGACCACCACGTTCATCCCCTGCGGCGCCAAGGTGCCCTTCATCGCCATGATCGCCGGCGCCATCTTCGGCGGCAGCGCGTGGGTGTCCACCTCCGCTTACTTCATCGGCATGGCCGCCATCGTGATCTCCGGCATCATGCTGAAGAAGACCAAGATGTTCTCCGGCGAGCCAGCTCCCTTCGTTATGGAGCTGCCCGCTTACCACTGGCCCACTCTGGGCAACGTCCTCCGCTCCATGTGGGAGCGCGGCTGGTCCTTCATCAAGAAGGCCGGTACCATCATCCTGCTGTCCACCATCTTCGTCTGGTTCACCAGCTACTTCGGCTGGGTGGACGGCACCTTCCAGATGCTGTCCGATGAGCAGATCGACTGCTCCATCCTGGCGGCCATCGGCGGCGCTATCGACTGGATCTTCGCACCCCTTGGCTGGGGCAACTGGCAGGCGGTCGTCGCCTCCATCACCGGCCTGGTGGCCAAGGAGAACATCGTGGGCACTCTGGGCGTCCTGTACGGCGGCGGCGACGGCAGCGTCTACGACGCTATGGCCGCGGCTTTCACCGGTATCACCGCTTACAGCTTCCTGGTGTTCAACCTGCTGTGCGCCCCCTGCTTCGCTGCCATCGGCGCCATCAAGCGTGAGATGAACAGCCGCAAGTGGACCTGGTTCGCCATCGGCTATCAGTGCGTGTTCGCCTATGTGATCGCGCTGATGATCAACCAGTTCGGCGGCCTGTTCACCGGCAATGCCAACATCCTGGGCGTCATCGTGGCGGTGCTCCTGCTGGCCGGCATCATCTATATGCTGTGCAAGCCCTACAAGGAAGCCACCAAGCTGTCCGTGAAGTAAACTGCCCCCGTAATTACCCTCTTACCCCATAGAAAGGAGTGAACTTCCATGCTGCAATGGCTGTCAGCAAACCTGGGCACGATCCTCATCAGTGCCGCCTTACTTGTCGTTGTGATCCTCATCATCCGCTACCTGCTGCGCCAGAAGAAGGCGGGAAAGTCCTCCTGCGGTGCCGGCTGCGCCCACTGCGCCATGCACGGCCAGTGCCACAGCCAGAGCTGCAAGCACTGAATAGAGCGGGGGGAGGCATCGTCAGTGCCTCCCCCTGCGTCTAAAAGGAGATGTCACCATGACAGAAACCATCCTGAAGGTGGACGGCATGGCCTGCGGTATGTGTGAAAGCCACATCAACGACACCGTCCGAAACAAGTTCTCCGTCCAGAAGGTCACGTCCTCCCACACCAAGGGCGAGACGGTGATCCTCTCGGAGCAGCCCCTGGACCAGCAGGCGCTGCGTGATGCCATCGCCGCCACCGGCTACACGGTCACAGCGGTGGACGCCCATCCCTACGAGAAAAAGGGCCTTTTCTCCTTCCATAGAAAGTGACCCGTCAAAGAAGCGCCCTCCCCCGGCGCTTTTTTGAAAACCGATAGTTAAACAACTCTAACTAAAGTTAGAATAGGCTAACTGCGTATCATCCGGAAGAAATGAGCAAAAATACCGTCGAGCAATGTTCGGCGGCACGGAACAGAAAGGAAGTGCGATATGAGCGTCGTGATCTTAGGCGGCAACGAGTGCATGGAGCGTCGTTACAAGGACCTGTGTCAGTCCTACAAATGCTCCGCCAAGGTGTTCACCAAGCCCTCCGGCGGCCTGAAAAACAAGCTGGGCAGCCCGGACCTGATGATCTTCTTCACCTCCACCATGTCCCACAAGCTGGTGCAGAGCGCTCTCAGCGAGCTGAAGGGCACGCCGACCCGTATCGAGCGCTGCCATACCAGCTCTCTGTCCGCCCTGCGGAGCATTTTGGAAAAACACGCCGGTTAAGGAGGAACCCCTATGTCCGAAGAAATGGTCGTACGTCAGTGCGCCCCCACTCTGGCCGGTATCAAGGCCGGAAGCCTCTTTCCCTGTCCCTGCACGGACCGGGATGCACTGCTGGACGAGGTGCGGCAGCTGAACCGCCGCCTCTCGCCCAAGGGCCTGTGCCTGCTGCCCCTCCGTTTTACCGAGGGTAGCGCCCTGCTGTACCTCTACCGCCCCGCCACTCTCCGTCGCGATCTCAGCGACGATCTGGCCCGCCGCCTGCTGGCGGAGGCCGGCTATGACGGCGGCAGCTGCGGCCGCTGTGTGGCCACGCTGATCCGCCGCTTCCGTCAGGGTGCGGACTTCCCCCACGAGATCGGCCTCTTCCTCAGCTACCCTCCTGAGGACGTCAAGGGCTTCGTGGACAACCGTGCCCGCAGCTACAAGTGCGCGGGGCTGTGGAAGGTGTACAGCGACGAGGCCCGGGCCCGGCGGCTCTTCACCCGGTTCAAGCGCTGCACGGACACATACTGCAAGCTCTGGCAGGCCGGCGCGACGATCGATCAGCTGGCTGTGGCGGGGTAACGATCGAAAGGAGAAACGACAATGAAAAAGACTGCTGTGATCTATTGGAGCGGCACCGGCAACACCGAGGCCATGGCCAATGCCGTGCTGGAGGGCATGACCGCCGCCGGCGCGGATGCCAAGCTGCTGACGGTGGACCAGGTGAACACCGCCGAGCTGAACGGCTATGCCGCCATTGCCTTCGGCTGCCCGGCCATGGGCAGCGAGGTGCTGGAGGAGATGGAGTTCCAGCCCATGTTCGATGCCTGCAAGAACTGCCTGGGCGGAAAGGCCGTGGCCCTGTTCGGCTCCTACGGCTGGGGCGACGGCGAGTGGATGCGCTCCTGGGAAAAGGACTGCGCCGATGCCGGCGTGAACCTGGTCTGCGACAGCGTGATCTGCTGCGAGGCCCCGGATGACACCGCCCTGGATGCCCTCCGGGCCATGGGCAAGACCCTGGCAGCTTGAACGCTTTGCACCTCCTGCGCCGCCGTCTGCGGCGCAGGGGACAGACTCTGCTGCCGCTGCTGGCCGCTCTCTCCGCCGCAGCGGTGGTATACAGATGAAAAAGCACCCCTCAGGCCAGGTGGCCTGAGGGGCGCTTTTTTTACAGCCATTTCTTGTGCCTGAAGAACCACAGCAGTCCTGCCACCAGCAGTATGCTGGAGGCGATGATCACGGGATAGCCCCACTCCGACTGTAGCTCCGGCATATTTACGAAGTTCATGCCGAACCAGCCGGTGATCAGCGTCAGCGGCAGGAACAGCACCGTCACAATGGTGAATACCCGCATCAGGTCGTTCTGCTGGATGGCCAGCTGGCTCTGATAGGCCTCCCGCAGCTGGGCCACCAGCTCCTGCAGCGCGCATACCTTTTGCAGATACCGGCCCGTCCGCCGCCCCAGCACCTCCAGCCGCGCCAGAATGTTGGCTTCGATCAGCCCGTTATCGTTGTCGCACATCTCATCGAAGATGGCGTCCAGCTGCTCATAGTACCGCTTCAGGTGCAGCAGCTCCCGCCGCCACGCGGCGATGCGCCGGGGCGCGTCGTCCTTGGCCTTGCCCTCCAGTATGGTGCTCTCGCCGCCGTTGATCTGGGCCTCCAGCTTTTCCAGATACGCCATGTCGCCCTTGAACAGCCCCGCAAAAAACCGGTACAGCAGCTGCTGGTCATTCAGCGGTCCGCCTGCGGTCAGCGTGTCCACCGCACCCTGCACATACTGCTGTGCCGCCTCGTTCCGGCAGAAGAAAAACAGGTCCTCCCGGTCGATGTATACCAGCACCTTGCCGCTTTTCCCCGCCTTCCGCACATCGTACCAGTCAAAGGCCAGCAGGTCGAAGTCGGCAAAGGCCTCAAAGCTCTCCGTCTGCAATTCACCCACATATTGAAATACGGCGGCGTCCATCTGCTCCGCCACCTGATCCATATCCTTCCACAGCAGCACGCTCCGCATATTGCCACCGTCCTTTCTCCTGCAGTATACCCCACCGCGTCCCCTTCGTCAAGTTGACTTTCCCGCGGCGGACTGGTACAATAGAGCCAGCGCAGCACCATTCTGAAACAAAGGAAGTGGTTTTATGCAGTTGACACCCCAGCAGCAGGCTCTGCTGGATGGCGCCCAGGGCGAGACGATGGCCAAGGTGGTCAAGACGCTGGTCATGTACGGCGATACCTTCGGCGCCCAGCGTATGGTCCCCGTTACCAGTGAGTACGGCCACACCGTCATCTCCTTCGGCCTGGCGGTGATGAAGCCGGTCTACGACCTGTACGACCGTCTTATCGAGTCCGGCCTTACCAGCGGTCAGAAATTCACTGCTGACCCCCTGCCCCTGGATAAGCACGTCCCCACCAGTCTGTTGGAGGACATCGTCTTCCGCAAGATCATGTACACCCAGCAGGACCGGTATGAGCAGCAGCTGAAAAAGCTGGGCATCACCGCCGATAACGCCTATACCTGTACCTGCTATCTGGAACAGGTGGGCAACACCCCAAAACAGGGTGATATCCTCAGCTGGGCGGAGTCCTCCGCCGTGGTCTACGCCAACTCCGTCCTGGGCGCCCGCTGCAACCGCAACAGCGGTATGCTGGAGCTCATGGGCAGCATCGCCGGCTTCGTGCCGGAGTTCGGCCTGCTCACCGACGAGGGCCGCAAGGCCCATTGGCTGGTGGAGGTCAAATGCACCCGCCGGCCCGAGGCCCAGCTTCTCGGCTCCGCCATCGGCATGAAGGTCATGGAGGACGTGCCCTACGTCCGGGGCCTGGACGCCTGGCTGGGCACGGAGCTGAACGACGAGAACCGCGCCTACCTCAAGGACTTCGGCGCGGCCACCGCCTCCAACGGCGCCGTGGGCCTGTACCATGTGGAGCACCTGACCCCCGAGGCAAAACAGCAGGGCGAGGCCCTGCTGCGGGAGGGCTATCGGACCTACGTCATCGACGACGCCGAACTGGAGCGCGTGAAGCGCAGCTATCCCGTCATCTGGAAGGACCCCGCCGCCGCGCCGCAGCTGTGCTTCGTGGGCTGTCCTCACCTGACGCTGGAGCAGCTGAAGGACTGGACGGCGAAGCTCACCGATGCCCTGCGGGCGCAGAACCGCCTGCAGGTGTCCGTTCCCACCGTGTTCACCGCCGCCCCGGCGGTGCTGGACGCCTTCAAGGACACCGTGGAGGGCTACAAGCTGCAAAGCATGGGCGTGATCCTCAGCTACATCTGCCCGCTGATGTACATGAACAACCCCCTCTGCAAGAAAAAGGCGGTCATCACCAACTCCAATAAGCTCCGCACCTACACCAGCGCCCGGTATTATACCGACGCGGAGATACTGGACATCCTCACCGGAAAGGAGGGACGCTGATATGCAGCAGTTCAAGGGCCGCGTGGTGGTCCCCGGCACCTGCACCGCCGAAGCGCTGGTCAGCCATGGCGGCTTCAACACCCTGGCCAGCTACCAGATGGCCATGATGTTCGGCGACAAGCAGGTCAAGTGCGGCGACCAGAATAACCCCGACATCTACAAAAAGCCCATGATCGGCAAGGCCCTCTGCCTGCCCCAGACCATCGGCTCCACCACCGGCGGCATGGTGCTCTTCACGGTGTGCTCCCACGGCAAGCAGCCCGCCTGTATGCTCTTCTCCCTGCCCATCGACTCCCTGGCCGCCTCCGGCGCCATTCTGGGCGATGTCTGGACCGACAGCAAAATGCCCGTGGTGGACTCCCTGGGCGACGAGTTCCTGCAATATGTGCAGACCGGCATGACCGTCACCGTGGGTGACGACGGCCTGGTCACCGTGGAGGACTGACATGGACGATATCTACACCAAAAAGCCCGAGGAGTGCGCCTACTCCTTCACCCAGCACAGGGCCTGCGAGTTCTTCCCCTGCCACAAGACCGGCCACCCGGAGGACTTCAACTGCCTGTTCTGCTACTGCCCGCTGTATACCCTGGGCAGCAAGTGCGGCGGCAACTTCAGGTACCTGGAAAACGGCGTCAAGGACTGCTCCGACTGCCTGCTGCCCCACGGTCGGGGCAGCTACAGCTACATCAAGTCCAAGTACCCGGAACTCATGGAGCTGGCCAAGAAAAACCGATAAGAAAAGAGACGGCTCACGCCGTCTCTTTTTTCATCATTATTCCAGCAGCAGTGTGTGGTCGCCCTTGTCGCAGAAATAGTAGACCTGATAGCCAGTGGGCGCACCCTTCTGCCCGCTGGTCGGGTCTGTACGCTCCCTCGCCAGTATCGCACTTACCGTGCCAGCCTGCATCTGCACTGTGGTGCCGTCCAAAAACTTAATTTCCCGTCGCGCGTTCTCATGCAGGTCATCCCCGATGTCTATGTATTCTCCGGTGGTGATGTACTGTGTCTGCAATTCCGCGTAATACGCCCGCACGTTGGCCATGTCGGCGGCCACCTTGGCCTTGTGCAGGCTGCCGTTGAACACAGGGATGGCAATAGCCGCCAGCACAGCGATGATCGCCACCACGATCAGCATTTCCATCAATGTAAAGCCGCGGTTCCGTTTCATAGTCTATACCCTCCGGAATCGTTATTTTTGCTAAGTTTTCCACATTATACCCTACCGACACCCGGATTGCAACCCTATTTTCCCGTCACTACCTCCGCAAATCCCTCTCCGAATACCCGCACGGCCTTCAGCGCCTCGTCCAGCGAGTTCCCCGCCGCGCCGATCTCCACCAGCAGGCTCCCGGGCGTGAAGTACTCATTGTAGTCCGAATTCCGCAGCGTCAGCGGCCGCATCAGCGTGGGATAGCGCTCCGTCAGGTGCTGCTGCACCGCCACGGCGAATTTCAGGTTCTCCTGCCAGCCCTCCCAGCTGCTGCCCATTACCAGGCTCACCTGCGCGCAGTCCGGGTCCTCCCGCGTTACCACCTTGTACTGGTGCCCGGCCTTGTCCTCCAGCGCGTCCCGGTGCACATCCAGAATGAACCCGATGCTGGGGTACTTCTCCATATACGCCTCGATGGCGTCCTCCGCCCGGTAGTACGCCCCGTTGTACTCCGGGTCGTCATACAGCGCCCGGTCGTGCAGCACCGATATCCCGTAGCCCGACAGCACCCTCGCCAGCTCATCGCCCACCCGTATCACGCTCACGCTGGCATCCGCCGTCCGAAAGCTCCCCGTGTCCTCGTATTCCTCCCCCGGCGGCATGGTGTACGCCTCGCTGCCGTGGGTGTGGACGATCAGCACCTGCGGCGCGTCCTCGCCCAGCGCCGCCGCGAACGTCCCGTCAAACACGATGCCCTCCACCGTCTGCCGCGAACTGTTCTTGATGAACACGTCCCCCACACGGGTGTACCCGTTCTCATCCGCCGCCACCACCGACAGCGGCCTCGATTCCCCCTGCCCGCCGGTGTTCTCCGTCTGTTCCGTTGTTGGGCCCTCCGGTGTTTCCACCGGGGCGGGGGAGGGCGTCTCCTCCGCGTTCCGGGGCGTCTCTGCCTGCGTCACCTGCGTCTCCGCCGCCAGCAGCATCGGCGACTGCCGCAGCACCGTCAGCACCGGCAGCGGCAGCGAGTCCGCCGCCCACAGGTCCCCCAGCTCCCACTGTACCAGCCGCTGCGCCAGCGAGCTGTCCCGCACCGCCTGTGCCGCCGCCCGCAGGTCCTGGCTCCCCGCGCACACCGCCGCCAGCCACAGCACGAACGCCCCGCACACCGCCGCCGCGCCCCGCCGCCATTTCACAAGCCCCACCGCCTTTCAGACAAGCCTATGTCCGGACAAGCAAAAAAATACCCGCCATAATTTCCTCTAATACCTCCCACCCGCATTTGTTATGCCAATATCTGGATATTCACGTTGCCTTTCGCGACACTTTCTGGTAAGATGGTCGTACAACAGAGCCTGCGCGCCAAAAAACTTTCCCAACAAGAAATTTTGCGGCACACAGGCCCGGGAGAGAAATATGTGAGCCATAGAAGGAGGAACCGCCATGAAGAGACGACTGCTCCCCATCCTGATGACCCTGGTATTGGTATGCGCGCTGCCCATATGGGCAGCTTTTGTTACATCGGGGGATGTAACAAATCCCTTAGTGGAGACGGCAGAGGGCACCACGCCGGCACGAGTGACAACAGAGAGTGCGTTGAGAACGGCATTGGAAAATGGCGTGTCCGGGATTGTGCTGGGAGAAGATATTGACATCAACACGGCCCTGAATGTCACGAGTACGCTGACCCTCGACCTGAACGGCTGTGTATTGAGGATGACCGGTAACACCCGTGTGTTTTACGTGTATAATAACGCGACTCTGACCATACAGGACAGCAGCGCGGCGAAGTCCGGCACCATCACCGGCGGTAATGCCGGCGATGGCGGCGGCGTATGCATAGGAGACAATTCATCAGAAGGACACCTTGTGATGACCGGCGGCACCATCACCGGCTGTGCGACCGACCCCTCCCGGGGTGGCGGCCGGGGCGGCGGTGTGTTTGTATTTAAGGGGAGCTTTACCATGTCCGGTACGGCCAAGATCACCAACTGCACCGCTGATTGGGGTGGCGGCGTTGTGGTACACACCAGATCGAGTACATTCACTATGAACGGCGGTGAGATCAGCGATTGCAAAGCTTCCAATACCGGCGGTGGTGTTTGCCTGATCGGCGGTGCAGGGTTTGAAATGACCGGCGGTATCATCCGGGATTGCAGAGCCTATGGGCGACCGGAGAGCAGTGCGATCGATATACAGCCGGGAACGATGAAAGCCCACGGCGGCACGGTAGAAGGAAATGTTTGGGTGGTGAATGAAAACAACGGTATTACGCGTGAAACTACAAAAGATGACTACACCATTTTCAACGGGAAGATCACATTTGAGAATGGCAATACTACGGCTATGTACCCGGTGAAATTTAACTTGGACCAGGGCAGTGACAATGACATTACGGTGAGAGAGACGAAGCTGGGCGACCCGGCAGAAAAGCCCGCTGACCCGACCAAACCAAATCTTGTTTTCCAATATTGGTACGAAGCGGGAACGGATGGCTCTGCCGCATGGGACTTCAGTACGCCGGTGACGCGTCCCCTGCATCTGCTGGCCAAGTGGGAGGAAAAACCCCAAACCGGCGGCTATTACTACTACCCTACCACCGATACTAAGGCCGACGATGCCAAGGGTTCTCCCAAGACCGCCGACCCCGGCGTAGCCCTCTACGCCGCCCTGTCGCTCCTGTCCCTCACCGGCCTGACCTGCACCGCCAAAAAGCGATAAACAAAGCCAAAAGAAGCGCCCCCGGGCGCTTCTTTTTATCTCCCAAGCCTTCCCCCTTGATGGTTCGCGGTATTGAATGGCGTACCCCCGTTAGCCTTCCCCTTGAGGGGTCCGCGGTGCTGAATGACAGGCCGGTGGCCTGTCAGACCCGCGAACCGACCGACCCGCAGGGAGACAGGCGGCACGGCGAAGCCGTGACGGATGAGGGGCCTTTCGTCTCCTGTCCCGCCCGCAGGCAGTGTCCCCCAATACCACGGCGGCGTCAGCCGCCACCTACCCATTGCGGTGCTCCGCGCCGCAATGGGCGCGATTTGATAATCGCCACTCGACCAGCGCACCAGCCCCTACCCTCGCACCGCGTCAGCGGCAGCGGCGCAGGGATAATTTCGCGCCCCGGCGCGAGCTACTTTTGTCTGCGGTGACAAAAGTAGCCAAAAGCACCGGCAGAAACTACGTTTCTGCACTTCCTCAGCGCGCTA
>JABLTQ010131331.1_pt1 | contig 22048 bp, 18 predicted proteins | sample 7160101 | NCBI WGS metagenome assembly JABLTQ01 (sample SAMN14651228, study PRJNA627086) | human gut metagenome | isolation source: feces | host: Homo sapiens
CGGATGCTTCCGGAAGACGTCGTCCGGTTCAAATTGCAGGATCCGAGTATGACATGGATGTAGATACAGTTATCATGTCTCTTGGTACTTCTCCTAACCCGCTTATTTCTTCTACAACTAAAGGTCTTGAGATCAATAAGAGAAGATGTATCGTTGCTGAAGAAGAAACAGGCAAGACATCCAAAGACGGCGTATATGCCGGTGGTGATGCTGTTACAGGTGCAGCTACTGTTATTCTTGCCATGGGTGCTGGTAAAGCCGGTGCCAAAGGTATCGATGAATATCTTAAGAATAAATAATAATTGAGAATATAACTCATATATGTCCAGACACAGGGTTCCTGGCTGTTTTACAGCCAGGGGCTTTTTTGTTGTCAACTATCAGCGAGTGTGATATAATAACAGTAATTGTCAGGAAACAGAACAGATAAAGAACCTGACGGAATGATCAATAGAAAAGGAATCAGTTTTATGATAGTTGTATATTTGATTTTATTAGCTGTCATTCAGGCTGTGACGGAGTTTCTTCCTGTCAGCAGTATGGGACATCTGTGTATACTGGAACAATATATGGGAATCAGCCATGAAACCGGATTACTGCCGGAAGCAATCCTTCATCTGGGAACTGCTGCAGCAATCATCTTTCTGTTTCGCAAAGATCTTAAGAAGATCGGGTTGGGGCTTCTTGGAATGTTTATGGATATTCTTGGCAATCTGAATCTTTATATCCATAATAAAAGGACAGGTGCGAGACTGGGTTATGCGAGGATAGTGACGGGAACATATCGGAAGCTTGGCGCATTGCTTGCGGTTTCCATGATCCCTACGGTACTTCTGGGACTTACAGGAAGACGCCTGGCTCTTCTGTCAGCAGAATCGCAGATCGTGCCGGGAACAGGTTTTTTGCTTACGGGTATATTTCTTCTGGTGACAGATCTGGGCAAACCGGATGGTAAGAAAGGACCGAAAGAGGCTTCCTATGACAGTGCCATGTGGATTGGTATCTGCCAGGGACTTGCAGTTTTTCCGGGGATTTCCAGAATGGGATTTACTTTATGTGCTGCACTTTTATGCGGATATAGCCGTAAATTTGCAGTACGTTTTTCTGTGTTTATGAGTCTGCCTGCGATCGTGGGTGCTTTTTTTACGGAAATCGGAAATTTTGGTGCTTCTGAAATGACGGCAGGACTTGGATTTGCATATATATTTGCAATGATCATAGCCGGATTTGCAGGATGCCTTGTCATCCGAAGTACACTTGCCATGGCACAGAACGTAAAATTGCGATATTTTGCATATTACTCATTTGCAGCCGGTATTATTGTACTGGTATTGAATTATGCCCTGTAGGGGAGATTACGAGAAGATTAAGGAGGGGAGCCTTGTAATGGCAGCATCAAAAAATAAAAAGACCGGACATTCGGGGAGAAATACGAAAAAAGCGACAGCTATGGAGCAGGAGGTCGGAAGATTTCAGACAGAGATTATAGTGTTTGTGATTTTGGCTGCATGTGTGATCTTAATGGCAAGCAATTTTGGAGCAGGTGGTTTTGTAGGAGATGCGATCAGTAATTTCTGTTTTGGGTTAATGGGATTGATGGCATATTTGTTTCCAATCGTGTTTTTCATTGGAGCGGCATTTATTCTGATCAATAAAACCAACCGTCTGGCATATAAGAAGCTTGCAGCAGCGTTTGTAATGTTTCTGTTTTTGTGTGGAGCGGCACAGCTTCTTACAGACGGATATATGCAGAGTACAACTTTGATGGATTATTATGCATTAAGTGCGGACTATAAGACCGGCGGTGGGCTGATCGGAGGTGCGATCTGTATTTCCATTACATCTGCCTTTGGTACGGTTGGCGGATATGTAATCATTATACTGGCATTTGTTGTCTGCATGATCATTATCACACAGCATTCTCTGTTGGATTTTGTGACACTTCTGGTCATTAAGATATGTGATTTTGTAAAAGACGGACGTACACGGTATGTACAGGGACAGCCTGAACGCGAGATGCGCAGAGAAAAACGTGCCCGGGAACGCCAGCTTATGAGAGAACAGCGGCGTGAGGAAAAGATCCGCAGACTGGAGGATGAGATCGGAGATGATGAATTTTCGGATGATGACGATTTTCTTCTGGATCCTTCAGAAGCAAAGAAGATGAAGAAAGGCGGATTTCTGGAAGGTACCAAACTGACAGGATATTCCGAAGAGAAGCCAAAGAAGAAGGATAAGCTCCTGAAAAAGAAAACAGATACTGTCAAAATGACAGCAAAAACAGAAGAAAATATAGACGATTCCGGCGATACCGACAATACAAATGAAGAATCTGCCGACAATACAGGCAAAAAGCAGGAGGAAACCGACGGAAAATATGCCGGCACTCCAATGAATTTTGAGATTCACAGGGCAGAGGATACAGTCACAGATACATATGAGGCAGACAGCGAACCACAGCAGGAAGAGGAGGAAGAACTGCTCCCTTTTCCGGAGGAGAAGGTGACACGGCAGCCTTCAAAGAACCCTAAATCTTCTGAAAAGGAGATACAGAGCGGAATTGTAAATATTCAGCATGAGATCACCAGACAGGAAGCAGCCGTAAAAAAAGAATATAAATTTCCGACCTTAAATCTGCTTAAGAAAGGAAGCAATAAATCACAGGGAGATTCTGATGCATATCTGCGCAAGACAGCACAGAAGCTGCAGGAGGTACTTCACAATTTCGGAGTGAATGTAACTGTTACAAATGTAAGCTGCGGACCGACGGTTACCCGTTATGAGCTTCAACCGGAAATGGGCGTAAAAGTCAGTAAGATTGTCGGTCTTGCCGATGACATCAAGCTGAATCTTGCAACTCCTGATATCCGTATTGAAGCACCAATCCCGGGTAAAGCAGCAGTAGGGATTGAGGTTCCCAATAAAGAGAACAGTACAGTTATGCTCAGAGATCTGCTTCAGTCAGAGGAATTCCAGAAGGCAAAATCAAAGCTTTCTTTTGCTGTAGGAAAGGATATCGCAGGCAAGACCGTAGTTGCGGATATTGCCAGGATGCCTCATCTTCTGATCGCAGGTGCAACCGGTTCCGGTAAATCAGTATGTATCAATACACTGATCATCAGTATTCTGTATAAAGCAAATCCGGATGAGGTAAAGCTTATCATGATTGACCCTAAAGTGGTAGAACTGAGCGTATATAACGGGATTCCCCATCTGTTTATCCCGGTTGTCACAGATCCGAAGAAAGCAGCCGGAGCATTAAACTGGGCTGTGCAGGAGATGACAAACCGTTACAATACATTCGCAGAGTATGGTGTCCGTAATCTGAATGAATATAACAAAAAAGCAGAACAGATCAGGGAGGCCGGGGGAGCTGAAGAAGAACCTGTAAAGATGCCGCAGATCATAATTATCGTAGATGAGCTTGCAGATCTTATGATGGTTGCGCCCGGTGAAGTGGAAGATGCAATCTGCCGTCTGGCTCAGCTTGCACGTGCGGCAGGTATTCATCTGATCATCGCTACACAGAGACCGTCTGTAAATGTTATTACAGGTCTGATCAAAGCCAATATGCCTTCCAGAATTGCTTTCTCCGTGTCTTCCGGTGTAGATTCCAGAACAATTCTGGATATGAACGGAGCCGAAAAATTACTTGGAAAAGGTGATATGCTTTTCTATCCCCAGGGATATCAGAAACCTGCAAGACTGCAGGGGGCTTTTGTGTCCGATGATGAAGTCAGTGCGGTGGTAGAATTTCTTGCAGATAAGAATCCGGGAGCTCAGTATAACCAGCAGATTGAGCAGCAGGTAAATTCTCCGGTAACCGCAGTGGGTACGTCCGGAGATGACAGAGATGTACATTTCGAAGAGGCAGGTAAATTTATCATAGAGAAAGAGAAGGCTTCTATTGGAATGCTGCAGAGAATGTTTAAGATCGGTTTCAACAGAGCGGCAAGAATTATGGATCAGCTCTGTGATGCAGGAGTAGTGGGACCGGAAGAAGGAACGAAACCGAGAAAAGTTCTGATGTCTATGGAGGAGTTTCAGGATTATCTGGAAAACCAGTAAGTGAGGACTGTATATGAAATGTCCCAAATGTCATAAAGAGGTGGAGAAAGGTTCCCTGTATTGTCCCTATTGTCTTTCAGAGATACCCTGGGTGAGAGAATTTGACACAGTGGAAACTCTGATGAAAAAGAAACAGCAGAACCGTTCATCTGAAAAAAAACATAAATCGAAAATTATTAAATATTTCGGAAGGCGGAAGAGAAAAAAGCTGAAATTTAGCAAAAAGCAGCTTCTGTGTCTGTTTCTGTGTGCATTAATACTGACAGGTTTCTTTTGTTATTTGCAGTTAAATACTTTTTCAGCTTTGTATTCCAGAGCAAAAAAGCAATATAAACAGCAGAATTATGAAGAGGCACAGAGAATCGCGGAAGATGCCCTTGATAAAAATCCCGAAAACGAAGCTGCAAATCTTCTCCTGGCCAAAAGTATGGAGAAATCAGGTGATATCAGATCTGCCTTTCTTATTCTGCGTCCATTTGTACAGAACAAAACTGCGGGAGCAGAGATTTACAGAGAGTATGTGAAGCTTCTTACACAGGCAGGAAAGACTGAAGAGGTCAGGAGTGTCCTGAAATCTGCAGACATAGAAATACAGAATGCCTGTGCGGAATATATCTGCGAAACACCTGTGTCAAATCTTGAATCCGGAACTTATACTGTGGCACAAACTCTGGAACTGAAAGGAAACTGCTCAAAGATTTATTATACTGTGGATGGCACTACGCCTGACAGAGATAGTATGGTATATACAGGTCCTGTTATACTGGGTGAAGGAATGACCGAGATAAAGGCGTTTGGCGTAAATGATAAGGGCATTGAGAGTGATATTATCAGCAGAAAGTATGTGATTGTTTTAAGTACGCCGAAAGCACCCAGAGTAATACCCAAATCAGGAGATTATAATAAGCAGACAGAGATTAAGATTACTGTACCGGATGGATGTAAGGCATACTATGCTTTTGATTCCGAGCCGGATCTTAACAGTACTGTTTATGAACAGCCGATCTCCATGCCTGCCGGATATCACAAACTGAATGTGATTCTTGTTGCAGCAAACGGAAAGACAAGTAAAATGACTACCATGGAATATTATCTGCAATATTAACAGATATTGAGAAATGTCTTTGGTGATGCAGACGCTTTGCATAAGGGTGGATTGCTGAAACGGAATCGTTATATGAGAACAATGAAAAGGAAAATGAAGCATGGAAATCCGTATTATTACAGTTGGAAAGATCAAAGAAAAATATTTGTGTGACGGAATCGCAGAGTACGCCAAACGGCTGAGCAGATACTGCAGGCTGACTTTTTGCCAGGTGGCAGATGAGAAAACACCGGACAGGGCATCTGAAGCACTGAATACCCAGATCAAAGATACAGAAGGGGAACGACTGATGAAGCATATCCGGGAACAGGATTACGTGATCGCACTGGCGATTGACGGAAAGATGGTGGATTCGGTGGAACTTTCTCAAAAGATTGAGAAATTGGGCGTTTCCGGTGTCAGTTCCATTGCTTTTGTAATCGGTGGTTCTCTGGGATTAAGTGATAAGGTTCTGAGGCGGGCGGATTATAAGCTGAGTTTTTCAAAGATGACTTTTCCGCATCAGCTAATGCAGATGATCCTTTTGGAACAGATATACAGAAGTTACCGCATTATGAATCATGAACCTTATCATAAATAAATGTCTGAACTGCCTCAAACGCATTATTTAACCGAATCAGGTAAGTCCTCAGCGGAGGCTGTGAATATCCACCTGACGGGAATTGACATAAGAAAGAAGATAAATATACATGAATACAGAAAAATTTGAAGAATTTATTTCCGGATATCCGATTTATGAATACCGTGTACTCGACACGAAGGATATTGGGATACAGGAACGTGTGCGTACCATATGTCGGGAGGAATGTGAGCGTTATGATTCTACCTGGGCCTGTCCTCCGGCAGTAGGAACCTTACAGGAATGTGAGAAAAAAATAAAAAGTTACCCTCAGGCTGTTTTCTTTTCCAGCGTGGCGGAAGTTTCGGATATTATGAATATGGAAGAAATGCTTTCAACAAGACGGGCACATGAGGACCTGACCACAGAGGTGGGGAAATATCTGAACAAAGAAGGATACGAAACATATATTTTATCTACGGAATCCTGTGATATTTGTGAGAAATGTGCATATAAAGAAGGAAAGCCCTGCCGTTATCCTGACCGGATGCATCCCTGTCTGGAGAGCCATGGAGTGGTGGTAAATGAGATTGTAGAGCGTGAGTCCATGGAATATAATCTGGGTGGCAATACAATTTTATGGTTTTCAATGGTACTGTTTCGTTAGCAGGATATTTTTGTGATAACAGGTCATCTGGCAATTTTATCCGGAATTGCCATAAATACAGTTCCTCCGGCATAGACTGATATTAAAAGCCGGAGGGATTTTTTTATGAAAAAAACAGAACGGTGGAAGGAGCAGATGGTATCTGCATTAGAGATTCCGGCTGATCTGGCGTATAGTGAAACGATTATTACCATGACGGGTTCCATGGAACTTCTGATTGAGAATTACAGATCTATTTCCAGATATACTCCTTCTGAAATAGTGGTTCTGTCTCTTCGGGGAAAGGTCACCGTCTGCGGAAAAAACCTGGAGATTCTCTGGTATACTTCCAGTGCGATGAAGATCAGGGGAGACATTTTCTCTGTCTGTCCGCAGAAATATATGAAATGAACAGGATTCTGGATCTGATATATGGTTATGTGGAGATTCTGGTGCAGGGAGAAAATCCGGAACGGTTTCTGAATCTCTGCAAAAACAGAAAAATATATATGGAAAAAATCCGTTACACAGATGATGATCGGCTTACTGCGCAGATAAGAGCAACTGATTTCCGACGGTTAGGACCGATCAGGAGAAAAACAGGTGTATATATCCGGATCATACAGAAACAGGGAATGCCATTCTTTTTTTTCAGAAATAGAAAAAGAAAGGCTTTTTTTGCAGGACTTCTGCTGGCTGGTGTGCTGATATTTGTGATGACAGGAAGAATCTGGAATATTCATATAGAAGGGAATGTCAGAAACAGTACGGAAACCATCCTTGATTTTCTGAAGGAGCAGGGAGTATCCCATGGTATGTCAAAGAAAAAGGTGGATTGTTCTGAAATCGCAGCTTCTGTAAGACGAAAGTTTTCGCAGGTTACCTGGGTATCTGCCAGAATAGAAGGAACCCGGCTGCTCCTTGAGATCAGGGAGGGAATTTCCCGAAAAAATATAAAAGAAGATACGGCAGCCTGTGATCTGACAGCGGATAAAGCAGGCGTGATAACAGAAATGGTAGTCCGGTCGGGTGTACCGGTAAAAAAGCCTGGAGATATATGCAAAAAGGGGGATTTGCTTGTATCAGGTGAACTGCACATTATGAATGACAGCCAGGAGATCGTGCGGAAGGAATATGTGCATGCAGATGCGGATATTTACATTTCCAGGAAGATTTCGTATTATCAGGAATTTCCCATGAAATATCAGGCAGAAGAATCTGTGGGAAAGGTAAGAAAAGGGGTGTATCTCCGGTTTGGATGTTTTTATCTGGGACTTTACAGAACAGTAGAGCAGAATCAGTGGTGCATGATGGAAGAATATCCTCTGCGCGTTACAGAGAACTTTGTACTTCCGGTATGGTTTGGAAAGACTAAAATGAGAGAGTACAGAAAGACTGAAAAATTGTATACTGAAAAAGAAGCAGTCCGGGAAGCAGGCAGGATATTCCGGATATATGAAAAAAAACTGCTTGAAAGCGGTACAAAAATAACAGAAAATCATGTAAGAACTGATATAACAGGACAGTCCTGTGTCACAAAAGGAACTCTGCAGATTGTACAAAAGGTGGGAAAAAACAGGGTGATACTGACGGAAAATGGATGATAACAGGAAAATATGTATTTAAAAAGTTGTGAGGAGGTGTTACAATAGACACATCTGGTCTTGCTGACCGGACGACAAAGCTGTTTTCTGGTTAAATGGCCGGATGACCATGGAGAAATACAGCAGACTATGAACAGGAAAGGACATCACAGGATGGCTGGTAACATTATTGAATTACACACAGAAGTGCCTGCAGATCTGGAATCAAATGTATTCGGACAGTTTGACGAGCATCTTAAACTGATCGAAAGAACGCTGAATGTAACGGTGATATCCAGAGATGGGATCCTTAAGATACTTGGAGGAGAACAGGGAGCATCTTCTGCGAAGAAATTAATAGAAGAGCTTGTAGTTCTTGCAAAGAGAGGCAATACCATTACAAAGCAGAATGTAAATTATGCTCTTTCGCTTGCAATGGAACAGAGAAATGAAGTTCTCTCAGAGATAGATAAAGATTTTATATGTAACACGATACAGGGCAGGCCCATAAAACCTAAAACTCTCGGACAGAAAGAATACGTGGAACAGATCCGTAGGAAGATGATCGTATTTGGAGTAGGACCTGCAGGTACAGGTAAGACGTATCTGGCCATGGCAATGGCTGTGACGGCATTCCGCAATGAGGAGGTAAGCAGGATCATCCTGACACGTCCTGCAATTGAAGCAGGGGAGAAGCTTGGATTTCTTCCGGGAGATCTTCAGAGTAAGGTTGATCCTTATCTGAGACCGCTTTATGATGCACTGTATCAGATCATGGGAGCAGACAGCTTCGCAAAGAACATGGAACGTGGTCTGATCGAGGTGGCTCCTCTGGCATACATGCGTGGACGTACACTGGATAATGCGTTTATCATTCTTGATGAGGCGCAGAATACCACTCCCGCACAGATGAAGATGTTTCTGACGCGTATCGGATTTGGATCAAAAGTTATTATCACAGGAGATGCTTCTCAGAAAGACCTTCCACGAGATGCCACATCCGGACTTGATGTGGCAATGAAAGTACTGAAGAAAATAGATGATATTGGTTTCTGCCAGCTTACCAGCAAGGATGTTGTCCGTCATCCTCTGGTACAGCAGATCGTACAGGCTTATGATGCTTATGAAAAGAAACAGAAGCCTGAAAGACCGGTAAGACGCAGAAGCGGAGGGAATGAACGATGAATATGCAGATTGATTATGAAACAGAGCGTGAACTGGGAATCGATTATGAAACTCTGGCTGTTAAAGTCGCAGATAAAGTTCTTGAGATGGAGAACTGCCCTTATGATGCGCAGGTAAATCTGGTGCTTACAGATAATGAAGAAATCGAGAGAGTCAATACAGAATTTCGCGATATCGCAAGACCTACAGATGTTTTATCCTTCCCTATGATCCCTTTTGAGACACCTGCGGGATATGACATTGTGGAAGAAGATGAATCTTATTTTGACCTGGATACAGATGAGCTTCTTCTGGGAGATATTATGATTTCGGTGGACAAGGTGTTTGCACAGGCCGAGGAATATGGGCACAGTGTGACAAGAGAATTTTGTTTCCTGGTTGCGCACAGTATGCTGCATCTGCTCGGATATGATCATATGACACCTGAGGAAGCAGCAGTTATGGAAGCTAAACAGGCAAAAGCACTGGATGAACTTGGGATCACCCGCTGATTCGTAATTGTGAAAATATTATAGCATGGACAGTTACGAAAAATATATTTATACGGAGTAACAGAAAGATGAATTACCGGGAAAGACTTAAAGATAAAAAACGAATTGTAATTAAAATCGGTTCTTCTTCCCTGACCCATTCTGAGACAGGAAGACTGAATCTTCGCAAGCTGGAAGTACTGGCAAGAGAACTCAGCGACCTGCGCAATCAGGGAAAGGATGTTATACTGGTTTCTTCAGGAGCGGTAGCAACAGGAGTTGCGGCACTTGGACTGGAGGAGAAACCGACAGAATTGAAGAGAAAACAGGCATGTGCGGCAGTTGGACAGGCAAGACTGATGATGATCTATCAGAAACTTTTCTCTGAATATAATCAGCCTTCTGCGCAGATTCTGATGACCAAGAATACTATGGTGAATAACATCAACAGAAAGAATGCACAGAACACCTTTAATGAACTGCTCGGTCTGGGAGTGATTCCTATTGTAAATGAGAATGACTCCATTTCTACATATGAGCTTCAGAATTTGGAGAAGTTCGGAGATAATGATACATTATCAGCAGTGGTTGCCGCTCTTGTACAGGCAGATCTTCTGATCTTGTTATCAGATATTGACGGACTTTTTACAGACGATCCAAACACCAATCCTGATGCAAAGTTTATTGATGTGGTAGAGAGTCTGGATGATGAACTGCTCGATATGGGAAAAGGTACTTCCGGAAGCAAGGTAGGGACAGGCGGAATGGCTACGAAACTGACTGCTGCCCAGATCGCATCTGCCACAGGAGTAGATATGGTGATCGCAAACGGATCTGATTTTCATGTGATCCATAAAATCACAGAAGGGCGTAACTACGGTACCTTGTTTGTCAGCCAGCCCAAGGAGGAAGTCTATCTGATCGATATCATTGACAGACTGTTGTGATGGCAGAAATTTACTGATACTGCCCCGAAAGAAGAGAACAGGAGGAAACATTATGGAAGTTGAAAAAATTGACCGTATTAATGCACTTGCACATAAGGCTAAAAGTGTAGGGCTTACTGAAGAAGAGAAAAAAGAGAGAGAACTGCTGCGCAAAGAATATATCGCATCTGTTCGTATGAACCTCCGCGCTCAGCTGGATAATATGGATGTTCAGCAGGAAGACGGAACAATCATTAATCTGGGTGAGAGATATGGAATCAAAAAAAGACATTAGAAAGAAAATTTTTGCAGAGAGAAAGCTGCGCACAGATGAACAGATCAGGGCAATGAGTCTTGCGATCACTGACAGAGTGACCGCACTTCCTGCGTTCAAAAATGCCGGCCGCATTCTGATATATGCAGATTACAATCATGAGGTTGTCACAGAGTATCTTATAAAAGAAGCATGGAAGGCCGGTAAGGAGGTTGCGGTTCCTAAGGTTGTGGGAAAAGATATGATATTTTATAAACTGACAGACTTTTCTCAGTTGGAACCCGGATATTTTGGGATTCCCGAACCGGCGTCGGGGGAAATCGTTGACTGGCCAAAGGCTCTTATGATCATGCCGGGGGTGGCTTTTGACAGAGCAAACCATAGAGTTGGATACGGCGGAGGCTTCTATGACCGTTATCTCGAGAAACATCCGCAGCTTGAGAGAGTTGCCATTGCATTTTCTTTTCAGATATTGCCGGAGGTTCCCACAGAACCTACTGATATCTGCCCGCAGATCATAGTGACAGAAGAGGAGATATGCTATCTTACTGACTGAAAGGGGAACTGGACATGAACGAAATGCTGAATCGCCTTGGCATGAATGCAAAGGCAGCCGAAACGGAAATGAGAAATCTTTCCACAAACAAAAAGAATGAAGTGCTTCTTGCAGTAGCAGACAGACTGGTAAGAGATGCGCAGACACTGATCAGTGCCAATGCACTGGATGTAGAAGCAGGAAAACGAAACCATATGCCTGAAGGACTGATCGACAGACTTATGCTTACTAAGAGCAGGATTGAGGGAATGGCAGAGGGATTACGTCAGGTATCGGCTCTGGATGATCCTGTCGGAGAGGTATTGGGGATGAAGAAGCGTCCAAACGGACTGCTGATCGGACAGAAAAGAGTACCTCTGGGCGTTATTGGGATTATTTATGAAGCAAGACCAAACGTAACCGCAGATGCATTTGCTTTGTGCTTTAAGACCGGTAATGTGGTTATCCTGAAAGGCGGAAGTGATGCGATCCATTCCAATGAAGCGATTGTAAACTGCATCAGAGAAACTCTGAAAGAATATGATGTGGAGGAGAATGCAATCCAGCTGATTTCCGATACATCCAGAGAAACAGCAGCAGAATTTATGAAAATGAATCAGTATGTGGATGTACTTATCCCACGGGGCGGCAGAGGACTGATCAAAGCTGTGGTAGAACAGAGTACGATTCCTGTTATTGAGACAGGTACAGGTAACTGTCATATATATGTGGATGAAACCGCTGATCTGCAGATGGCGGCAGATATTATCATGAATGCCAAGACTCAGAGAGTAGGTGTCTGCAATGCCTGCGAATCTGTTCTTGTACATAAGGATGTGAAAGATGCCCTTCTTCCTGTTCTCGCGAAACGTCTTCAGGAGAAACATGTAGAGATCCGCGCAGATCAGGCTGCTTATGAACTGATTCCTGGAGCTGTACATGCAACAGAGGAGGACTGGGGAAAAGAATATCTGGACTATATACTTTCTGTCAAAGTGGTTTCTTCTGTTGAGGAAGCGATTGCACATATCAATAAATATAATACGAAGCATTCGGAAGCAATTATTACCAACAATTATGAACATTCACAGAAATTTCTGGAAGAGGTGGATGCAGCCGCTGTTTATGTGAATGCATCTACCAGATTTACAGATGGGTTTGAATTCGGCTTTGGGGCGGAAATCGGTATCAGTACACAGAAACTGCATGCCAGAGGCCCGATGGGACTGCTGGCTCTGACCACAACAAAGTATATTATTTATGGAAACGGACAAGTTCGCCCGTAAATTTGATTTTTTCTGAGAGATGTGCTATACTGCTCTCAGATTTTGGATTACTGGCTGTGCCAGCAGCAAACTTGATTAGAACTCATCCATGGGAGGACATAAAATGAGGAAAAAACAGCTTTTTGCATTATTAATGGCAGGTGCATTATCTGTGGGTATGGCACCGACAGCCGCATTTGCGGCAGAAGATACCGCAGTTGAGGAAACTTCAGGAGAACTTGAAACAACAGATACAGAAACACCTGCGGAAGATACTGCAGTGGAACCTGCCGGAGAAACACCTGCAGAAGAACCTTCAGAGACACCTGCAACAGAAGAACCGGCTTCAGAGGAGCCTGCCGGAGAATCACCTGAAGCAGAGCCCACAGAGGCACCTGCAGCAGAGAAAACAGATGGGGCAGCTATTGTAGTCGGAGAAAACACTTATGGAACACTTGCAGAAGCATTTGCAGCAATTGCTGACAGTGCAGATATGAGTGGAACACCTGACTATATCAAAGTAAAAGGTGATATTGAGATCGATGCTTCCATTGATGTTCCGGCTAATAAGAATATTATGCTTGTTGCAGCAGAGGATACCACTATCAAACGTGCGGCAGGATTTACCGGCAGTATGTTTACTGTAAGCGGCGGCTCTCTGCAGATGGCCGGAGGTTCTGTAACTGATGCAAATGGAACTGCTTTAGGATCCGGCAGTTTAACTGTTGACGGATCCGGCGATGGCGTTACCGGTTCTGTCGTGGAAGTATCAGGCGGTAACTATGCGCTGACCGACGGGGCAACTCTTACAGGAAATAACACAACAGGAGATGGTGCTGCGATCAATAATGCGGCAGGTGCAAATGTGTATATTCTGGGAGGTACAATTACCGGAAATACTACAACAGGCAATGGCGGTGCGATCAATAACGCAGCAGGTGCAAACGTATATCTTCAGGGCGGCACGATCACAGCAAACTCTGCTGCAGCAGGCGGTGCCATTTACAGTGAAGGAACTGTAAATATCAAAGGAACAGTAAGTGTTACCGGAAATACAGTTACCAATTCTTTCCCGGAGGCTACAAGCAACCTTGTACTTGACAAAGAAGGTGTGATCAATGTAACCGGTGCTGTTACAGATTCTGCGATCGGAGTTGCTGTTCAGGAAGCAGAAGCAGGCCGAACTGTAGTAAAACTGGACGATAATGTTACTGATGTGAAGCTGGCAGATGTTCTTTCTCAGATTACATATGAGGGAGACTCCAGCCTGAAACTTGGCGAGGATGGAAAACTGTCCGGCACAGCAGAACCGAGCGCTACACCGACTCCTGCGGAAGCGAAGCTCAAAGTTACAGGAAAAGAATGCAAGTGGTCCGGAAACAGTACTGTTAAAATTAAATTTCAGTCTAATGTAAAAGGTACTTATTATATCGACTGGGTAAAACGTGGTGAGAAGGCACCGACAATCGATACTTCTATGGTGGGAGCTCCGATTGATGCTGATACCAATGTGACAGCAAAGGTTACAGATCTTCCTGATTATGATGTTGATATTTATGTATGTGTAGTAAGTGATAAGGATAAGAGTAATTATGGTTCTGTAATGTTCCAGCCTAAGTCAACAGAACGCCCTGTTACACCTACACCGTCTCATACTGCGGTTGTACCGAATGTAAATGAGAGCGTTGTACAGGGATTTGAGAATGCTCTTGTATTCTATCCAAATACATTCTATGATTTCAAGGTAATTGGAGCAGGTACACAGAACAGTAACCCTGGTGAGGGAGATGTAAGATGGGTTCCGGCAGGATGGAGCATGTCTTCTAATCCGTCATCCTGGAATACATCCTGGAAGATTGGCGCAAAGAGTGGTATTTATACAGATACAGAGAAAGCGTATACAATCTATATCAGATATGACAAACAGGTATACAGCGGTAATGACTGGCAGAGCACAGATGCTTCTGAAGTTCTGTCCTATCAGTTCAAGGCAGCACCTCTGTCACCGACAGCAACCACAACACCGGGAGCAAACGGTACAAGTGGTGACGGAACAGGTTCAGGTGATGGAACTACAACAGACGGAGGAACTACAGATGTAACTCCGACAACCTATGCAGACGGAACAAATGGAACAGCGAGATCAGCGGTATCCACAGGTGACGAATCACCGATCGGAACAATGCTGGCTCTGGCAGCAGCTTCTGTTCTGGCAGGTGGTTATGTACTTATCAGAAGACGTAAAAAAGAAATGTAATCTGACAGATAAAACGTATCCAAATAATATAATTCAGATTTTTTAAAGAGACAGGTCTTATGGCCTGTCTCTTTTCATATATATAAATGAGATACCTTTTGACTCTGATATCATAAGGTGAAAAAACAGGAAAAAAGGAGGATACGATGTATGTCAGCAGAAAAGATGGGAACTTATGAAAAAATATATTTCGCAATGTGGGAAATGGGACAGAGGTATGGAAATTTTGTTCAATTCAGAGTGATAGGGAGAAGCCATGATGACAGAATGATCCCAATGCTGGAAATCGGAAGAGGAGATGCCTGTATTTTTTGTCTGAGCGGAGTGGAGAGCGGAGATGGAAAACTTCCGGAATATCTTTTGTTGATTGCAAAAGAATATTGTAAGTCTTATGAAAACAACTGGATCATCGGAGACAGTTATGAAGTTCGAAAACTTCTTGACAGGGTTCGCATCTGTGTGATACCGATGCTGAATCCGGACAGCTATGAGATATGTGAGTATGGATATGGTGCCATACACAATCCTATACACAGACAGATGCTGAAAATGCAGGACAAACCTGTAGAAGAATACGAATGTAATGCCAGGGGGATTGATCTGCGCAGAAATTTTCCCACACATTATTATCAGCGGAAGAAAATGAATCAGGAACCGGCCAGTGAAAATGAGACTCGTTCCCTGATCAGTATTTTTCAGGAGTATTCAAGTCTTGGCCTTCTTACGTTCAGCTATTCCAGAGGAAAGATTATTTACTGCAGACAGGAAAAAGGCTTTGCCTATAATCAGAGAAATTACAGACTTGCAAGGCATTTACAGAAGTGTTCCGGCTATCGTCTGGAAAAAGGAATTGCAGGTGGTACAAAAGTCAGGAAATCCGGGGACAAGCCTGATATAGGTTCTCCGGAACAGTTTTATGCGGAAGTAATCCGCCAGCCTTCACTGGCAATTGAGATTCCGGAATACCGTAAAGACGATACGGAAGAACTGGGTCTGATCCCACTTGAATATCTCTATTCTTTGAACAGTGGTATACTGGCAAATGCATAGTGCTATACGTTTAAAGAGAAAAAACGTTGTAAAAATAAAGATTAGCGTTTGACATAAAGCCATAGATTCTGTATGATAAAAGGAGTGCCCCGAAATGTTGTAAACAGAAAGATGAGGAATCAATAGTGAATAATAATACACAAGAAAGTAAAATACAGTTAGAATATATCAGCAAATGTACAGAGCTTGTGAAGGGAAAATATGAGAAAGAGCCAGCTTTCTTTATTCAGAATGCAGGCTGCCAGATGAATTCCCTGCAGACGGAGACAGTAGCTGGTATCGTGAAACGTATGGGCTATAATGAAGTATCCAGAGAAGAAGACGCAGATGTTGTCATCTATAATACCTGCACAGTCCGGGAGAATGCGAACCTGAAGATTTATGGCCATCTGGGACATTTAAAGAGTATCAAGAAAAAGAAGCCGGATCTGAAAATCGTTTTATTCGGCTGCATGATGCAGGAGCCCGAAGTAATTGAGAAAATCCACAAGGAGTACTCTTTTGTGGATCTGGTTTTTGGTACCCATAACTTCCATAAGTTTCCGGAGCTTTTCTACAGAAGCTTAAATACAGAAGGACAGATCATCGATGTCTGGAAGGAATCTGATGAGATCGTGGAGGGTATGCCTGCTGACCGTAAATATTCCTTTAAGACGGGTGTCAATATTATGTTTGGCTGCAATAATTTCTGCAGCTACTGTATTGTGCCGTATGTAAGAGGAAGAGAAAAGAGCCGCGAACCGGAAGCGATCATAGAAGAGATCAAAGGACTGGTAGCTGACGGTGTAACGGAAGTTATGCTTCTGGGACAAAATGTTAATTCCTATGGCAAGACACTGGAACATCCGGTTACTTTTGCACAGCTTCTGAGACAGGTGGAAGCAATTGAGGGATTAAAGAGAATCCGTTTTATGACTTCCCATCCTAAGGATCTGTCTGATGAGCTGATCCGGACAATGGCAGAGAGCAAGAAAGTGTGCCATCACCTTCACCTTCCCATGCAGTCCGGAAGCAGCCGAATCTTAAAGATCATGAACCGCCGTTATGACAAAGAAAAGTATCTGGAGCTTGTAGACAAGATCCGTAATGCCGTACCGGATATTTCCCTTACTACAGATATCATTGTAGGTTTTCCGGGAGAAACGGAAGAGGATTTCCAGGATACTCTGGACGTTGTGGAAAAATGCGATTTTGATTCTGCGTTTACCTTTATTTATTCCAAAAGAAGCGGCACACCTGCTGCCAAAATGGAGAATCAGGTACCTGAGGATGTGGTAAAAGACCGTTTTGACCGTCTTCTGGCTCTGGTTCAGGAAAAAGGCCGAAAGGCTTCTTCCCGTTTCGAGGGAACTGTTCAGGAGATCCTTGTAGAGGAAGAAAGCAGAGAAAAAGGTATCTTTACAGGAAGAACAGAATATAACCTTCTGGTCCATTTCCCGGGATGTCAGGATCTGATCGGTAAATATGTAAAAGTAAAACTGGATACCTGCAAGGGATTCTATTATTTCGGAAGCCTTGCAGAATAAAAACATTGAAAAATACTAACTGTTTACGAACAGTAATATAAAGGACTTCTACAGAAGCCCATATCAATTTGGATATAAAGGGTGGAAGATAAAAGTGAAACAAAATAAATACGAAATAGATATGTGTAACGGAACCATCATGGACAAGCTGATTTCCTTTTCACTGCCGCTGATGCTGTCCGGAATCCTGCAGCTGATGTTTAATGCTGTGGATATCATAGTGGTGGGAAGATTTAGCGGAAGTCAGGCACTTGCAGCCGTAGGCTCAACCACAGCACTGATCAATGTGTTTACCAATCTGTTTATTGGTATCTCACTTGGTGTGAATGTACTTGCTGCCCGGTTCTATGCGGCAGGAAAAGACCGGGAAATGTCAGATACCGTTCATACGGCTGTAACTCTTGCACTGGTAAGCGGTATCGTCATGGCATTTGTGGGACTGATTTTTTCCAGATGGGCTCTGGAACTGATGGGTACCCCGGATGATGTGATCGGACAGTCTGCACTGTATATGAAAATCTATTTTCTGGGTATGCCGTTTTTTATGCTTTATAATTATGGAGCTGCGATTCTGCGGGCTGTAGGAGATACGAAACGTCCACTGATCTTTCTGGTTATTTCCGGTGTTGTAAATGCCGTACTGAATCTGGTCCTCGTGATCATGTTTCATATGGATGTGGCGGGCGTAGCCATTGCTACCGTGATCTCCCAGCTGATTTCCTGCATTCTGGTACTCAGATGTCTGTGTACATCGAAAACCAGCTACCAGCTTCATTTTGGAAAATTAAGGATCAATACTGTTTATTTAAAACAGATTTTCCAGGTTGGGATTCCGGCCGGAATCCAGAGCACAGTCATTAATCTGTCAAATGCTCTGCTTCAGTCCTCGGTTAACTCCTTTGGATCGACCGCCATGGCAGGGTATACGGCGGCCAATAATATTTTCGGTTTTCTGTATGTGGCGGTGAACTCTGTCACACAGGCATGTATGAGCTTTACCAGTCAGAACTATGGTGTGCATAAATTTAAACGTATGGATAAGGTTCTGGTCGACTGTCTTATTATTTCCGTAGTTACCTCCTTTTCCCTTGGATGCGGTGCATATTTCTTCGGTTCTGAGATCCTTAAGATTTATACTGCCGATCCGGAAGTGATCCGCTGCGGACTGGAAATCCTGTCTTACACTACCGTACCTTATTTTCTCTGCGGGATTATGGATCTGTTTCCGGGTGCCCTGCGTGGAATGGGACATTCCGGCGTTCCAATGATCCTGTCAGTGATTGGAACAGTAGGAACCAGGATCGTATGGATCTTTGGAATATTCCCACATCACAGATCACTGGCTGTTCTGTTTATTTCCTATCCTGCATCCTGGATGCTGACGATCATTATGCAGGTCATCTGTTTCTATTTCGTCAGAAGAAAAGTGCATAGAGTATAGGTCTTTGAGCTTTTGCGAAAAATAATTACCGGCAGAATATTACCGGCGGTTATTTTCTGTGAGAGCTCTTTTTTGTATTACTGCTGCTTACTCTGTTCACGGTAATCTTTTTGTTTCCGATATGAAAAAACAGTATTGACAAATACCCCATAAGGGTATATAGTGACTACTATAAAGATACCCCGTAAGGGTATTTTGAAATCGTTATATGTTTCAGAAATTTATATAAAACAGAGTTTATTTATAAAAATCAGAAGGAGGATTTCCTATATGGCAGATACACAGGAGAAGAAAGTCTGTCCCTGTTGCACTAAACATACAATGCGTTCTGAGGAGGAGAGAAAGAAGCTGATCAATCGTCTTAAACGTGTGGAAGGACAAATCCGAGGGATTATCGGTATGCTGGAGAATGACGCATACTGCAATGATATCCTGATTCAGTCCGCAGCAGTTAACGCAGCAGTGAATGCATTTAACAAAGAGCTACTTGCCAGCCACATCCGCAACTGTGTGGCAAGAGATATCCGCGAGGGCAAAGATGAGACGATCGATGAGCTGGTGTCTACTTTGCAGAAACTGATGAAGTGAAAGCTGTGTGTTCAGACTGTTATAGCATCAGAGTACAGCAGAATAAAGATCCGGAAACTGCAAAGCAGCAGAGCAGTGGATATCAGGTAATAGACAACAAGTCGTAAGGAGGAATAGAAATGGAACAATACAATGTAACCGGAATGAGCTGTGCGGCCTGCAGCAGCAGAGTGGAGAAGGCCGTATCCAGGGTTCCGGGTGTGACATCCTGTTCGGTCAGTCTGCTGACCAATTCCATGGGAGTAGAGGGAACTGCCGGTGCAGGTGCGATCATCAAGGCAGTACAGGATGCAGGTTATGGAGCATCCTTAAAGGGGACATCCGGAGAACAGATATCTGCTTCTGCGGCAGAGGAGGCACTGGAAGACCATGAAACACCGGCACTGAAACGAAGGCTGATCGCATCTGTAGGCTTTTTGCTTGTGCTGATGTATTTTTCCATGGGACATATGATGTGGGGCTGGCCTCTTCCGGCATGGTTTAATGATAATCATATTGCCATGGGACTGGTGCAGCTTCTTCTCGCCGGAATCATAATGGTCATTAACCAGAAATTTTTTATCAGCGGCTTTAAGAGTCTGTGGCATCGTGCACCAAATATGGATACCCTTGTAGCACTTGGTTCCATGGCATCCTTTTTGTGGAGTGTTTATGTACTTTTTGCAATGACAAGGGCACAGGTGGACGGAGATTCTGCAGCAGTTATGAATTACATGATGGAGTTCTATTTTGAATCTGCAGCCATGATCCTTACCCTGATCACAGTTGGAAAAATGCTGGAAGCACGTTCTAAGGGAAAGACAACGGATGCACTGAAAGGTCTGATGAAGCTGGCACCTAAGACAGCAGTTGTTGTCCGGGATGGACAGGAAGCTACAGTGCCCATCGAACAGGTCCGAAAAGGTGATGTTTTTGTGGTACGTCCCGGTGAGAACATTCCGGTGGACGGAGTGGTCCTTGAGGGAAACAGTGCTGTCAATGAGGCGGCACTTACAGGGGAGAGTATTCCTGTTGACAAGAATCCGGGAGATGCAGTCTCTGCTGCAACCGTAAACCAGTCCGGATTTATCAGATGCGAAGCTACCAGGGTAGGCGAGGACACTACTCTTTCCCAGATTATTAAGATGGTCAGTGATGCGGCTGCAACAAAAGCTCCTATTGCAAAAATTGCAGACAGGGTTTCCGGAGTTTTTGTCCCGGCAGTTATCAGTATTGCAGTTGTCACCACCATTGTCTGGCTGCTGGCAGGAAAAGAGTTCGGATATGCACTCGCCAGAGGTATTTCTGTTCTGGTCATCAGCTGTCCCTGTGCCCTTGGACTTGCCACACCGGTTGCCATTATGGTAGGAAACGGAATGGGGGCCAAAAACGGAATCCTGTTTAAAACAGCAGTATCCCTGGAGGAAGCAGGTAAGATCCAGATCGTTGCATTAGATAAAACAGGAACCATCACAAAAGGTGAACCGCAGGTGACAGATATGGTTCCTGCAAAGGGAATCTCAGAGGAAGAGCTTTTAGGCTATGCCTATGCACTTGAGAAGAAGAGTGAACATCCTCTTGCAAAAGCCATTATTGCCAGAGCAGAAGAGAAAAAGATTGTTTTGCAGAAGGTTTCTGATTTTCAGGCTCTTCCTGGAAACGGTCTTCGTGCAGCATTAAACAGTGAAGTGCTTACAGGCGGAAATATGAAATTTATCAGCAATGAAACCTCTGTATCACCGGAACTGATGAAGCAGGCAGAAAAACTTGCAGGAGAAGGAAAAACACCACTTCTTTTTGCGAAAGGCGGGAAGCTTCTCGGCATGATCGCAGTGGCAGATGTTATAAAAGAAGACAGCCCTCAGGCAATAAAAGAACTGCAGAATATGGGAATCCGGGTAGTAATGCTTACCGGTGATAATGAACGCACAGCAAAAGCGATCGGAGCACAGGCAGGAGTGGACGATGTAATTGCAGGTGTTCTTCCGGATGGCAAGGAAAGTGTGATCCGTTCTCTGAAGGAACAGGGAAAGGTTGCCATGGTGGGAGACGGAATCAATGATGCACCTGCACTTACCAGGGCAGACATCGGAATCGCAATCGGTGCAGGAACAGATGTTGCCATTGATGCGGCAGATGTGGTATTAATGAAGAGCCGGCTCAGTGATGTACCTGCTGCCATACGTTTAAGCCGGGCAACATTGAGAAATATCCATGAGAATCTTTTCTGGGCATTCTTCTACAATGTGATCGGTATTCCACTGGCAGCCGGTGTATGGATTCCGATTTTCGGATGGACACTGAACCCCATGTTTGGTGCAGCTGCCATGAGCCTTTCCAGTTTCTGTGTGGTAACCAATGCACTGAGACTGAATCTCTTTAAGGTACATGATGCTTCCAGAGACAAAAAAATAAAACAGAATGTGGAAGAAATCCATTATATTTCAGCTAATGCAGAAATGAAAAACGTAACAGAAAACAAAAGTCTAAAGGCAGAGAATCCAGACTTTTGCAACAGTGAAATTCATGATCCAAAAGATCAGGAAAATATAAAAGAAAACAAGGAGAACAAAGAAATGACAACAATCACA
>JABLTQ010036458.1_pt1 | contig 22046 bp, 21 predicted proteins | sample 7160101 | NCBI WGS metagenome assembly JABLTQ01 (sample SAMN14651228, study PRJNA627086) | human gut metagenome | isolation source: feces | host: Homo sapiens
GTGGCGCTGGACGAGGCGGGCTATATCCTGGCGAGCGAGGATACGCGCACCAGCGTGCCGGGCGTGTTTGCTGCGGGCGACGCGCGCAAAAAGCCGCTTAAGCAGGTGGCCACCGCCGTGGGAGATGGGGCGACCGCCGCTGCCATGGCGCTCAAATACGTGCAGGAGGAATGCTCATGAGAAAGTTAGCCGCTCTGTTGCTCGCGCTGGCGCTGCTCGCGCCGGGCGCGCTGGCAGAATCGGATTTCCCCGTGTATCAGGTGCGCGCTCCGGGTAGCAGCGCCACGGTGTATCTCTTTCCTTCCATTCACGCGGCGGACGAGCGGGCCTATCCGCTTTCGCAGATTTCGCAGGACGCCTACAACGCCAGCGACTATCTCGCCGTGGAATGCGATATATTCACCGCCACATATGATGTTGGCGTTTCTTTGCGCATGATGCAAAGCATGAAGCTCCCCGCCGGGCAAACGGTGACGGACCTCATCCCGCAGGAGTTGTTCGAGCGGGTGAAGGCCTACCTTACCGAGCACAATCTCTACATGGATCTCTACGAAAACTATCATCCCTTCCTGTTGCTCTCCACCATGGAAAACGCCATTCTGGCCGAATGTGGGCTGGACGCGCTGCAGGGGCTGGACATGCACTTTTTGCAGCTGGCGCACGAGGAGGGCAAGGCGATCCTGGAAATAGAATCCATCGAGGAGCAGACCTCCTTGATGGTGGCTCAAATGCCCGCCGGCATATGGCCCGTGCTGCTGGAATCGTATCTGCCGCCAAACGACGCGGCCAGCGCGGCAAGCACCGGTCTGTTATACGAGGCGCTGTTGCAAGGCGACGCCAACGCGCTGGAAACCATGCTGGCCGCGGAAAGCACGGAAGTGTTTTCGCCCGAAGAACAGGCGCTGTACAATGCCTATAACGACCTTTTGCTCACCCAGCGCGACGCCAAGATGACCGCCGCTGTGCTAAACTACCTTGCCGAAGGCAAAAACGTGTTTGTGGTGGTGGGCGCGGCGCACGTGCTCGGCCCCACGGGGTTGGTCGATTCCTTGCAAAGCGCGGGTTGCGCGGTGCGCCGTGTGGAATAGTGGGATGTAGACATCTGAATCTTGCACAACGAGCAAGGACGCGCCCGGCAAAGATGGGTTGTCCATCCGTGCTGGGCGCGTCCTTTGGAGGAAAAGCCTATGAAACCAATCTGCACGCGCACGCTGGTAAAAATCGCGCTGGCGGCCTTTGCACTGTTTCTCGCCATATACTATTGGCCCGCCATGGCCCGCTTTTTGGGCTTGCTGCTGTCGGCTTGCCTACCGTTGCTCTTGGGCCTGTGTTTCGCTTATCTCATCAATATCCTCATGAGCTTTTATGAGCGACACTTTTTCCCCGCATCCCAGAGGCGAGCAATCCTCAAAATGCGGCCTGGCCTTTGTCTGACCCTGGCGATCCTCACGCTGCTGGGCATATGCGCGTTCATTGTGGGAATGGCCGTGCCGCAGCTCGCGGCCTGTTTCCGGCTGCTGATCGCCGAGATCCCCGCGGGCGTGGAACAATTGCTCGGCTGGCTGGCCAGTCACGACGTCTTAACGCCCGAGCGCATGGCGGAAATTGAAGCTTCGCTAGCCGGACTGAATTGGCAAGCGTGGCTTGAAAGCATTGCGCCCACCGTGATGACGGGCTTCTTGGGCGCGATTGGATCGGTGGTTTCCGGCACGACGACCGTTTTTATCGCGCTGATCTTCGCCATTTTTACGTTGCTGGGCAAGCGGCGGCTCTTCGCGCAATGCGCGCGGCTGCTGGAACGCTATCTCAGCGAGCGGCGGCGCGGGCAGGTGCGCTATGTGAGCGGCATTCTCAACGAGTGCTTTCACCGCTTCATCGTTGGCCAGTGTACCGAAGCTGTGTTGTTGGGCGCGCTGTGCGCGCTGGGCATGCTCTTGTTCGGCATGCCGCACGCGTTGATGATTGGCGCGCTTACGGCCTTCACGGCGCTGGTGCCCATTGTGGGCGCGTTCATCGGCGGCGCAATCGGCGCGTTTTTGCTGCTGATGGAGTCGCCCGCCCAGGCGCTTTTGTTCCTCGTTTTCATCGTGGTGCTGCAACAGCTGGAGGGCAACCTCATCTATCCGCACGTCGTGGGTTCTTCGCTCCAGTTGCCCAGCATGTGGGTGCTGGCCGCTGTGACCGTGGGCGGCGGCGTGCTGGGCATATTGGGTACGTTCTTGGGCGTGCCCCTTGCCGCCAGCGGCTATCGGCTGCTCAAAAATGATGTGAATAAGCGCTCCCCTTGGTATTCGTCGTCCAGCGCCGGGGCGCTTTCTGAGCCAGAAGAAAAACAGTGAAAGAAACGGGGCGGCCCGATAAAGCAACGGGCAGCCTCGTTTTTTGCCCGCCTTTGCGAAAAGCGCTCCATACCGCGGACATGATTTGCTTTGGCGCAATCCGTGGATTGCATTGCGGCGCAAGCTATGGTACAATGGGAAAAGCAATCCGCACGCAGAAAGGGAGCGAAAGTATGGGCCCCATCCGCATTCGGGATCAATCCTATATCAAGCAAAAAAATATCGAGTCCATTCTTGGCGTGCTGGAGGCGTGCCAGCCCATTTCGCGGGCGGAAATTTCGCGCCTGACGGACATGAGCCCTGCGAGCATCACCCGCATTGTGAATGCGCTGCTTTCGCTTGGGCTGGTGAGCGAGGGAAGCGTTGCCCTTTCGGCGGGCCGCGGGCGGCGGGCGATCAATTTGCGCATCCGTCCCGACGGCATGCATACGCTGGGCGTGTGTATGGAGTCCGGCCGCGTCCGCCTGGGCGTGATGGATTTTGCAGGGAATCTGGCCGCCTGCCAGGAAACGCGGCTTCCCGCGCCGCCTGCCTCGCCTGAAGAAGCGGCGAACGTTGCGCGCACGCTGTTTGCCTCGTTGGGCCCCGCCAGCCAATGGCCTTCCTTGGCCGCCGTGGGCGTGAGCGTGCCCGGCATGGTCGATAACGAGAGCGGCCATGTCTCCCGCTCGGATGAGTTGGGCTGGACGGATGTGTCGCTCACCCAGCCGTTTGCCCAGGCTTTTGGCCTGCCTGCCTGGGCAGAAAACGATGTGAAAGCCTGCTTGGTGGGCGAGCGAGCCGTGCGCGGCATCCCCGAAGAGGAGGATGTGGCGTATCTGCTCGTCGGTACCGGACTGGGCCTGGCCATTTCGGCGGGCGGGCGCATCTTGCGCGGCGCGGGCAACGCGGCAGGCGAGATTCATGGGCTGCCCTTTGGGGATGGTACATTGAGCGATTATCTGGTGGAGCGGAACCTATTGCGTCGCGCCCGGGAAACGGCGCCTGCCGTGCGCAGCCTGGAGGATATTGTCCATGCTTGCGAGCAGGGCGCGGATTGGGCGGTAACTCTGATGGATAGCGCGCTTGCCGCCATGCGCGTAGCGCTGTATAACATCCAGGCCTTTGCAAAGCCGCATCACATCCTGTTGGGCGGTTCGCTGGTGGGCGCGCTCGCGCCGGTGTTGCGGGAGCGGCTGGACGGCGCGAACCTTTGGTTTGGCCAGGATTATGCCGAGGCTTGCGTTACCGGCGCGGCCATCCTTTCCCAGCGCCAGGCGCGCAGGCAGCTCATCGCGCGCGCTGTGACGGAAATCGTTCCCGAGGATTAACGCGCTTGCGCCGCGCGCGTTGCTGGCGGGGAAGCAATGGTCCGTAGCCTGCTTTGGTAAGCTATTGCTCTTCTTGCTCCTTAAAAGCCACTTCGCCTTTATTATAGGTGCTCGCATTTTCCTCGCACCAAAAATCATATTCATAAAACAGCGCTTCCCGAATTTCCGCCATAGAGGCAAATGCATTCCCAGCGGCAACCACTTGCCACTCCCCCGTTTTGCAATGAAAGACGTCGAGGCGCAAGAAAAATGTTTCCCCTTTCCGCGTGACTGTCGCCCTTTGAATTCCTGAAAAATCAAACCATTCAGCGGCAAGGCATTCGTCTGGCGCGAGGGGCGCGTGGCACGTTTTGCAATAACTGGCAATTTGTTGGTTCATGCGAGCAACCATCTTGGCGCATTTGGCGGCGGCATAAACCATCAAAAGCGCTATAGATCCTTCCATTAGTAGAAACAAAACAAATAGGCCCCAGTCCTGCTCATCGTATTCTCGAAATGGTTTATCGCCCGTCCAACCATCCGTGAGGAAAACATTGGCGATCAGCAGCGCGCCAAGCGCATAGATAAGGGCCAAGCATATCCAATACCGCGCGGGATAGAAAAATTTTGTCTTTTTCAAAAGAAGCGCCTCCCCATTGGTGCGGTTGTACGGCCATGGATTCTCAGGAAAAACGTTCGCCCGCTGGATTGTTGCGCCAGCGGGCGAAAATCATGGAGTATGAGCCTTCATTGCCCATGCGCACCGTTTTGCATCAGTCGGGCAAAATATCCGGAATGGGTGTACCCGTGGCGTCCTTGGGCAGCAAAGGATCCACCGTTTCGCCGGTATTCGCATCCTGATACACGGAAACGCCGGGGATTTCCTGCGCCTGCCGCAGCGCATCCAGGTTTTTGTATAGCGCCGCATACCAGGTCTTAAAGGCTTCTAGCGTGGTTGCCTGCGCCCTGAGCGCTTCCACTTCGCCTTGCAGGCTGGAGAGCTGCTGCTCATAGCCCGCGATTTGCTCCTGCGCGCCCTGCGCCGCGCTGGCCTGCTCGGTCAGCGTAGCGATCTGGCCGTTGAGCGTTTCAATCTGGCCCTGCAAATCCGTTATCTGCTGTTCATAGCCCGCGATTTGCGTGTTGAGGCCTGCGATTTCCTCGTCCTTTTCGCCGATGGTCTGGTCGAGCGCCCCTATCTGCTCCTGCAATTGCGCCATATCGCCATTGGCCGCGTTGCTGTTGGCCGCGTTCGCCGCTTGCAGCTCTTCGATTTGCTTTTCAAGGCGGGAAATCTCGTCGTCCCGTTCGTTCACGCTCTGCTTGAGCGTTTCGATTTGCGCTTGCAGCTCGACTACGTCGGCGCTTTCCCCGCTACCCGCTTGCAGTTCTTCAATTTGCTTTTTGAGGCGGGAAATCTCGTCGTCCCGCTCGTTCACACTCTGCTTGAGCGTTTCGATCTGCGTTTGCAGCTCGGCCACATCAGCGCTTGCGGAACCGCTCTCCTGCAATTCTTTGAGCTGCTTTTCGAGCTCGGCAATGCGTTCCTGTAGCTGCGCCACGGTGACGCTGGCATCGCCCGCCTGCAGATCTTCGATTTGCTTTTTGAGACGGGAAATCTCGTCGTCCCGCTCGTTCACGCTCTGCTTGAGCGTTTCAATCTGCTTTTGCAGTTCAGTCACATCAGCGCTTTCTCCGCTACCCGTTTGCAGATCTTCGATTTGCTTTTTGAGGCGGGAAATCTCGTCGTCCCGCTCGTTCACGCTTTGCTTCAGCGTTTCGATGGTCGCGTCCCGCTCCTGAAGCTGCTGCTGCAACTGCGCGATGGTCCCATCCGGGTCGCCCGCGCCTGCTTCCAATTCGCGGATGCGCGCTTCCAGTTCGAGAATATAGGCGTCTTTTTCCTCGATGGTATCGTTCGCGCCGTCGAGCTGGGTTTGCAACTGGGTGTTGGTGGTCGAAAGATCGTTGATGCGCTGGTTCAGCGTGGAAATTTGCTGGTTCAAATCGAAAATGGTCGCATTGGCACTGGTCAATTGCGCCTGCGCGGCCAACAGTTGGTTGGTGCGCTCGGTGAGCACGCGGCGCAGATAGGAAATGACCACGGAATTGCCGCCGCTGGAGGCCAGCATATTTTCCAGCTCCTGGATGCGCTCGCGCGCAAGCGAGAGGTCCTCTTTATACTGCTGCAAATTGCTCACCGTGGCGGAAAGCGAAGAAACCCGCCTGCGCGCATACGCGAGGTCGTCCTTCACCTCGGCCAGTTCCGCAAAATTGGCGTTGTAGGATTCTGTCATCACATTGAGCTGCGCCTGCACGGTGCTCAATTCCTCCGTGAGGGATGCGATGCGCGCGAGCAGCTGGGCATTTTCCAGCAACAGGCGCGTATTCTGGATATCCGTCAGGCGTTTTTGGATGGCGAGCAGGCGGTATTCTTCTTCCGATTGTGCCAACCGCTCGTTGAGTTCCGAAAGCGCCTCGTCCATATCCGATGGCAGAGGGCCTTCCAGCGTATCCCCATCCGCCAGCGCGCACGGCGCGAGCGCCAGCAAAATCAGCAGCGCGGCGAGCGCCATGGACAAGGTTCTTTTCATTTCCAAGCCACCTCCTATTTCACACTTTCCTTCTTTTAGACGGATGAGCGGCGGCAAATATCCCCGAAAAAGATTAATTTTTCATGAATTTGGGTTTGGCTTGCCAAATGCTGGGCACAATGGAATCGCACACGCCGAAAGGCAACATGTAAGGAGGAAGTATCCATGCTGGATCGTATTTCCCTGGTTGTCACCATCATTGGCGCCATTAACTGGCTGCTGGTGGGATTGTTCCAATTCGATTTGGTCGCCTACATTTGCGGTGGCCAGGCGGCCGTGATCAGCCGCGTGATTTACACCATCGTGGGCATCGCGGGTCTGTGGTGCATTTCGCTGCTGTTCCGCGAGCGCGACCGCGTGCGCAACCCGGAAACCTGACGCCTTACGCGCTAAAAAGCCCGCGCCATTTTTGTGACGCGGGCTTTTTGCCAGATTGCTATTTCGCGAGATCTTCCGCCAGCCAGTAGCGCTCAAGCGGCTTGTAAGTGAGCGCAGCAACCACGGCGGTGATGATCGTTTCGGGCAGCATATAGCCGCCGTTGTAAATCAGGGAATAAAGCGGGGCTACCAGGCCCATTTCATTGGGAGTGATCACACCCCAAATGATCCAACCGGAAAGAAAATGGCAAACGAAGCGCAACGCAAAGGTGAACACGATGCCCACTACGATGGAAACAAGGTGGTTTTTAATGACGCCATTGAAACAGGCCGAAAGGCCGATGACCGTAAAGGCAAGAATATAGTCCAACAAGAGCACGCCTACCGCCAGTACAAAACCATACCCAGCCGCAAACTGCACGTTGCTCACGCCCAGGATGAGCTGCAGCACGCTATACACAAACGCGGTGAATAGGCCCCATTTGGTGCCATAGCGATGCGCGATAATCACCAACGGCAGCATGCTGCAAATGGTTACTCCGCCGCCAAACGCCCACGGCGCGGAAAACGGGAACATGCTGAGTACTGTGCCAATGGCGATCATGACGGCGCTCTCAACGAGCCTGCGAGTGGACTTTCCCATAAAAAAACCTCCCTTAAGATGGCTGCCACGGGAAAGCGGCGCGAACGCGACATCTACTTGGAAGGCGGATGAGGACAATTCCTACGCCGGCATTACCCGGATCAGGTTCCAGGGTTCCGAACCGCCAGGATCGGTCTCAGCCGGCTTGCGCCAGCACCCCTTGCTTCAATGCACAAAATATTTTACGCGCGCGCCATGCGGCTGTCAAGTGACAAAATGTTTTCGCCGTGCTAAAATATGGGTTGATCAACCATCACATACGGAGGAACTTGCCATGGACGCGAAAACGGGAACCTGCTGGATCATTGGCGCGGGAGAATTCACGCCGCGCGGCCTCTCTCGCGCGGCGGAAGATTTTGTGATCGCCGCGGACGCGGGGCTGAAGCACCTGGAAGCGCTGGGCCTCGCGCCCGATCTGCTGGTGGGCGATCTGGATTCGCTGGGCAAAGCGCCGGATGGCCTGCCCCTGTTGCGCCATCCTGTAGAAAAGGACGATACGGACATGGAACTGGCGCTCAACGAAGGCGCGACGCGCGGCTACCGGCGCTTTTTGCTCTATGGCGGCTCGGGCGGGCGCATAGATCACTTTTTGGCCAATTTGCAGCTCATCGCGCACGCCAGCCGCGAAGGCTTGACGGCCATTTTGGTGTGCCCGGATTTCAATGCCTATGCAGTGACGGACGACACGCTCCGCTTGCCCGGCGCGCCCAAGGGCACGCTGCTCTCGGTATTTTGCCTGGGGGAGGATGCGCAGGGCGTTTCCCTCAGCGGCCTGAAATACCCCTTGAACAACGCGCGCCTCACGGCGTTCCATGCGCTGGGCGTGAGCAACGCGCACACGGGCGCGCCGGTGGAAATTTGCGTGCAAAGCGGCACGCTATTGGTGCTGGATTACGCGCCTAGCGGCATCAAAGGCTAAAACCTATGCAAAAGCGAGCGCCCACAGCGTGCCGCGGCACGCGCCGTTTGCGCTTTGCACGGAGGCAACGCGTGCCTCTCCGGGATACGCGGCGCTGGATAGCACGGCTTCGCCATCGTTGGCGAATACTTCCACGCTGCACGCGTCCACAAACACATCCAAAATCAGCTTGCCGTCCCTGAGCGGAACGTTGGCCGCCGCCCAGGGCTGTTTTTCTTTCGCGCCGCCGGGGCCCATGGAATAGGCGCAGGCGCTGCGGTCCACGCGCAGGATCTCGCTCGCGGCGTCGTATTCGATCAAGAACCCATCGAGCAGGCGGATTTCCAGCCTGCCGTCCTGTTGGGGTGCGAATTCCACTTCCAACTCGCACGCGTTGGGGCACGCGGCATGGAACTCCCCTGCGAACGCGCGCGCATCCCGGCGCAGCGAACGCACCTCGCGCGCGGGGCGCGAAAGCAGCTTGCCATTTTCCCAAGATAGCTCGCGCGGCAGGGTCATCGTGTTCGCCCACAAATGCCCCAGGCGGTGGGTGGGCGCTTCGTGGTCCCAGGAATGCATCCAGGCGATCAGAATGCGGCGGCCATCGGGCGCGAGCGCGGTTTGCGGGGCATAGAAGTCCAGGCCCAAATCAAGAGCCTCCATGCGCCCCTCTGCTAGCCACACCGCCGTTTGGCTGCCGGGAAAACGCAGCCCGTCCATCGGCAGGCCCATTGCGCAGGCGATGTACACTTCATGTCCATCGAGCGCAAAGCAATCCGGGCATTCGAGCATCTCGCCAACGCCTTCCACCGGCTTGCCCGCAAACGTCCAGTGGAGCAGGTCGGGGGAATCGTAGGCCAGCAACTGCCCGCCTTTTTCTCCGCGCGAAGCCATCACCGCGCGATACCCGCCGGGCACGGCAAACAGCTTGGGATCGCGAAAGTCCACCGAAGACGCGCCCTCGGGCAAATCTCGCGAGCGGATCACGGGGTTTTCAGGCCACTTGCGCAAGGCGAAGCCACCGTCGCTTTCGGCGATGCACTGCTGCTGCACGCTCTTTCCATCCGCCGCGCGGGAAACGCCGGTGTACATCAGATAGAGCTTGCCCTTTTGCTCGAGCGCCGTGCCGGAAAAGCAGCCCAGCGCGTCGAAAGGCGCATCCGGCGCTAGCACGTCGCCGTGCCATTGCCAGCGCAAAAGGTCGTTCGAAGTCCAGTGCCCCCAGTGCATGGGGCCCCATACGGTATCATAGGGATGGTGCTGGCAATACAGGTGATATTGCCCCTGATAATGGATAAACCCGTTGGGGTCGTTGATCCAGCCCACCGGCGCGCTGGCGTGGTACAGGGGCCGGAACTGTTCGTTCGCCCTGGCGGCGTTTTGCGCCACATATTCGTTGGCATTTTGCAATGTCATGGAAAAAAGCACCTCCCACGTTAGTAGCGCCCCACCCGTTTCACTGTATCCAGAATGGCGCGGAAATTCTCCGCGCTCACCGAGTTGGGAATGGAATGATCTGAGGAAAAAATGTATCCGCCGCCCTGCTTGAGCGCGGGCACCAGCCGCTCGATTTCCGCGATGATCGCGTCCTTCTGATCCCACAGCACCGCGTTGATGCCGCCCTGTAGCACCAGTCTATCGCCATACTTTTGCTTGAGCAGCAAGGAATCCATGCCCGCTTTCACCTCGAGGGGGTTGAGCGCGTCCACGCCGGTCACGAGGATATCGTCCATCAGGCTCATCACGTCGCCGCAGGAGTGCAGGTTGGCGTAGATGCCCTTCTGGTGCGCCCAGCGAACCGCGCGCGCGTGCACCGGTTGCAGCAATTCGCGGTACAGCCGCGGGGAAAAGAACGTGGTGCCTTTGTAGCCCATATCGTCCGGCCAATAGATCGCATCGAAGGTGTAGCCCGCGTCCCACAGCATATCAAAATGCGCGATGCACATGTCCAGATACGTATCGAACATATCGCGCACCCACTCGGGCTCCTCCATCATGGCGATGAGGATGGTTTCCGTGCCTGCCATCCAGGAATGCGTCACGTCGAAACCAAACCAGAACCCCGCCTGGATCCAGCGGCCCTCCGCCTGCCAGCGCGGATATTCCTTTTGTAGCTGTTCCCAAGGGATGCGCGAGCGATCCGGCTGCATGCGCGATTTGGCCTCCGCCCACGCCTCGGGCGTGGTGACCGTATAATCCAGGAATTCGGGCGTGGAATCCTCGTGCTTGAACTGTTTCATGGTCACGCCCCAGGGGGAAGTGGAAATGACATAGCGATCGGTTTCTTCGAGAATCTTTTCGGGATAGCGCGGGGAAATATCCACACCGATGGTTTCCACCTTATCCGCGCCGAAGTACTCGCGCCAATCCGCGTTTGCGGGCATGCCTTCCCGCCGCCAGCGCGCGAGCGTGCCGTTCCACGGGGAATCGGTGATTGGCACCCGATCTGCCTCTTCGTGCCGGAACGCGCGCAAAAATCGCTCCTTTGTGGTCATGCCATCGCCTCCATCCATTCTTTTGTGGCACGTCCATTATACCGCACAATCGCGCGCTTGAAAAGCTTTTCACTGCCTCTGTGCAAAATAATCGTAACCCATCCGCTTTTTCGCAATGCATAACGCCATCGGGCGCGCCGCGCAAATTTTTCAGCTTCGCAGCACGCGCAATTGCCGCACAAACGCTTCCGGAATCAAACCATATTCGTCAACCGGAACTTCCCACGTCATGGCGCCGCCCATGCCGGTGATATATTCATTGTACCCGCGCACCAACGCGTCTGGAAAGCGCGGTTCCCTGGTTTTGACCAGATGCCCCCAATCCCGCCCGAGGGAACACAGCAGGTGATATTGAAGGCCTGAGGGCAATTTTGCCAGCGGCACGGCGCCGTCGCGCGTGTGCACGCAAAGCGGGAAGCGGTCAAATGCCACCGGAAGCGCGGCGATCAATTCGCCTGCCGTATAATCGTCTTCCTCCGTCATGGATTCGGGCGGCAACTTGCCGTTGTTAAAAGCCAGCAGAGCATCGGGGTTGCCCGCCCGCAGCGCCGCCGCAAAGCTGTGAAAATTGGGCCGGTCCGCAAAGCGGTACATTTGGTCTGCGAAATAGCAGGAATCAACCCACCAAGCCGCGATTTTTCGTCCCCATCTTAAAGACCACTCTTCAATAACTGCTTCCCATTTCAACTGAAACTCCGCCAAGCGATCGCCGGTCAACTCGCCAGTTTCCTTGTTTTTGCCCCAACGCCAGCCAAAATTGGGGCAATTGGGCGCTTCGCTGGGCATATATAGGCACAGCTTGATGCCGTAAGGCGCAAGCGCTTCATATAGGGCCTCCACCAAATCCCGCTTGGAACAACGCGATGGATGCTCGCCTGCGATGCGGTCATAAGTGCTGTTTGGCGCCGCAAAGTGGCCCGAAGCCTGGCCCAGCGTGAAAAACAGCCATTTTGCGCCCGCTTCATGGAGTTGCTTTGCCAGCCCTTTCGCATCATACTGCGCTGTGCGCGCGTTCCACGCCTCGGAGGTCGTTGCTGCCACCGTCAGGTAGTGGGTAAACACGCCGTAATTTCCTTTGAAAAAATTCTCTTTCATCAATGGCCACCTCAAGTACCGGAAATGGTTCTTTCATCCATTGCGTTGCGGCGTTCCGCTATGCGGTACGGCCGTATAATAGGGAAAAGTCCCGGAGCAAAGCGAAAAAATGCCCCGGGACAACCGCATGCAAAGGAAAATTCATGCGCCCTGATACAGTTTTTCTACCAAGCGCACGCTTTCATCCACAAGCAGTTCCCCGGCCTGTGGACCGCACGCGCAAACAAAGTTCACCGCGCTGTAATGCCCGCCGCGAACCGCCTGCGGCGTGGGAAGGTAGGCCAATGGTTCGCAGGCAAGCTGCACATCAAATACGTGCGCCTGCGCAAGCCGCATGCGTATGCGGTCTGCGTAGGCAATATACAGTTCAAATGGATTGGACAGCAACACGACGCCGCCCATCCGCAGCGCGTGCACTGGGGCCACATAGTGCGTGCGTCCAGATTCATACCGTTTCACGCGGGTATAGTGGGTAGAATACAGCATGCCCGGCGTATTGTTCGCGCTGTGCGCCTGTAAAAACGCCTTGGATTCGCGGTATTCTTCCTCCGTAGCGCTCCAGATGGGGAAGGGAATGTCTTTGCTCGCGTGGCGCACACGCGTTGCGCTTTTCAGTGTGGAAACCGGTCTTTCCCGTTCGCGCAGCAGCGCGCACGCCACGCGATTTCCCATGTGAAGTGCGCCAGAACGGCCCTCGCAACGCTCGATACCCGGCATCCGATCCACCATATCATGCGGAGACAAATCGCCAGCCGCGCGTACGAGGGGGAGCAAGCACACTGCCTCGCCCAGCGCCTCTTGGAGGCGGCTGCGCACCACGCCAAAATAGTCCGCTGTAACATAGGAAGCGTGTTCATCGCACTGGGCAGGACAGGGAATGTTGGCTACAACTCCTGTCAAATCGCATCTGACGGCATCGTACACATACAAAAATTGCATGGGCCCGCCGTCGCGCCCTTCCATGCCGCAGAAATCTTCCCGGTGCACGTCGCCATACATCTGTGCGCTTCCATCCTGGTAGGTCGCACGCCGGCACACGCCGGTTTGTTCCCGCGCAACGCCCACTTCCACTATGCTTTCGCGCATGGAGCTGAGCGCCATTAGCGCGGCGCGCGCCACGCCTCGGGCTACCTGCTCCATGCATTCGCGGGTCGTTAAAGCGCCCGCATCGTCGTGAACGCCATCCAGCCGGGCGACAAACCGGTCGTTGTCCAGGCATGGGCCCGTGTGAATGTGGGTGGCGGAAACAATCAAATGCGCAAAGGGAAAATCCGGACGCTGCCGGCGAATTTCGTCGTGCGCTGCACGCATCATATTTTGCGATATGTAGCATAGGTCGCAGCCCACCCAAACCACGTCCCCTTCTTCCGTAGCGATGGCCATGGCCACCGCTCGTAATGGGTCGTTCACTTGGCGGGTGATGCGCGTGTCCCATTGTCCATAGAGAGAAATCGCCCCGCCTCTGGGCGTAATCTCCGCTTGTCCCCAGCCAATCCGCATCATTCGCGCACTCCCTTCGCCAATGCGTGCCAATTCTGGAAAATTCCTTTGTCTGTACACGCTAGAATAACGATTCTACCAGCGCTACGCTGTGGCGCACCAATGCGTCGCCGCCCTGCTGGCCGAACAAGCAACTGAAAAGACCCGCGCTGTAACCGCCGCCATCGACGGCCTTCTGCGTGGGCAGATAGCCCAGCGCGTCATCCGCGAGTTGCACATCGAACACGTGCACATCCTTGAGCGCCATCCGCATGCGGTCGGCATATTCTTGATAGAGTTCAAAAGGATTGGAGAGGAGCGCGACATTGCCCAGGCGAACGGCGTGCAGCGGAACGGGGTACGTCTCCTGACCGTATTCGTAGCGTTTCACCGCGGCCAGCGCCGTGGCGTGCGTCACGGCGTCATCCGGGATTTCTTTTGCCGCTAGGCGCGCGAGATATTCCTTGGCCTGTTGGTATTGCGCTTCGTCCACCGTCCAGATGGGCAATTCTACCCGCGCCATGGTTTGCGTGTGCGGCGCGTCTGGCGCGATGGCATAGGCGGGAGCGCGCAGCGCGTCCACGATGGCCTCCGCGATCCTTGTGCCCAGTTCGACGGCGCCTTCATGCCCGTGGCAACGCGGCAGCCCTGGAATCCTGTCCACCATCTGGTGCGGCGAAAGGTCTCCTGCCGAGCGGATCAGGCCCAGAAGTTTAACGTCCGCGCCCAGTGTTTCGCCCAAGCGCTCGCGCACCACGCCCATGTAATCCGCCGTCACATACAGAGCCATCTCATCGCACTGCGCGGTGCAGGGAATGTTGGCCGCGATTCCCGTGAGCTTTCCATCCCGCAACCGGCGGCAATACAGCATTTGCATGGGGCCGCCATCGCGGCTTTCCATGCCGCAGAAATCTTCCCGATGCACGTCCCCATACATCTGCGCGCTGCCGTCCTTGTAGAGCGCGCGCCGGCACACGCCGGTCTGCACGCGGGAGACGCCCACTTCAAAGCGGCTCTCTTCCAAAGATTCTATGGCCTGGGAAATGGCCTTCACAATTCCCGCGGCCACCTGGGCGCGGCAGGAATCGGTGCTGAGCGCGCGCGGATCGTCCTGCTGGTTGTCCAGCAGTTGCAAAAAAACGTTTAGGCTGGTGTTGGGCCCCGTATGAATGTGCGTGGCGGAGAGGATCAATTGCTTCTCCTGGAAGCCTGGCAAGCTTTCCGACAGGCGCTGGCAAACCTCCTCGCGCAACTCGCGGTACACATAGAGCAAATCACAGCCCACCCAAATGGTGCGTTCCGCGGCCGATTCTATCACCATCGCCACCGCGTAGAGCGGGTCGCGGATTTCCTCTGTGATGCGCAACTCCCATTGTCCATATAGAGAAACCGCGCCGCCTCGCGGCGTAATTTCGGCCTGTCCCCAGCCGACGCGCAACGCTTGATGCATAAAGGCGCCTCCATTTCTTTTGAGTTTCGAAACTGCATGCGTTTTCTGCTTGCATTATATCACGCTCCAAGGGCTTCAGTCAAGCGATTTTCTAAAATGCGGCGATGTTTCGGAAAAAATTGCTGGATTGGCGAGGATTGCTCTTTTTGATGGCGATTTTGTTTCGAAAACAATTGCGCCCGCCCAGCGCTGCTTTTCGTTTGGGCGCGAGGAAGCCCGCCAGGCGCTTTTGCGCCCAAAACTTAATTTGACCCGCGCCGTGGATTGTGCTAAACTTTTATGAGCTATAAAGTAAGAAAAAAGAGGAAGTCATACCGCCATGAACATCAAGCATTCGAGCGAGTTGCGCGCGCTGTATCTCAAATTCTTTCAGTCCAAGGGCCACGCCGTGATCCCGGGCGCTTCCGTGATCCCGGAAAACGACCCCACCGTGCTCTTCACCACTGCGGGCATGCACCCGCTGGTGCCCTATCTGCTGGGCGCGAAGCACCCCATGGGCACGCGCCTGACGGATGTGCAAAAGTGCATCCGCACCGCGGATATCGACGAGGTGGGCGATGCCAGCCATTGCACCTTCTTTGAAATGCTGGGCAATTGGTCGTTGGGCGATTATTTCAAAAAGGAAGCCATCCACTGGAGCTGGGAATTCTTGACCAGCCCCGAATGGCTGGGCATCGATAAAGACCGCTTGGCGTTTTCCGTTTTCGCGGGGGACGAGGATTGCCCGCGCGACGACGAAGCCGCGAATTACTGGCGCGAGTGCGGCGTCAAGGAGGATCACATCTTCTTCCTGCCCAAGAAGAACAATTGGTGGGGCCCCGCCGGCATGACTGGCCCCTGCGGCCCGGACACCGAGATGTTCATCATCACCGATAAGCCGCCCTGCGGCCCGGATTGCTCGCCCGCTTGCGATTGTGGCCGCTATCTGGAAATCTGGAACGATGTGTTCATGCAATACGATAAGCAGGCGGACGGTTCCTTCCTGCCGCTCAAGCAAAAGAACGTGGACACGGGCATGGGCCTGGAACGCACCATCAGCGTGCTCATGGGCGCCAAGAGCGTGTACGAAACGGATTTGTTCGCCGACATTTTGGCCAAAATCGGCGAAATCTCCGGCAAGACCTATGGCGAGAGCGAGGAAGTCACCCGCTCCATGCGCATCGTGGCCGACCACATGCGCACTGCCACCTTCATCATCGGCGACGACCGCGGCGTAACCCCCTCGAACGTGGACCAGGGCTATGTGCTGCGCCGCCTGATTCGCCGCGCCGTGCGGCACGGCATGCAGCTGGGCATGCCGGAAAACTTCACTGGCGAAATCGCCAAGGTCATCATCAACCAGTATAAGGACGTGTATCCCGAGCTCACGCGGCACGAAGCCTTCATCCTGGAGCAGCTCCTGCTGGAAGAGCAGCGCTTCCAGCGCACGCTCAAGCAGGGTATGCGCGAATTTGAGAAGGTCACCACGGCCATGCAGGGCCGCTCGACGGTGATCAGCGGCCGCAGCGCCTTCAAACTCTACGATACCTATGGTTTCCCCATCGAGATCACTGTGGAGATGGCGCGCGAAAAGGGCTTCACCGTGGACGAAGAAGGCTTCCACGAGCGCTTCCGCGAGCATCAGAAGCTCTCCCAGGCGGGCGCGGAACAGCGCTTCAAGGGGGGCCTGGCGGATACCAGTGAGGAAACCGCCAAGCTGCATACCGCCACGCACCTTTTGCACGCGGCGCTGCGCAAAGTGCTGGGCGGCGAGGCCGAAGTGGCCCAGCGCGGCTCGAACATCACCGCGGAACGCCTGCGCTTCGATTTCTCCTTCCCGCGCAAGGTCACGCCCGACGAGCTGAAGGAAGTCGAGCGCCTGGTGAACGAGGCGATCGCCGCGGGCGTGGACATCACCTGCGAGGAAATGACCGTGGACGAGGCCAAGGCGCAGGGCGCCATCGGCCTGTTCGAATCCAAATACGGCGAGCGCGTGAAGGTCTACACCATGGGCCAGTTCTCCAAGGAAATCTGTGGCGGCCCGCACGCGAAGAACACGGGCGACCTCAAATCCTTCAAAATCCTCAAGGAGGAAAGCTCCTCCGCCGGCGTGCGCCGCATCAAGGCCGTCATCGGCAAGGAATAAGGCATTCCGTCAATGCTGTGCGCCCCCTGCCCAATGGGCAGGGGGCGCACGATTTATGCGTTTTTCTTTGCGATGGGCAGCCATAGCTCGGCATAGCGGGCGCTGTTCACCTGCGCATCGCCTCGCCGGTAGCCCCAGTGCGTGACGGCGATTTCGGGCGCGTCCGCTAGTTCATAGCCGGATGTTGGCAGCCACTCGCTGACGGCCCGCCGGCGCATGTCCTCGATGCACTCCGTGGGATACTGTGTCCGCTCGGTTTCGCAGATCAGATACGTGCCTTCCGGGACGACGATCTTTTCAAAGCGCTTTGCGGCCTCGCCCAGGTCTTCTTCCAGATCTTGAAAGCTGTCTTCCCGGAGCGGCACCGCAATGGCAAAATCGTATCCGTCGTCACCGCAGGCGCGGATGATGTCGTAATGCACGGAGCAGTCGCAATCCACACCCTGCGTATAGTACTCGATGCCCTTCAAAAGGTACTGGTTAGCCCGCGTGGAGACGTAAAATTCGTGCGCCTGCTCTGTGCGCACGGCCGGCGTGCCGCTGAAGCGCCGATGATAGCCGATAAAGGTCATTTCCGGCCGCTTTTCTATCCGGTATTCCATCATACTGCCACCTTCCAGAGACAATTTCACGACCAGGCGGGAGAAAGAACGGAGGCGACTGCCGTTGCTGCGCGCCTGCGACGGCAGGATGCCGTGGAATTTCTGGAATGCCTTTGCAAAGCTGTCCGGGCTTTCATAGCCATATTTCAGCGCGACGTCGATCACCTTCGCGCCGCCGGCGGCCAGTTCCGCGCCGGCAAGCGACAGCCGGCGGTTGCGAATGTACTCCCCAAGCGTGTATCCGCACAGGATGCTGAACACGCGCTGAAAATGGTAGCTCGATGCATAGCTCTGCGCCGCGACCTCGGCATAATCGATCGGCTCCGCAAGGTGCGCCTCGATGTAGTCGATGGAGCGCTGCAATCCGGTGGTCCAGTCCGTACAATCCCCTCCTTGTCTGCCCATATTGTATCAGAAGGCGGGGAACTTTGCCCGATTTTCCCTGCGCATTGCCGTCGGGGAGCTAGATCCGCACCGCGCGCAGCGGCGCGTTGGGCACGGGATTGCGCTTTTCGCGCATCACCACATTTTGCACCAGGCCGATGCCCAGGATGTTGGTAAGGTAACTCGATCCGCCGTAGCTCACGAACGGCAGCGGGATGCCCGTGACGGGCAACAGACCGATGACCATGCAGATGTTTTCCACGATGTGGAAGAGCAGCATGGCCGTCACGCCGAAGATGATGTAGCTGCCAAACGCGTCCTGCACGCGAATGGCGTGCTGCACCAGGCGGAAGATGAGCAAAAGATAGGCCAGGATCAGCGAACCGCCGCCCACAAAGCCGAACGCCTCGCACACGATGGCGAAGATCATGTCCGTATGGTCGTCGGGGATATAGCCCAGCGAGGCGAAGCTGCCCTCGCTCACCAGGCCCTTGCCGAACAGGCCGCCCGAGCCCAGCGCGATTTGCGAATTGACCACCTGCATGGCTGCGTCCGGGTCGCTCTCCGGATCCAGCCAGATGAGGATGCGCGTGAGGCGGAAGCTCTCGCCCGAAGCGTTCATAAAGTACCACAGGGGCACCAGCACCAGCACCATGGCGAGCAGAATGCCGCCGATGAGCTTATAACTCGTGCCCGAAACGAAGATCAGCACCGCGAACACGGCGATATACACCAGCGCCGTGCCCACGTCCGGCTGCAAAACGATGAGCACCAGCGGCAAGCCCACGTAAATGAGCACGGGGAACAACTCGCCAAAGGTCTGGATGGGCTTTTTGCGGCTGCTGAACAGCTTTGCCAGCGCGATGATGATGGCGATTTTGCCGAACTCCGAGGGCTGAATGGAGCGGTCGCCACCCCACTGGAAGAAGGCGGTCATACCGCCGCGGCCCACTTCCGCCATCAGCAGCACCAATAGCAGCATGACGACGTTCGCCCAGTAGATCAGATTGGCCAGGTCGCCATAGAGCGTGTAGCTGAAATAGCAGATGGCCGCCATGGCCACCACGCCCACGCAGATCCAGATCAGCTGCAGGCGCGCGTAAGTGATGGGGTGCATGCTGATGGTTTCCAGCAGCGTATCGCCCATGCCCACGTTGGCGCTGGCCGTGGCGGCGAAGATGCACACCACGCCAAAGAGCGATATCGCCCACACCAGAATGGCCAGGTACCAATCCACCGAGCCGAGCAGGCGCGTTTCAAATTTGTTGTGGCGGATATAATCCCAGATTTTCGCTATCAGATTTCGCATGATTCACTCCCTGAAAAAAAGCCGCTGGAAGAAGCCGGGTTTCCTTGGGTACTCCACGGGCACGCTTTCGCCCGCGAGGCGGCGCGCGATGCGCAGGAAAGCCGCCCCGGACATAAATCCGCCCCCTGATTCGTTTCGTCTCTTTATATTACCACAAAAACGCCCTTTTCGTCAATCGGCGCGCGTGCGCGGATGCGTAAAATACTGCGAAAGACGGATTTGGAAATGCGCAAACTCCCTTCCCGCCGCGTGCGGTTTGGGAAGGGAGCATTTTGCGTATTGCAACGCGGGGGAAGATGGGCTATAATAAACGCAATGAGCGGGTTTGGCGGCTGCTGGCGCGAGGGAGGTGCGGCGATGTTCCCAGAGGGAGAAAAGCTTTTGTGGGAAGGAATGGTGTTTCTGGCCTTCGCGCTGGTTTGCGGCGCGCTCGTGGAGCGGCGCTATCGCCGGATGTTGCCGCGCTGGCTTGGGGCGATACGGCGTTTTCCGCGCAGATGCCCGTGGTGGAAGACAATGGCGCGGGCGCGTGGGTAAGCGTTTCCTCCGCGGCGCAGGCGCCCGCACCCGGCGGGGCGGAGGAAATGAACCGCCAAATGGCAGAATATTTGGAAGAGATGCGCGGAGAACTTTTGTGGTACGCGATGCGGAAATACAATGGGTATGTCGCGCTGGAATCGTCCTATCAAATCCTCCGGGATGACGAGAGCCTGCTTTCCGTTCGCTTTGACGCGACGCTCAACGCCGGCGGCTCCGGCCAATTCAGCCGCTGTTTCACGCTGGAGAAAAAGACGGGGGAGATTCTTTCCCTGGACGATCTGTTCTTGCCAGACAGCGATTATGTACAGGCGATTAGCGAGGAAATTTTGCGCCAGATGCGCGAGCAGGTGCAGGCGGGCGAGGCGGATTATTTCATTCCCGGCGGCATCTGGGCAGAGGAGGAATGCTTTCAGGCCATCGCGCCGAATCAAAATTTTTATCTCAACGCGGAAGGCGCGCTGGTGATTGTGTTCGATGAGTACGAGGTCGCGCCGGGCAGCATGGGTATGCCGGAGTTTGTGATCCCCGCCGCGGCGCTCGCGGAAATTTGGGCTTATCCGGGGCAATAGAGCGAGATGGCGCCGCTTGCGTGGCCTGGAAAACATTTCACGCGAAAAAACCAGCATTTCACGCAGAAATCGCTGGTTTTTTCACGTCTGTCTTGTAAGATGAAAGGTGAGTCTACATAGGGATGCGCGGGAAGCGCCAGTTTTCGGTGAGAAGGAGGATTTTCATTGCTGATTCGCTGCTGCATTTGCGACGATACCCCCGAAGACATCCGAATGATTCGCCGGTATGCCGACGCTTTCTCTCGGGAACATCCGGAATATCCCTTGCATATCGAGACGTTTGAAAACGCTTACGATCTTTTGGAGGCGCTTCGCAAGCGCGGCGGATACGATTTGTATCTTTTGGATGTGGTAATGGCGCACATGAACGGCCTGGATATCGCCCGCAAAATTCGGGAGCGCGGGGATGCGGCGGAAATTCTTTTTTTGAGCGTGTCGCGGGAATACGCGGTGGAAGCGTTTGAAGTGAAGGTCGCGGGCTATTTGGTGAAGCCGGTTAAGCAGGCGGATTTCGAGCGGAATTTTGCCAATTGCCTTCAGCGCCTGACGCAGCAGGAAAACCCCTCGCTCCTGCTAAAGAGCAAAGTGGGCTTGCGCAAGCTGTACATTCGCTATACGTTTTAGCGCGGCCAGGCAGAATACATTTCACGCTCGAAAACCGACATTTCACGCAAGAAATGCCGGTTTTTTCATTTGTTCGATTATGCTATTGGCTTGGGTGTTACACAGTTACACGAGTGGTTACATGGCGCGTAAAGCTGGCGACAATCGGAGGAGGCAAGGATGGATATGGCGTGGCGAAAATGCATGGCGGGAATGGTGGCGCTGGTATGCGCTTTGACTGGGACGTGCGCCCAGGCACAAGAATCCCTTTTCCTCGAGGAACTATGGAGGGCCGCTATGGAAGACGCGGTTTTCAGCGTTGACGGCGAAGGCACGCCATGCTATAATGGCCATACGCGGATAGGCCCGCAAACGGCGGCTCTCGTCGCGGGCCTATTCTGAAAGTTTCAAAGGCAAAAGGAGACATTTCCATGCAACATCGGGGAACCCAACGCTTAGAAACCGACCGCCTGATTCTGCGCCGCTTTTGCCCGGAGGACGCGCAGGCCATGTACGAAAACTGGGCCAGCGACGGCGAAGTCACCCGGTTTTTGACCTGGCCCACGCACGCTAGCCCGGCGGTTTCGCGCATGGTGCTGGAGGACTGGGCCGCGCACTACGCGCAGGACGATTATTATCAATGGGCCATCGTATGGAAGGAAACGAATCAGCCCATCGGCAGCATCAGCGTGGTCGATTGCGACGAGCGCGCGCAAAGGGCGCACATCGGCTATTGCATTGGCCGCCGCTGGTGGCACATGGGCGTCACCAGCGAAGCGCTGCGCGAGGTGCTCCGCTTTTTGTTCGCGGAGGTGGGCGTGCTGCGCGTCGACGCCAAGCACGACGCCCGCAACCCGCATTCCGGCGGCGTGATGCGCAAGTGCGGCATGCGCTATGAAGGCACGCTGCGCCAATCCGCCTGGTGCAACGCGGGCATTGGCGATATGTGCTGGTACGGCATCCTGGCCGCGGAGTGGCAGGCGTGAGGGGCGCGTTTTTCGCCTCCGTCCGCGCGCCAGGGCGCAAAATTTCCCTGCGCGCGGCCTGCGCCCGCACTGTGTTGCTTGCCGCCGCGGGATTGCTGACCGGCGTTGCCATCCAGTTTCTGGATCGGGATTCGCCCGTGCTGGGGGATGTTTTTTCCCAGATGTCCGTGTGGATTTTTCTGTGCACCGCGCTATCCGTCGGCAGCGGCACGCCCCTTCGCGCGGGCGTCAACGTTTTTGCCTTTCTCCTGGCCATGGTCGTAGCGTA
>JABLTQ010077147.1_pt1 | contig 22038 bp, 17 predicted proteins | sample 7160101 | NCBI WGS metagenome assembly JABLTQ01 (sample SAMN14651228, study PRJNA627086) | human gut metagenome | isolation source: feces | host: Homo sapiens
CATCTGGTAGAGCGCGACCTTGCCAAGGTCGAGGTAGCGAGTTCGAGCCTCGTCGCCCGCTCCAAAAAGAAACACCATCCGTCAGGATGGTGTTTTCTTTTTGGAATGTCGCGGGCAGGCTTGAACTTGCTGCCTCGACCTGCGCGCAGCGCGTTAAATCCAGCGCTATGAGAGCTCCCCGTGCGGGGATCTGTTCGTAGAGGAATACAAAACAAGGGCCGCCCTTTTGGGCGGCCCTTGTTTTCTTACAGCTTTGTCACCATGGGGATGATCATGGGGCTGCGCTTGGTGTGCTTATAGAGATAGCTGCTCACGGCGGAGCGCACAGTGCGGCATACGTCGCCCTCGTCCCGGCGCTTCTTGGCGGACATTCCATCCACAGCCTCCGTGGCCACCCGGCGCATATCCTCCAGTAGCTCCTCGGACTCCTTCACGTACACGAAGCCTCGGGTGACGATCTCCGGCGGGCACAGCAGCTGGTGGTCGTGGTTGGACATGGGCAGCACGATGACCACCATGCCGTCCTCCGCCAGCAGCTTCCGGTCGTTCAGCACCACCGCGCCCACTTCGCCCACGCCGCCGCCGTCCACGAACACCTCGCCGGCGGGTACGGTGGTCTCGCACTTGATGTGCTTGGTGGTCAGCTCGATGACGCTGCCGTTGTCGGCCACCACGATGCTGGTGGGGGCCATTCCCATGCTCTCGGCCACCCGCTTGTGGATCTGCAGCATCCGCTGCTCGCCGTGCAGGGGGATAAAGAACCTGGGTTTCGTCAGCGCGTGGATGATCTTCAGTTCCTCCTGGCAGGCGTGGCCGGACACGTGCAGCATATCCGCCTTGTCATACACCACGTCCGCGCCCTTGCGGAACAGCTCATTGATGACCCGCCCCACCGTCACTTCGTTGCCGGGTATGGCGCTGGCGGAGATGATGACCTTGTCGCCGGGGCCGATGTCCACCTGCTTGTGGGTGGAGAACGCCATGCGGTACAGGGCGCTCATTTCCTCACCCTGGGAGCCGGTGGTCACGATGACCTGCTGGTTCAGGGGCAGGCCCTTGATGCGGTTGATGTCCATCAGCGTGTTCTTGGGCACCTTCATGTACCCCAGCTCCGTGGAGACCTTCATGATGTTCTCCATGCTCCGGCCGGTAACGGCCACCTTCCGCCCGCAGGCCGCCGCAGCGTCCAGCACCTGCTGGATGCGGTGCACGTTGCTGGCGAAGGTGGTCACGATGATCCGCTTGTCGCAGCCGGTGAACTGCCGCTTGAACGTGGCGCCCACGGCGCGCTCACTCATGGTATAGCCCGGGCGCTCCACATTAGTGGAGTCCGCCAGCAGCGCCAGCACGCCCTGCTTGCCCAGCTCACCGAAGCGCGCCAGGTCGATGACCTCCCCGTCGATGGGCGTGGAGTCGATCTTGAAGTCGCCGGTGTGTACGACTGCGCCCATCCGCGTGTGGATGGCGAAGGCCACCGAGTCGGCGATGGAGTGGTTCACGTGGATGAACTCCACCTGGAACTTGCCTGCCCGCACCGTCTGACCCGGCTCCACGGTGATCAGCTTCGTAGAGCTGGCCAGCCCATGCTCCTGCAGCTTCAGCTTGATCAGCCCCGCGGTGAACCGCGTGCAGTAGATGGGCATATTGATCTGCTTGAGCACATAAGGGATGGCCCCGATGTGATCCTCATGCCCGTGGGTGATGAACAGACCCCGCAGCCGGCTGCGGTTTTTCACCAGATAGCTGACGTCGGGAATGACGCAGTCGATGCCGTACATATCGTCGCCGGGGAAGGCCATGCCACAGTCCACCACGATGATGTCGCCGCCGTACTCATAGACGGTCATGTTCTTGCCGATCTCATTCAGACCGCCAAGGGGAATGATCTTGAATTTTTCTGCCATAAAAGAATAAATGCTCCTTTTCAGATAAGATAGAGCGCGTCGCGGCGGGTAAAAATGACCGCACGGAAACAAAGGCGTTCTGCCCCGCCCGCCTGCCCTGCATCGCAGGGGGAGGGAACAGTCTGTCGCCCGTCGTCAGCACTCGATATAGAGGGGAACGCCCTCGTTTGCTATATTGACCGCGGCATCCACGCACCGCGAAACAACCAAAAAATACGTGCCGTATTCAGCACTTTTCACAAAGTATACCACAGTTTTTCCCATTTGTACACCCCCAACTTGCCGACGGCATTTGATGGTATTTGACACCCGCCGCCCCGCCGGGAAAATTCCCCGCTGATTTCCCGAAAAGCGTATTGTCCCCGCCCGGCTTTCGTGCTATAATAAACTACTCTCAGTATAGAGTAGTATCCCCGGCGGGAAGGAGGCGCGTTCCCTTGAGCAAGAAGATCATACGCGGATTTCGCACCAATATGACGCTGTACAGCCTGTGCCTCATCGCCTTTGTGGCGGTGACGGTGCCCTTCCAGCCGCTGCTGGCGGCGGCGGAGGGTCTGGTGGCCCTTCTGGTCATTCTGGTGGGCCGCCGCCGCAACAAGATGGCCCAGGCCTCTGTCCGCCAGTACATGGACCGCGTCTCCGGCGGTATGGACACCGCCCGGTCCAGCAATATGCTCTACGCGCCGCTGCCCATGCTGGTGTTCGATGTAGCCACCGGCGAGATCCTGTGGTGCAACGATATGTTCACGGACCTGACCGGCCTGAAGGATAAGATCTTTGAAACGGCGGTAGACGCCGTGATCCCCGACTTCACCTACCGCTGGCTGCTGGACGGCAAGCGTGAATATCCCGAGCAGTTCCGCTGGAACGACCGTATCTACCGCGTCTTCGGCGCCCTGAGCCGCCCGGAGCCGGAGGGCGGCGACCAGCCCACCCTGGCCACCACCTACTGGATGGACATCACTGAGGCTGAGCAGATGCGCCAGACCCTGGAGCTGACCAAGCCCCTTATGGCCATCCTCATGGTGGATAACTATGAGGAGCTGATGAAGGCCTGCCCCGAGAATAAGCGCTCGGCGCTGCTGGCCGCGCTGGAGGAACAGCTGAATAACTGGGCCGCCGGCTCCGGCGGGCTGCTGCTGGGCTACGACCGCGACCGTTACCTCTACCTCTTCGAGGAGAAGGACTACACCGGCTACACCGAAAGCAAGTTCGACGTGCTGGAAAAGGTCCGCCAGGTCCAGGCCGGCGAGGGCGTGTCCGCCACGCTGTCCATCGGCGTGGGCCGGGACGAGGACAGCTTCGAGCAGCTGTTCAAGAACGCCTCCCTGGCGTTGGAGATGGCCCTCTCCCGCGGCGGCGATCAGGCCGTGGTCAAGGACCGTGTGAACTTCGAGTTCTACGGCGGCCGCAGCAAGTCTACCGAAAAACGTACCAAGGTCAAGTCCCGCGTCATGGCCAACGCTCTGGGTGAGCTGATCGACGATGCCAAGCAGGTGTACGTCATGGGTCACAAATACGCGGATATGGACTCCCTGGGCGCCGCCGTGGGCATCTGCTGTATCGCCCGCAAGCGCGGCAAGCCCTGCCAGATCATCATCGACACCGAGAACAACGCCGCTCACCCCATCCTGCGGCGTCTCTCCGAGCAGCCGGAATACGCCAATACCGCCATTTCCGGCCAGGATGCCTTTATCAAGTGCCAGCCCGGCTCCCTGCTGGTGGTGGTAGACACCAACCGCCCCGAGAGTGTGGAGTCCGAGGAAATGCTGGAGACGTGCAACCGTGTGGCCGTCATCGACCACCACCGCCGCGGCAGCAGCTACATTGAGAAGATGGCCCTGAACTACCATGAGCCCTACGCCTCCTCCGCCAGCGAGTTGGTGGCGGAGCTGATGCAGTATCTGGTGGAGCCGTCTGACGTGCTGAAATGCGAGGCCGAGGCCCTGCTCTCCGGCATCGTGCTGGATACCAAGAATTTTACCAACCGCACCGGCGGCCGTACCTTCGAGGCGGCGGCCTACCTCCGCCGTCTGGGGGCCGACACCCAGGATGTCCAGCGGATGTTCCAGGGGGACCTGAACTCCATGATCGCCCGCTACGACATCATCCGTCAGGCAGAGCTGTACCGCGACGATATCGCCGTGGTGGCCCTGGATGAGGAGTGCGACCGCGTCACCGCCGCCAAGGCGGCCGATGAGCTGCTGACCCTCAAGGGCATCCGTGCCAGCTTTGTGCTGTATAAAAAAGGTGACGGCGTGTATATGTCTGCCCGTTCTTTGGGTGAGGTCAACGTCCAGGTGATCCTGGAGGCCTTGGGCGGTGGCGGCAACTCCACCACCGCCGGCGGCCAGGCGGACAACATCACCGTGGCCGAGGCCAAGGCAAAGCTGCTGGAGGCCATCGACAAGTACTTTGAAAATTAAGGTAAAGGAGATACAGATATGAAAGTCATTCTCAAGCAGGACATCAAAGGCAAAGGCAAGAAGGGCCAGATGATCGAGGCCGCCGAGGGCTATGCCCGCAACTTTCTGATCCCCAAGGGCATGGCTGTGGAGGCCACTGCCGACGCCGTCAACACCATGAACCTCCAGGCCAAGGCCAAGGCCAAAGCCGACGCCGAGGCCAAGGCCGAGGCACTGGCCATCGCCGAAAAGCTGAAGGCCTGCCAGGTGAAGATCGCCGCCAAGGGCGGCGAGGGCGGCAAGCTGTTTGGCGCCATCACCGGCGCCGCCATCGCCGATGCCCTTCAGGCCCAGCACGGCCTGACCATCGACGGCAAGAAGCTGGTGCTGGACCAGCCCATCAAGAGCTTCGGCAGCTATGAGGTCAAGGCCAGGCTGGGCTACGAGGTCTCCGGCACCGTGTACGTCCACGTCATCGAAGAGAAATAAGCGGGGAAAGCACCGCGCCGCAGGCGCGGCTATTACCGTAATTTTGAAAGGAGGTCTTCCCATGGCCAACAACACCGACGCCCTGCTGACGCCGTCCATGCCCCATTCCCCTCAGGCGGAGCAGGCGGTGCTGGGCTCCATGCTCATCGACGCCGACTGCGTCAAGGACGTGATGGACAAGCTGCAGGCCCAGGATTTCTATCTGCGGACCAACCGGGAGATCTTCGAGACGATCTACCATATGTTCGTCTACTCCCAGCCCATCGACGGCGTCACCGTGGCCGGCGAGCTGGAGAAGAACGGACTGTATAACGACAATACCCGTTCCTATCTGCTGCAGCTGATGGAGGTCACTCCCACCAGCGCTAACGTCATGGAGTACGTCCGCATCGTGCAGGACAAGTCGCTCATGCGCCAGGTGGCCCAGGCCGCCGGCAGCATCACCGCCATGGTGCAGGAGGGCGGCGGCGCCGCCGGCGATATGCTGGAAGCCGCCGAGCAGCAGATCTACGCCATCCGCCGTGGCCGCAGCGCCCAGGGCATGGTGACGGTGGGCATGGTGCTGGGCGACGTGATGAGCCAGTTGGCCGAGCTGTCCGCTAACGGAGGCCGGACCGTGCCGGGCCTGTCCACAGGACTCTCCGCTGTGGATGCCAAGATCAACGGCATGAACAAGTCCGACCTGCTCTTGCTGGCCGCCCGTCCCGGTATGGGCAAGACCAGTATGGCCCTGAATGTGGCCCTGTCCGCCGCCCGCGAGTCCGGCAAGACCGTGGCCATCTTTTCCCTGGAAATGTCCAAGGAGCAGCTGGTCACCCGCCTCATCGCCAGCGAGGGCCTGGTGGAGAACCAGCGCTTGATCACCGGCAACCTGCGGGAGAGCGACTGGCAGCGCATCGCCGAGGCCGCCTCCGCCCTCAGCCGCATGGATATCCGTATCGATGATAATCCACTGCTGACCGTGGCGGATATGAACGCCAAGTGCCGCCGCCTGGAAAATCTGGGCCTGGTGGTCATCGACTATCTTCAGCTGATGACCTCCGCCGGCGGCAAGGGCTATTCCGGCGAGAACCGCCAGCAGGCGGTGTCCGATATCAGCCGTATGCTGAAGATCATGGCCAAGGAGCTGCAGGTGCCCGTGCTGTGCCTGAGCCAGCTGAGCCGTGCCAATGAAAAGCGCGAGGATAAGCGCCCTATGCTGTCCGACCTGCGCGAATCCGGTGCCATCGAGCAGGACGCCGACATCGTCATGTTCCTCTACCGGGACGACTACTATAACAGCGATGCCGAGAAGCGCAACGTGGCCGAGTGCATCGTAGCCAAGAACCGCCACGGCGAGACCGGCAAGGTAGAACTCCGCTGGATGCCCGAGTACACTGCCTTCGGCACGCTGGAGACCCGCTATGACGAGGATGAGTGAGCCCCTGGACCTGACCGCGTGGATGACGCGCTGGCAGATGCTCCCGCCCCCCGGCGGGCTGATCCTCTGCGCCGTGTCCGGCGGCCGCGACTCCGTCTGCCTGCTGGACTGCCTGTGGAAGCTGGGTCGGGCCCGCGATTTCCGCGTGGCTGCCGCCCACCTGAACCACGGTATGCGTCCCACGGCCCAGCGTGACGAGGACCTGGTCCGCGCCCTCTGCGCCGAACGGAACATTCCCTTCTACACCGAAACGGTGGACGTCTACGCCCTCTGCGCCGTCTGGCGCCTGACGGTGGAGGAGACGGGCCGCCGCGCCCGCTACGACTTCCTCCGCCGCACGGCGGATGCCCTTGCCGCGGATTTTATCGCCACCGCCCACCACCGCGACGACCAGGCCGAAACGGTCCTGCTGCAGCTGCTTCGCGGCACCGGCCCCCAGGGCCTTACCGGCATTCCCCCTGTCCGTGACGGCATCATCCGCCCCCTACTGGATACGCCCCGTGCCGCCATCGACGACTACATCGCGGCGCATGGCCTTCCCTACGTCACTGACGAGACGAACCTGGACACCCACTACGCCCGCAACCGCCTCCGGCTGGACATCATGCCCCAGCTGCTGGCGATCAACCCCGCCGCCGTGACGCATATCACCCGCACGGCGGATATCCTGCGCGCCGAGAACGACCTCCTGGACGCCCAGGCCGCCGCCCTCCTGCCGCCGGAGGGCACGACGCTTCTCTGCGCCGCGCTCCTTTCCGCGCCGGAGGCTCTGCGCCCCCGCATGCTTCGCCTGCTGACGGACCGTCTCGGCGCGGGCAAAAAGGACTTCACCGCCGCCCACTACCGGGCGCTGGAGACACTGGCACAGACCGGCGGCGCCCTTTCTCTGCCCGGCGGCGCGTCCGCCGTCTGCCGTGACGGCGCCCTGACCCTCTCCGACGCGCCCGCCCCACTGGACGAGGCGGCGCTCCGCCCCGGCGATAACCTCGCCGGCCTCTGGCGCATCACCCTCTCTGACGCGCCCGTCCCCGACGCCCTGGCACTGCGGTCCGGGCCCTGGACCGTTCGGCCCTGGCGCCGCGATGACCGCCTGACCCTGCCCGGCAGCCGCGGCAGCCGCAGCCTCAAGCGCCTGTTCGCCGAGCGCGGCATCGCCCCGCCGGAGCGCGATACCTGGCCCGTCCTCTGTCTGGCGGGCCGCCCCGCCGCCGTCTGGCGTGTGGGCATTGACCAGAAAGCCCTGCCGGAGCGTTCCGGCAACACCATATACATCACCATCACAAAAAACAACGGAGGATAACAAGCAATGGCAAAGAGTAATATGGATCAGGATATCCTGAAGGTCCTGCTGTCTGAAGAGGAGATCAAGGCCCGCGTCCAGGAGCTGGGTGACCGGCTGTACGACAGATTTAAGGACAAGAACCCCATGTTTGTGGGCGTTCTCAACGGCTGCTTCATTTTCATGGCGGACCTGGTCCGCGCCGCCCAGCTGAAAAGCGAGGTGGAGTTCATCGGCCTCTCGTCCTATAAGAACGCCACCAAGTCCTCCGGCGTGGTGCAGATCACCCGCGACCTCCAGCGCGACATCAGCGGCCGCGACATCATCATCGTCGAGGATATTCTGGACTCCGGCAATACCCTGTATTTCCTGACGGAGTACCTGAAGACCAAGGGCGCCGCCTCCGTTACTATCGCCACCCTGCTGGATAAGCCCGCCCGCCGCGAAAAGCCCATCACCGCCGACTATGCCGGCTTCGAGGTCCCCGACGAGTTCGTGGTGGGCTACGGCCTGGACTACTGCCAGCAGTACCGGAATATGCCCTATATCGGCGTTCTCAAGCCCGAGGTCTACAGCAAGTAAAACCGCGTCTTTTCCGCCAATACTTCGTTACGGCTCCTCGACGTACACACGGTACGCCGTCGTCGCCGCGCCTCGTCTTGGCGAAAAATCCGGTTTCTCCCCGCGCCGCAGGCGGAAGAAGAGCACGCGCCGGGAGGGCGCGGAACATCCCTCTTAGCATTTGAGAATAGGAAGTGAAGTATATGGAAAACAAAGGCGGAAAGCGCCTGGCCCCCACCGGCGAGCCGGTGAAAACCACACCTCCGGCCACCGCGGCCGACGAGGTAAAGACCCCCGCGGAGCAGCCCGCCCCCGCGGAGAGCGCCGCACCTGCTGCGGCGGAGACGGCGGCCCCTGCGGCCAAGCCCGCCAAAAGCCGCGGCCGCAGACTGTGGGACGACTACGGCTACCTGCTGGTGACGCTGGCGGCGGTGTTCGTGCTGTTCAAGGTGCTGCTGCAGCTGGCCTATGTGCCCAGCGGCTCCATGGAGACCACCATCCCCACCAAGTGCCTGCTGGTGGGCTGGCGGCTGCCCTATGTGGTGTCCGATCCGGTGCCGGACCGCGGCGACATCGTCACCTTCTGGGACGAGGAGCTGAACAAGGTCCTGGTGAAGCGCGTTGTCGGCCTGCCCGGCGAGACACTCTCCTTCAAGAACGGCTATACCTACGTCAACGGCGAGAAGCTGGACGAGAGCTATTTGCCCACCCAGGGCATCACCACCCTGCCGGACAGCATAGCCGACAAGACCTTCACCGTGCCGGAGGGCTGTATGTTCGTCATGGGCGACAACCGCACCGGCTCTAATGACAGCCGCTTGCTGGGCGAACCCTATATCCCGGTGGAGGCTGTCCAGGCGCGGATGCTGGTGGCCATCTCCGTGGGCAGTGACCAAAGCTGGCAGGGCGTCCGCTGGATCGGCTGAGAAGGGAGACGGGGAGACATGGAAAGAAAACGTTTCAGCGGCGTCATGCTGCTGTTCATCGTGCTGGCGGTGGTGCTCATCACCCAGGTGGTGGGCAACCTCGGCCGTTCCGGCGACGTGAGCTACAGCGATATGCGCGCCTATTTCACGGCGGAGAAGGTCAAGTCCTTCACCGCCACCGACACGCGCCTGGTGGCGAAGCTGCAGGACGGCTCCAGCGTCAGCTGCGCCCTCCACAGCTTCGACACGTTTTATAACGACATGAACGATCTGGTGGTATCCCAGGCGGAAAAGGGCGTCATTACCAGCTATGACTACGCCGCCGGCAGCGAAAACGGCTGGCTGCGTACCCTGCTGCCCTATGTGTTGGCGGCCATGGCCTTCATCCTGCTGATGAACCTGATCGCCCGTATGGGCGGCCTGGGCGGCGGCGCCGTCAACGATAAAATGGCCCGCTTCGGCGAGGCCCGTATCCAGGATATCCCCTCTGACGGCAAGAAGGTCACGTTCAAGGACGTGGCCGGTGCCGATGAGGAGAAGGAGGAGCTGGAGGAGATCGTCCAGTTTCTGCGCGATCCCCAGCGCTATACCGAGCTGGGCGCGCATATTCCCAAGGGCGTGCTGCTGGTGGGCCCTCCGGGCACCGGCAAGACGCTGCTGGCCAAGGCCGTGGCCGGCGAGGCGGATACCGCCTTCCTCTCCATTTCCGGCTCCGATTTTGTGGAAATGTATGTGGGCGTGGGTGCCAGCCGCGTCCGTGACCTGTTCGAGCAGGCCAAGAAGCAGGCTCCGGCCATCGTCTTCATCGATGAGATCGACGCCGTGGGCCGCCAGCGCGGCAGCGGCCTGGGCGGCGGCCATGATGAACGCGAGCAGACCCTGAACCAGCTGCTGGTGGAGATGGACGGCTTCGCCGCCAACGAGGGCGTGGTGGTCCTGGCGGCTACCAACCGCGTGGACATTCTGGACCCGGCGCTGCTGCGCCCCGGCCGGTTCGACCGCCAGGTGTTCGTGGGCCTGCCGGATATCAAGGGCCGCGAGGAGATACTGAAGATACACGCCAAGGGCAAGCCCCTGGCGGAGGATGTGGACCTGGGCTCCGTGGCCCGCGCTACCTCCGGCTTTACCGGTGCGGATCTGGAGAACCTGCTGAACGAGGCGGCGCTGCTGACCGGCCGCCGCGGCCAGCGCTTCATCACCGAGGAGGCCATCCACCAGTCTGTCATCAAGGTCATCGCCGGCCCGGAGAAGCACAGCCGCGTGGTGCCCGAGGCCGAGCGTCGGCTCACTGCCTATCACGAGGCCGGTCACGCCGTGGTCATGCAGGCCCTGCCGGACCTGGACCCCGTACATCAGATCACCATCGTTCCCCGCGGTCAGGCCGGCGGCATGACCATCTATCTGCCGGAGGAGGACCGTTCCTACCTGTCCCGCCGTTATATGCTGGACCGGGTGGCCGGTCTGCTGGGCGGCCGCGCCGCCGAGGAGATGATGCTGGGCGATATCTCCACCGGTGCTTCCAGCGACATCCAGCGGGCCACGGCCATCGCCCGCAAGATGGTGGGCACCTACGGTATGTCGTCCAGGCTGGGCAACGTGGCCTTTGACGCCGGCACCGACGAGGTGTTCATCGGCAAGTCCATGGCCCACACCCGCCCCTACTCCGAAAAGACGGCAGCGGAGATGGACGCGGAGATCCGCGCCATCATCGACGAGGCCTACGAAAAATGCCGTGAGATACTGGCCCGGTATAAGACGGAGCTGACGGCGGTGGCGGAGTACCTGCTGGAGCATGAGACCATGGACGGCGATACGTTCAAGACATATTTCACGCAAAGCGGCGAAAGCCGTCAGTGAGAGTGATATAACGATATGCGGAACCGGCAGGCGCATCTGCGCCCGCCGGTTTTTGCACAAAAAGCGCCGCTGGTTTTGTGCACAATGACGGGACACGCCGTCCGCCAACGGGAGACACCCAACGGAAAAAGTTTGCCAACACGGGGCGTTTGTCCTTGTACGAGAGACAATTTGACAGCGATAACGAATTATTAACGCCTGGCAGATGATGAAAAAGCTGTGATTTTTAGAGGTTGTTACAATTGTTTTTGCCGAATGTTTCCGATAAAATACACATATTCTGTGAGCGGTCGACAAGCTTGACCGCTGCAAGGGAAATTTAGGAGGAATATACCATGAAAAAGTTTTTAGCAATGATGCTGGCGCTGGTCATGGCTCTGTCTCTGGTGGCCTGCGGTGAGCAGGGCGACAGTCAGAAGGGTGATGATTCCGCTTCCGGCGACAAGGTCGTTAAGATCGGCGTGTTTGAGCCCACTTCCGGTCAGAACGGCGGCGGCGGCAAGAAGGAGATCCTGGGTATTGAGTATGCCCACTCCCTGAAGCCCACCGTTACCATCAACGGCGAGGAGTACAGTGTGCAGTTGGTCTATGCGGACAATGCTTCCGACCAGGCTAAGGCACCCACTGCCGCGCAGACCCTGATTTCCCAGGGTGTGTCTGTGGTGATCGGTACATATGGTTCTGCTTGCGCGATTGCTGCCGGCCCTCTGTTCGAGAGCGCTAAGATCCCTGCCATCGGCACTTCCTGCACCAACCCCCAGGTGACTGCGGGCAATGACTACTACTTCCGTGTCGGCTACATTGATCCGTTCCAGGGCGCTGTGATGGCCAACTTTGCGTTCAATGAGAAGGGTAGCAGCAACTGTGCCCTGATCATCGAGTCCGGCGATGACTACTCCGCTGGTTTCGGTAACTACTTCCGTCAGGAGATGGAGCGTCTGGGCGGCAAGGCTACCACTCTGGAGTTCCAGAAGGGCGAGGCTGACTTTTCCACTATCATGGCTTCCATCAAGTCCGAGGGTTACGACGGCATCTTTGCTCCTGTTTCCATCGAGACCGCGGCTATGATTATCTCTCAGGCCCGCGATGCCGGAATCACCTGCCCCATCATGGCTGGCGACACCTGGGATGACATCTCCATCGCCCAGCGTACCGGCAGCAAGGCTACCGATATTTACTTCTCCGCTTTCTTCGATGCCGCCGATACCACTAATGAGGCCGGTAAGGCTTTCGTGGACGGTTTCACCAAGTGGGTGGCTGAGGATGCGACCCGCGTGGAGAACAACGGCGGTGTGTCCGACGTTATCTCCAGCGTGACCCCCTGCGGCTATGATGCTTACATGGCAGCTGTGGGCGCGATCGAGGCGGCCCAGTCCACTGACGGCGCCACCATCCGCGATGCGCTGGCAACTCTGGAGATCTCCGGTCTCATCACCGGTGACCTGAAGTTCGACGAGAACGGCGACGCTATCAAGAACTACGCGGTTATCAAGACCATCGAGAACGGTGAGATTGTGTACTTCAGCACCTTCAACGGTTTGGAGTAAAAGACGGCATACGTCGAGTCTGAGACGAACCTCATTGTAGGATAACAGCCATTGTGGGGGGAGCTTGCGCTCCCCTCACAATGCAACTTTCATGACTCTTGCGTTTTTGGATGCCGATGGCATCGCCCCCGGTCTCCGAAAGCGCAAGATTCATATAAGGAGGATGCTTTACTTATGCATGACGCAGCGTATTATATCGACTTGCTGCTCTCCGGCGTAACGGTGGGCAGCCTGTATGCGCTGATCGCTATCGGCTATACGATGGTGTATGGCATACTGCGTCTGATCAACTTCGCACACGGTGACATCTTTATGATGGCGGGCTTCTTTATGGTGTATGCCGCCACCTGGATGCCGATGGCAGTGTGTATTCCCCTGGTACTTATTGCCACAGTGGCGTTGGGTGTTCTGATCGAAAAGGCGGCATACAGCCCCCTGCGTACCGCGCCCCGCATGTCAGTGATGATATCGGCCATCGGCGTCAGCTATCTGCTGCAGAATCTGGCCACCTATATCACCGGCGGTATCGCCCGTGCGTATCCCGACATCCCGTTCCTGACCCAGGTGATGCAGGTGGGCAGTCTGAATGTCAAACGTATCACCATTATCACCCCCATTTTGACTATCTTGCTGGTGGTGGTGTTGGTCATTCTTATCCAGAAGACTAAGATCGGCATGGCCATGCGTGCGGTATCCCGCGACTTTGAGACGGCGCAGCTCATGGGCATCAAGATCAACAGCGTTATTTCCGTGACTTTTGTTATCGGTTCGCTGCTGGCGGGCGTGGCCTCTATTCTGTACTTCTCCAACTATGGTCAGGTCAGCCCCATGATCGGCGCTATGCCTGGCCTGAAAGCCTTTGTAGCGGCGGTGTTCGGCGGTATCGGCTCGATCCCCGGTGCGGTGATCGGTGCGTTTATCATCGGTATCTGCGAGTCGCTTATCAAGTCCAACGCCGATATGGCCGTGTTCAGCAATGCCTTTACGTTTGCACTGTTGATCGTGATCCTGCTGTGCAAGCCCAACGGCTTGTTCGGCGAAAAACTGACGGAGAAGGTGTGAGATATGAAGAACAATAAGAAAAGAAATCTGTTGCTGTCTCTGATCCTCGCCGCCGTCTGCCTTGCTTTCCTGCTGTATGTGGACAAGTTCCAGCACTATTCCATGTTGGCGACCGTGCTGAAAAAGGGCGCGATCTACTCCCTGGTGGCAGTGTCGTTGAACTTGCTGAACGGCTTTACGGGTCTGTTCTCTTTGGGACAGGCGGGCTTTATGATGATCGGTGCGTATACTTATGCAATCCTGACTATTCCCGTGGCTTCCCGCGCTGCCGTGTATCAATATTTTGACGGTGGTATCGTGCAGTTCTGCCTGCCCATGGTGGTGGGTCTGATCCTGGCCGGCGTGGTGCCGACGCTGTTTGCGTGGCTTATCGGCCTGCCAGTGCTGAAGCTGAAGTCCGATTATCTGGCCATTGCCACGCTGGGCTTCGCTGAGATCATGCGCGCTATCATTCAGTGGAACAAGGTGGGCCCGCTGACCAACTCCTCTAACCTGCTGCGGCAGTTCGCCAACTTCGACAGCGTGCTGTTCCCGTTCATTGTTTCCGGCATCTGCATCGCTATTATCGTGCTGATCATCAACTCTACCTACGGTCGTGCCTTCAAGGCGATTCGCGATGATGAGGTGGCGGCAGAAGCTATGGGTATCAATCTGGCCAAGCATAAGATGCAGGCGTTCCTGATCAGCTCCTTCTTTGCCGGTATCAGCGGCGCGCTGCTGGCCATGTTCCAGGCCAGTATCCAGGCCAACGCCTTCACCTCCACCATGACCTATGAGATACTGCTGATTGTGGTCATTGGCGGTGTTGGCTCCGTGACCGGCTCCATTCTGGGCTCTTTCCTGTACATCGCCTGCTCCGAATGGTGGCTGCGTTTCCTGGATGACCCCATGCCCTATCTGGGTGTGAACATCCCATTCATGCGCGGCGGCTTCCGTATGCTGGTGTTCTCGGTGATCATTATGATCGTGGTGCTGTTCTTCCGCAAGGGCATCATGGGCGACAGGGAGTTCTCGTGGGATGCCATCATCAACTTCTTCGGGAAGCTGTTCAAAAAGAAGGATAAAGCGGCGAAGGAGGTGGCGTCTAAATGAGCAAGAGCGTTCTATCTGTTGAAAATGTCACTATGCAGTTTGGCGGCGTGGTAGCCGTGGACAATCTGAATCTGGAGGTCAACGAGGGCGAGATCGTGGCGCTGATTGGCCCCAACGGCGCTGGCAAGACCACAGCGTTCAATGTCATCACCGGTGTGTATGCGCCCAGCAACGGCCGCGTTTCCTTCAAGGGGAACTGCATCGTGCGGAACCATCCCTCCGGAAAGATGAAGAAGCAGTATAAGGGTGAGCACGCGGATATGTACACCGCCCAGTTCGCCCCGGAGGAGGCGCTGGACGACGAGGCGCTGAAGGCCTGGAAAGAGGGCCAGAAGGCGTTGGACAGCTACGCATTTACTGACCATGTGCTGGCCCCTACGCCGGATAAGATCACGGCGCTGGGTATGGCCCGTACCTTCCAGAATATCCGTCTGTGGAAGACCCAGACGGTGTTTGACAATGTGCTTATCGCCAAGCATATGCGGCGCACCAGCAATCTGTTTACCGCGGCGTTCCACCTGAACGCCAAGGAGGAGATTCAGCAGCGCGCTGAGGTGCTGGAGCTTCTGAAGGTGGTGGGTCTGGAGGATGTGCAGAACGAGCTGGCTACCAGCCTGCCCTACGGCAAGCAGCGCCGGCTGGAGATCGCCCGCGCGCTGGCCACCGACCCGACCCTGCTGCTGCTGGATGAGCCGGCCGCCGGCATGAACCCACAGGAGACGCTGGAGCTGGCGGAGTTCATCAAGGAGATCCGGGATCACTTCCACAAGACGATCCTGCTGATCGAGCACCACATGGACCTGGTCATGGGCATTGCCGACCGGATTTACGTGTTGGATTTCGGCAAGCTGATCGCCAAGGGCACACCGGAGGAGATACAGAACAACGAGCGCGTCATCGACGCATACTTGGGGGTGGCAGAAGATGCTGAAGATTGAGAATTTGTGTGTGTCTTACGGCGGCATCAAGGCGCTGCGCGGCATCAGCCTTGAGGTACCCGACGGCAAGATCGTCACCCTGATCGGCGCCAACGGCGCCGGTAAGTCCACCACGCTGCGGACTATCTCCGGCCTTGTGAAGGCAGACAGCGGCTCCATCACCTATGACGGACAGGAACTGCTGGGCAAGCCCATCAACAAGATCCTGGAGGCGGGCATCGCCCAGTCCCCGGAGGGCCGGCGGGTGTTTGCCAACCTGACCGTGTTGGAGAACCTGAAGGCGGGCGCGTACCTGCGGAAGGACAAGGACGGCATCGAGAAGGACATCAAGTGGGTGTATGAGCTGTTCCCTCGGCTGGAGGAGCGCAACTGGCAGCTGGCCGGTACGCTGTCTGGCGGCGAGCAGCAGATGCTGGCCGTGGGCCGCGCGCTGATGAGCCGCCCCAAGCTGCTGATGCTGGATGAGCCGTCGCTGGGTCTGGCGCCGCTGGTGGTGCAGGGCATCTTTGACATCATCCGCACCGTCAACGAGCAGGGCGTCACCGTGCTGCTGATCGAGCAGAACGCCAACATGGCCCTGAAGATCGCGGACTACGCCTATGTGCTGGAGACGGGCAACATCACCAAGTCCGGCACCGGCGCGGAGCTGCTGGCGGACGAGTCCATCAAGGAAGCCTACCTGGGCAAAAAGAAGAGCTGAACAAACATCCCCCGGCCGTCAGGCCGGGGGATGTTCATTTTGCGGATTGCCTTTCCTGCGTGAAGTTGTTATAATAGCCGGGAATATGACAGAAAAGGCGGTGCGTGCAATGGCATATGCAATGATGGGGCTGGCGGCGCTGGCGGGCGGTGTGATCCAGCCACTGACGGGCTTTGGCGCGGCGGTTATTATGATGGTGGCGGCCAGCGCGTTTTACGACATGACCATTGCGCCCACCATTGTGGCGCTGATCTGCATGGCCCAGTCCGGCACCATGACGTGGATGTACCGCAAGCACATCGATGTAAAGCAGATCGCGCTGCCCATCGGGCTGTACACCGTGTGCAGTCTGGTCATCATCAATCTGCTGGGGAATTTCGACCTGCACGTGCTGACGGCGCTGTTCGGGGCGTTCCTGATCGCGCTGGCGGCGTACTTCCTGCTTTTTGCCAAGCGGGTGAAGCTGGACCAGCCCGGCCTGGCGGCGGGGCTGGTGTGCAGCGCCTTCTCCGGGTGCTGCGCCGGGGCGTTCACCATCGGCGGGCCTATGATGGCGCTGTATTTCGTCGCCATCGCCCGGAGCAAGGAGACGTATGTAGGCAATATGCAGTTCCTGTTCTTTACCACCAACCTCATCAACTTCACCATGCGGACGGTGCGGGGCTATTTCAGCGCGGCACTGCTGCCTATGGCGGGGCTGGGTATGGCGTGCATCCTGCTGGGGCTGTGGATCGGTACACGGCTGAGCCGGAAGATGTCCGGCGACGTGGCCCGGCAGGTGGTGTACATCGGCGTGGGCGTCAGCGGCCTGGTGACGCTGGTGCAGGAGCTGATGAAATAAGATCAAAAAAGAAACGGCGTGAGCCGTTTCTTTTTTGCTTATTTCCGCAGAATGGTCTCCACCACGCTGTCCAGCCAGTGACCCTCGAACTGCTCGATGCAGCCGTCGTCGGTCAGCTTGGCCAGCGCCGGGTCGATGGGCATTTTCGCCAGCAGGGGGATGTGGTACGCCTTGGCGGCCTCCTCGGTTTTGCCTTCGCCGAAAATATAGAGTTTCTTGCCGCAGTCGGGACACTGGACGTAACTCATGTTCTCCACCAGGCCCACGATGGGGATGTTCATCATTTGCGCCATCTTCACGGCCTTCTGCACCACCATGGATACCAGGTCCTGGGGGCTGGCCACAATGATGACGCCATCCACCGGCAGCGACTGAAACACGTTCAGCGCCACGTCGCCGGTGCCGGGAGGCATATCCACGAACATATAATCCACATCGTTCCACAGGGTATCACCCCAGAACTGCTGCACCACGCCGCCGATGACCGGCCCGCGCCAGATGACGGGATCCGTCTCGTGCTCCAGCAGCAGGTTCACGGACATCAGCTGGATGCCGGTGGCGGTGGTCACGGGCACGATGGCGTCGCCCTGCGCCACGGCCCGGCCGTGGATGCCGAAGGCCTTGGGGATGGACGGGCCGGTGATGTCCGCGTCCAGAATGGCGGTGCGGTAGCCCTCCCGCCGCAGCGCCACCGCCAGCTGGCTGGTGACCATGGACTTGCCTACGCCGCCCTTGCCGGACACCACGCCGTAGACCTTACCGACGCGGCAGCCGGGGCGGAGGGGCTTTTTCTCAAATACGTTTACTTCCTTGCGCTCACCGCAGCTTTCGCCGCAGGTGCTGCAATCGTGGGTGCAATCGCTCATAACAGGTTCTCCTTTTAAAAATTCTTACAGCTCGTCCCCGGCGGTGTAGACATAGCCGCACAGGGGACATTTGGGGTAGTCAAAATCGTGGGCAAAGCCGCATTTCGGGCACCGGCGCTGGTGCAGGCCGGGGTCGTTGCCGCTGGGCTGGGGAACGCCGCCGGTGAAAAATTCCAGCTTGCCGCAGGCGGGGCACGCCATAATGGACACGTCCAGCGCACCGGCCATCAGGTTGGGTAGGTCGCCGAATATCCAGCTGGTCCTGCCCAGCTGCAGCTTGTGCTGGCCCACGAACTGCATGGCCGTGCCGCAGCGGAGACAGTCAAAGTCAGGCATGGCAGACTCCTTTCGATCTGTTGTATATGGTATAGCACGATTTGAGGGGATTTGCAAGAGAGGATGGTCGCTTGTCCGTGCAGTCTCATCCGCGTAGACGATCTCGTCGCCGCTCACAAGGCCAAATACGTCGTAGGTGAACGTGTAGGCTGAGCCGGAAGCATTGAAGATGACGGCCGGCAGGTCGCTGTCGTATAAGATCGTAAATGCTCATTGCATTTGAATATACTCATCCTCTATTTATCCCCTCCTAAGTTGTAACACATGTGGTGTGGGCGAAATTAGACAGGTTCCTGCGGTTTTAATTCCAAGGAAAAAACTAACGCGTTCATGTTATCGCTATTTGGTTGCTTACATTCATAAATATAAATTCCATTCTCTATTATACATCGCATAGCATATCGTAAATCCCCGCTGCTCGATGACTTCCTAACCAAAACGCGAGACCCTTCCATTTTATATTCATATTCATAAGCAACACTCAACAATCCAAGATCTGAACGGATCCGGATGGTAGTCTGCGGGTGAAGGTTATCAACCTCGACGCCCAATAATCTAACCCTTTTATTGGTGAATTTTGTCCCGTTAAGATCCCTAATAACACCAGAAGCTTGAACAAATCCTTTCCCCCATGGAATTCCTACAATTGGAATTCCGTGTTTTCCCTTTAGATCAGATAGCAGCTTAATATGTAAAAGATATTCTGTCCGCGGGGAAACTCTTAAAACATCTAAGCATAAATAGGGATAGCCTAAGCTGTCATTATAAATAGGATTAGATGCCAGCCACTCTCGCTCGTTTTCCGTCAGTTTTCGACCCTCGATGGCTTTATTAATTAGGTTTTTGCGATATACAATAGCTTCATGTATTTCCATACTGCAGCCTCACAGCTCCGTGACGGTCACGTTTTCCTTGCCTTGCAGATAGGCCATCTCCCGCTTCTGACAGGTGAACAGCAATATCTGGCGCCTTTGGCTTTCCTCCAGCAGATAGTCCAGCGCTGCGTGGAGCCGTTCGTCGTCGAAGGTCACCAGCGCGTCATCCAGAATGAGGGGCACACGCTTGTCGGCGGGCAGCACCATGTCGCAGATGGCCAGCCGCACCGCCAGATACAGCTGGTCGGCGGCACCCTGACTCAGCAGGCGGACGCTGCGACCTACCGGGTCGCCGGCGGGCTCGGCGGACAGGGAGAAGTCCCGGCTCAGCAGCACACGGTCATAGCGCCCACCGGTGATGGCGGAGAAGATCTCCGCCGCCCGTGCACCCAGCGCCGGGGAAAAGCGGTTCTGCAGCACGGTGTTGGCCTGTGACAGAGCGTCCATGGCCAGCGCGATGGCATCATATTCATCCTGCAGGGCGGTCAGCTGTTCCTGCTTCTGCACCAGCTGGGCCTCCAGATCGCTGGAGCGATCCAGCGCGCGGATGCGGCCGGTGAGGGTGTCGAACCGGGTGCGCTCCTGCGCCAGCAGCATCTGTGTGCGCGCCAATTCCGCGGCGGCCTCCTCGCGTGAGAGCGCAGGGCGCTGGATAGAGCCTTCGGCGGCCGGCTGTTCCGGCAGCTGCACCCGCAGGGCATCCCGGTACAGGGCGGCTTCCCGGGCCGTCTGCCGGGCGTCGGCCAGCGCGGTCTTGCGGCGCCGGGCGTCTGACAGGGCCAGCTGTATGCCGGACAGATCGGCAGCGGCGGGGGCGAAGACGCGTACCTGGGTCAGCAGATCCCGTAGCCGGCGGCGGCAGGCATCTTCACTGTCCGCGGCGGAGACTTCCGCCCGGCGGGCAGCCTCGGCGGCCTCATCTGCCTGCTGCCGCAGGGGGAGATATTCTGCGATTTGGGTCTCCAGCGCGGCGCGCTGTGTTTCGGCGTATTTATGCCGTTCCACGATGGCCTGACGGCGGGACCTTGCAGCGAAGAGCGTGGCGATCATGCCCAGCCCCGCCATGCCGATGAACAGCCAAAAGGGCAGCGGCTGCTGCGCCCGGAACAGAAATGCCAGCGCAGCGGCGACCACGATCAGCGACGCGGGGAAGAGGACCAGGAGCAGAGAGGGAGTCCTATCGGGCTGGATGGCTTCGGCCCGCTGCCGCAGCTCCGGCTCTGCGGCGGGGTAAAGGGGGTGCTGTTCCAGAGCGTTCCGGGCCTGCTGCGCGGTTTGCGCGGCCTCCTCCGCGGCGCTGCGCTTTTCCGTCAGGGCGGACAGCTCACCGGGAAGTGCGGCGGCCTGCCCCTCCAGCAGCGTCAGCGAAGAATCGTCCGGCAGGGCGGCGCAGTCGGCCGCCAGCGTGTCGGCCCGGGCCTGGGCGGTCAGTGCCGCCTGCGCCGCCTGCTGATAGGCGTCGGCCTGCTCCTGAACGGCCAGCGCCTGCCACTGGGCCGTTTGCTGCCGCAGATCGGCGGCGCGGCGCTCCAGAGCATCCAGCTCCCGGCGCGACTGCTGCGCCTGGTCGTTCAGCGCGTCCAGCTCCGCCAGCGCGGCGCGCAGCTGGTCGGTCTCCCGCTCTAGCGCAGGGATGAGCCCTGTCTTGTTGTGCTTGCGGCGGTTCAGCTGCTTTTTCAGGCGGTCGTAGGACTCGGTGTAGGAGGTGTCCTCCTCGCCGGTGGTGATCAGGGCGGCAATGCGGCGCTCCAGCTCGGCGTCCTGGTCCACGGCCAGAGCGTTCTGGCCGATAAAGGCGCTGCGCTCAAATACCTCCCGGGGCACGCCCAGCAGCACCTCGCCGGCGTTCTGGCCGGTAATGCCCGGAACGGGCGTGCCGGTACCGGTGTAGGTGCAGGAAAACTCGCCCAGCGGTGATGCGGCGCGGCGTGTCTCCCGCAGCAGGGTGCAGGCATCCCCGTGCGTCGTCAGGTCCATGCGGCCCTGCATGGTCGCGCCGGTCCAGGGGGCGTAGCGGTTTTTGTCCGCCAGCGGTCCGCGCTCGCGGGTGGACAGGCCGTACAGCATGGTGCGGATAAAGGCGCCCCAGGTGGACTTGCCGGTTTCGTTGGGAGCGTACAGCACATTCAGCCCCGGTGAGAGCGATAATTCGCTGTGATCCAGGCGGCCGAAGGTGCCGGTCAGGTGCAGAATATCCACGGAGTCATCCTCCTTTAAAAGTTCATAAAATATTATTTAAAGTATAGCATGACTTGCGTTAAAAGTCATTACATTGCCGTATACAAAAAATTCGAAAAAATTTAAAAATAGTGTTGACAAATCCGGCCGCAAGTAGTATCATATCAACTGTTCCGCGGTTATGGGACGTGTACCTTGTAAATTAAACAACGAACGAAACGAAAAGCACCAGACGGGAGCACATTGTAAGATGTGCAACTGAGAAACTTGCCGGAACGGGGTTAAGTCAATTACCCGGGAAGGTAAGTATAAAAAGTTTTTGAAGCTATGACAAATAGCTCTGTAAAGATTTAAGCGGCTATGGCCGTTTAGATACGATTTATAGAGAGTTTGATCCTGGCTCAGGACGAACGCTGGCGGCGTGCTTAACACATGCAAGTCGAACGAGAATCTGTGGAAAGAGGATTCGTCCAATTGAAGCAGAGGACAGTGGCGGACGGGTGAGTAACGCGTGAGGAACCTGCCTTTCAGAGGGGGACAACAGTTGGAAACGACTGCTAATACCGCATGACACATAGGTGTCGCATGGCACTTATGTCAAAGATTTATCGCTGAAAGATGGCCTCGCGTCTGATTAGCTAGTTGGTGAGGTAACGGCCCACCAAGGCGACGATCAGTAGCCGGACTGAGAGGTTGAACGGCCACATTGGGACTGAGATACGGCCCAGACTCCTACGGGAGGCAGCAGTGGGGAATATTGGG
>JABLTQ010027797.1_pt1 | contig 21997 bp, 21 predicted proteins | sample 7160101 | NCBI WGS metagenome assembly JABLTQ01 (sample SAMN14651228, study PRJNA627086) | human gut metagenome | isolation source: feces | host: Homo sapiens
ACGGTGTGGACTTTCATTTGACAGTGACGGACACTGCCAATCCAGACCGCGAGATGAACACGCCAAGCCGAGATCAAAATAGCACGGTGCAGGCGGCGAACAGTTTCAACAACAGAAATACGGATGCACCGCAGCAGTCGACTACGCAGCCGGAGATTGTTTCCCAACCTGTAAAGCAGCAGAAAAAGCAGCTTGATCTGCTTTCCTTGCTGCTGGACTTTATTCCGGTGGTGCTTGTGGGCGCGGTGCTCTTTGCAGTGCGCTGCAAGCATCGCCGTTGAGACCCGCAGGGGTAACCGGAGCGTGAGCGACGGTTAGCAAGCATTGCATCTGTATATACACAGATGCGCTCAGGGACACCCTGAAACCCGTTTTGGGAATATTCCCCATGCCCTTTTGACGAGAAATGGACCGGATAGATGAAAAAGAACAGAGAACGACCGATCAGCAAACTTCTCTTTTTTTCGGAAGCAGAGCTTCAAATTATTCAAGGAAAAATGCAGGAAGCCGGGATGACAAACTTCTCCGCTTATTGCCGGGAACAGCTGGTTAAGGGCGAAGTGCGTCATTACGATTTTCAGGTGCTTAAAGAGCAGACGGCTTATATTGGTCGCATCGCGGGCAGCATCAACCAAATTGCAAAACGCTGCAATGAAAATAAGTCGGTTCACACCAATGATGTGGAACAGCTGCGTCGAGAATTTCTGGAACTGAAAGCAGATTATCTAGAGCGTGTGGTTAAGCTATTGAGAAAGCTCTATTGAAGAGTGCCCACTCTTAAATAAAAAAGTGACCACACGGAATTGCTCTTCGCATAATGTGTGGTCACTTTTTTATTTGTTCATAGATTAGGGATTTCTCTGTTTCCCAAAAATAAACTTTTTCGCGTTTTGGGAAATATTCATTTTCCGTTCAACCAATCAGCGATGTCTACAATTTGTATCCCCTCATATTGGTAGGCTTCATTATGCGTTCTTGCAATAACCATTTTGGGATAGGCATCCTTGATTTTCAGCAAGGGATCGACTTCTCGTTCAAAAGTTTTTTCGTCACTAATATTGTCAGATACCTGAATATAGATCTTTTCACTTCTGTGTAAGGCAACAAAGTCGATTTCTTTTTTGTACAATACACCAACGTAAACCTCATAGCCGCGGCGCATTAGCTCCATCGCTACAATGTTTTCCAATATGCGTCCATAGTCCATATTTCTTGTACCAAGTTTCGCGTATCGGAACGTGTGGTCACTCAAATAGAATTTGTCATTGGAGGAAAGATATTTTTTGCCGCGAATGTCATATCTGCGGAAGCGATAGAATGCGAACGCATTACAAAGATATTCCAAGTACTTGCCAACAGTTTTATGGTTAATGGCTTCGTTACTGCGAACCAAGACATCTGTAATATTTCGTGCGGATGTTTGGTTCGAAATATTATCCATCAGATAATCGACGATCCTATCCATCAATGCCGGATTACGAATCTTATATTTTTGCCTTATATCCCGGATGATAAGCGTATCAAATACATCGCGTATATAATCGTACTTTGCATCTTGATTGCGATAAAGGTAAGATCCTGCCATACCGCCCTCTTTCAGATAACGGTCAAACGCCTCATAATTGTCCTCGATTGCGAAGTATTGTTTGAATTCGGCAAATGAAAAAGGGAAAACCCTGATTTCGTAGGTACGGCCGGTAAAGAGAGTGGCTAAATCAGAGCTTAACAAGAATGCGTTTGAGCCAGTGATATATATATCAAACATTTCCATTGCATGGATACTGTTGATTGTCAGCTCAAAGTTGGGACACATCTGAACTTCATCAATTAAAACAAAATTCTCACAGCCTTTTTTGAACGAACTTTCAATGTAATCGTTCAGGGCATGGTAGTCCTTGTACGCCTCAAATTTAGTCAGATTAAAGTTGATGTGGATTATGTTTGCATTCGGTACATTTTTTACTACATAATCTCGAAATGCCTCCAGCAGCTTTGACTTTCCGCTTCGTCTTACGCCTGTAATAACCTTGATATCGGGAGTACCCATTACCTCAATGATTTTTTGCAGGTAATCATTTCGCTCTATCAACCGCATCGTAGTTCACCTCTCTCCTATGATACTCCATCTATTACCCAAAATCAAGCAAATTTCATTTTTGGGTAATAGATACTTTTTTAGATTAAAATTACATTGGGGAAATTTATGGCTATCACAAAAATCCACGCGATAAAATCTACTCTCGGCAAGGCACTGGCTTATATTGAAAACCCGGACAAGACCGATGGACAGATGCTGGTATCGGGTTACAACTGTGAACCGCAGACGGCTTCAATCGACTTTGAAATGACTGCGGTACTTGCACACAAGGCACGAAATCTGAAAAGAAAGCGTTCCACAAATCTTGCCTATCACCTGATACAGTCATTTTCACCGGAAGATGCGGTAACGCCTGAACAGGCGCATGAACTGGGAAAGAAGCTGGCATTTGAATACACAGGCGGCAAGTATGAATATGTGGTAGCAACACATATTGACAAAGGTCATATTCATAACCACATCATGCTCAATGCGGTCTCTTTTTACGACTATAAGAAACTGCGGACGGTGCCTTACCGCACGGCACGTCAGATACGGGATATTTCCGACCGCTTATGCATGGAAGCTCATTTATCCGTGATCGATAATCCGCAAAAGATTGGGCAACTATACCCAGAAAACACAGGGAAAAAGAAATCTGTATCCAACCGAACAGAAATCCGAAAGCGGCTGAACTTCTGTTTGGAGCGGGCAACGGATTATAGCCAATTCCTTTCTATGGCAAAGGAGCTGGAAATCACACCTACAATCCGCGGTAAGCATATGAGCTATTTGCTGGAGGGCGCGGGTCGAGCTGTCCGGGACAATAGCTTATCTGATACTGATACATTTACTTATGCCGGTATCTGCGCCAGACTGTCTGACAATGCACAAGAGCAGAAATACCTGAGAAAGACAATTACCGGCATCCTCAGTACAGCAACCGGCATGGCGGACTTTGCGGATAAGCTGAAAACGGCAGGTATCGAAACCAAAGTGAAGAAAGCGACTGGGCAGGTGCTGTACCGGTCCACGGCGTTGGATGGTGCATGGGTTCCCGAAGATGCCCTCGGTTCCGAATTCACCAGTGAAGGAATTGAGTATGCGCTGAAGAATGGAAAAATGCAGCTTTCTGATGGGGCAGAGAATTCGCTGCTCGACCGCTATCAAAAATTGACGATTCGGTATCCGGAAGTCTGCACGGCAGCAGTAAAGCTAAGTGGCCGCCAAATTCTGTCGGCGGGAAAAAATGGTTTGGTTCTTCAGGTTCACGATGACAATGGAAACCCCGCCAAACTAATGGTCAACAAAAGCGAAGTGACGACTTCGCCGGATGGCGAAATCACTTTCAATGTCGGAAACGACTTCTCTTATGACTTGGTTTATGAGGACGAAACCCACGGCACGATCCGGGGCGCAAAGCTGATCCAGCAGATTGACGAGGAGAACCACGTAGAGCCTATGCAAGTTGCTCTTTCAGAAAATCAGATAAAAACTATGTCTATTCGGGGCGTGACGCTCCATCTACCGCAAAATGGCATTGAACGACTATTTATACCTGAAAAATATGTGCTTCGTGATTTGGATGCCGGGCAGTGTACAGTGCTTTTATATCCCAACCAGCAATATAGTTATGTCCCCATCGGCGATTCAAAGAAAAGGCTGAACATACAAGGTGACCGTCTCTCTGAATTTCTGGGAAGTTCAATTAATCCTATAACGGAAAGCACTGGACTAAAGCGTAAAATTGCTGCGGTAGAACGGCGTGCAGGAATTGAAAATGCGAAGTTCCTCGGCAAAATGCTGCAAGGCATGACCGATAGTCGAATCCACACCACCGGCGATTACGATAAAGTTATACATAATCTTGGAAAAACGCAGATTGGACTTACAAATGAACTGGCAGAGTTGAAGCAGAAGCGAACCACCTACGCAGCTGCTGCAAAACATTTGCAGATATGCAAGACTTATAAGCCTGTATGGATGGAGTATGCAGCAAAACCCTTAAATCAAAAGATGGAATATTTCAAACAACATAGTACGGAACTTCAAGCATACCGCAATGCAGCAGCATACCTCGAAAAAGAGGCCATCGACCAATCGGTAGAGATTGATAAGGTAAATGTCCTCGCACAAGAAATGGGGCATCGGATGGATGAATTAATGGAACAATTACGAGACGTAAATTTGCAGGAACAGAAAGTCCGTCAGGAACAGCAAACTCTTGCTGAAATTCAATCGGATTTGGTTGAATGAATGCCTGATTTGTACAAATTCTCGTTAAAAGCTCAAAGTACAAATTATCGGACAACCGATGATTTATAATAGAGATGGCGATACTATGCGCTTGTATGGAAAATGTTGTGCTTAACCGTGCAAGTGTGTGAATACACATTTAACATCAAGTGCGTAAGAGTAGAAACCTCTGAATATTAATTGTTAACATTTTGTAAAATCGAAAAAATAGGCTCCAAAATTTCAGCCGATTTGTTCTCTTACCTTTTGAGGGGAAGTGACAATCGTGTGCCAATTTTGGAGCCTGTTTTTTATTATGCCACATCTGTTTGGCTCCAGAATGGCCCGTGCGCCTCCTCCTTTACTTGCTCTTCAAAAAACAAGTAAACGGAGGAAGTATTATGATTCAGGATGAACTTCGGGCATTATACGATCAAATGTCTGACGAAGAAAAGAATGAGAATAGCGTTCTGAAGGGGCGCTTCACCAAGTACATTACGCGGCGGCTGGAGTGGCACGCAATTCGCTATGCTGCCCATAAGAAAAAAAGCATTGTAACGATTTCACTTGATAATATTCTGGATGAGCCTCAAGATGAGCGTGCTGCCGAAATGTTCCGTGAAGTGGAAATCGAAGTGGCGCTTCAGCAGGAATTGCAGCGTTTGACCCCGGAAGAAAAGGAACTACTGGTTTATCTCTTAGCAATGGATATTGATGAAATCGCGATGAGGATTGATCGTTGCCTGTCGAGTGTATACCGTAGGAGGAAAACGCTTTCAATCAAACTTAAAGGGCTGAGGGAGTGATAATACAGTGGCAATATTTGATGAACATTTTATGGGCGCAAAAAACCATAATCAAGATGATTTGCGATGGTTGCTTGCCTGCTACTATGGAACGATGATGAATCTATGCCAAGAGTATAGCTATTTTGGGGATGAGGATTTGTTCAGCCTTATGTTGGAGTGGTTCTGGCTGGATTTTAATAGATTTACCATCCGCGAAGAAAGCAGGGATGCTTTACATAATCGCAATAGAAGTCGGAATAGTAGAAATAAGAAGAAAAAATAACTCCGTAAAATGTCAATGCGATAATGTGCAGAAGCATATTATGATACATTGACCGTAGCCGTCAGCATTTTATGCGGGCGGCTATTTTTTTAATGCAACTTGAATATATGATGGACTCAAATTGTCCATATCACCTGTTATACTTAAAAATAACCAAAGAACACATCTCAATTAAAGTGTAACTCCTATTGGGCAGGTGAAATCGTAATGTCTGTTTCTTCGCAATTACCTTATGAATCGTTAGCAAGTGAGCTGTACCGCATATATCACGTAGCAGAAATTCCTCACCGAAAACATATCCGTTTTAATAAACGTCCAAGGCGTTTTTATAGCGGTAGAAGCATCCTGTGTAACGGAAAAGCTGAGTTTTCTGATTGTGAGTTTCTTTGCAATGTTTCACAGACAGATTCTTACATCACGGTTTCTTCTTTTGGTGAAGTGCCTTTCAACAGATGTACCTTCAAAAAAGGATTCAATTCAGGTCTGTTTCTAATCGGTAATAGCAGATGCCGTATATCATTCACGAATTGCCATTTTATTGGATGCAATAATTTTGCACAGATGAACGACTGTGCGGAAGTTGTTTTTAACGGCTGTCAATTTCAAGACTGCACTTCGGCTGTAGTTCAAGCCTCATTTCTTCCCGAATCACATTTTGAATTTGAGAATAACATATGGCGGGTAGCCACGTCCCCTAAAGCATCGTCATCAACCGCCTTTATCTTATCGGGTGAAAACAAATTGTTTCACTTCAAAAATTGTCGTTTCATTCAGCGGACAGTGATGGAAAATTCCTACAGCGTCATCAGCGCCCCATCACATAGCATCTGCCTTTTGAGCTGCAATTTTGATCATATCACATTTACAATTTCCGCATTAGCTGTAATAGACTGCACACTTGACTACTGCAAAAATATACTTGTAACAAATTCTGCCACATCTATGCCCTACCCGTCCTTGATTGAGGAATGTCGCTTCTTTCACTGTTGTGAATGTATACAGGCTGCGGCTGATACTGAAATTCTGCACAGCACATTTACGGCTTGTATGGGAACGCTGATTCGTTCTGCAAGCAAACTCGGTCATGTACATATTGCAGATTGTGCATTTCTCGATTGCGTTGTAAATGCACATGGATCAGCCTGCATCGAATTGGATCGGGATTGTAGTACAATCACCGGGAAAATCAACAAAATGGAAAACTGCACATTTGAGAACTGCCGTGCCGAAAAAGGCAATCTGATCGGCTACCAAAACGAAATAACACCCGGCTATGTTGCAGTTATTACCACCTGCCGCTTCAATGACTGTTCTGGCGGTGAAGATGGAAATCTCATTAGGCAAAAGGTTCACACAAGGAATTTCTATGGTAAAGCACAGAGTTGCCAAATCTATACCTTTTATCGGGAACGCGCAAAATTCATTCTAACGAATTGCTGTGTTGACAGTGATACCGTTCTGGATAATACGCCAAAAACGCAGTACGACACATACGACAAGGCGAAATGTGCGGCGCGGCGCGGGCTGCTCAAAGAAAAAATAGCGTCTAAATCTGCCCGGACATCAAGAGAAGTTTCGAGATGGACATTTTGCGTCCATTCGGCATGATATGCTATAAGTACAGACCAACCAAACAACACAAACGGAGGTAAAATATTATGAACCATAATGAAAAGCAGAACGTAGAAAACATATTGACTACCGAAACGAAAACAGAAGCGTATGTGATAGAAAACATCGATGCTATTTGGGAGCAGGTGAAAGGCTATTGCCGAGAACGCATGTCCGAGGCGGTCTATGACTTCTACATCAAAGACCTCAAAGTAGCCAGCGTGGTCAGATATATGACAATCACTCTGGCAACCCGCAGTGAATTTACCTTAGCAGTCGTGTCTGACCGATATGGGAAAATGCTGGAAGAAGCATTCGAGGCGGTGCTTGGCACTGCTGTTCACCTTCAGTTTGAGACTGCACGCGAAGCAGAAAACATCAAAGATGGAAAACAATAATTCCCAATTAAGTGTGCTGCGCAACTTACAACGAATCTAAATTGACATTACAGAGCGAACTGCTCAAGAAAAACAAGTAAGAATCGTGAAAATGGCTAACTCTTTGAAATAGACATGTCGTATCCATGTCACATGATATGTTCAAAGTACAAACTCAAACGGAGGCAAATTTATAATGAGCTATAATGAAAAGCAGAACGCAGAAAACGTATTGACCGCCGGAGCAAAAATTGAAGAATACGTTACGGAAAATATTGATGCCATTTGGGAGCAGGTGAAAAGCTATTGCCAAAAACGCATGCCCAAGGGGCTCTATGATTTTTTCATCAGCGACCTCGAAGTAGTCAGTGTGGTCAGATACATGACAATTACACTGGCGGTATATGACGAATCTTCTTTAGCACTTGTGGCCTTTCGTTATGGGAAAAAGTTGGAAGAAGCATTCGAAGCAGTGCTTGGCACGGCTGTTCACCTACAGCTTGTGGCTGCATCAGATGCAGAATGCAATAACCCCATGCGTGAATCGTGGCGTGAATTGATCAAGAAAAAATAAGCGTAAATCGTAAAAATTGAATTTTAAATTCAATTTGATATGGAATGTCAATACCACATGATATGCTAAAACTACAAACCAGCCAAACAACGCAAACGGAGGTAAAAAACATGAGCGAACAATTCAAATCCAATCTTGAAAGTATTCTCGATTATTTAGGTGCTGGCAACGATGAGCAGACTAAGGAAAAAATCGGATCCCTGCTGAACGAAGAAGTAAATCTTCTGCTGGTGGGTGCCACTGGCAGCGGCAAAAGCTCTACAATCAATGCGATGTTCAATATGGAAGTCGCCAAGGTTGGTGTAGGTGCTGATCCAGAGACCTCCTGCATCGAGCAGTATGAGCTGGGCGGGTTGACGATTTGGGATACACCGGGTATGGGTGATGGCGTGGAGCGTGACATCGAAATTGCAACTGCCATCAAAGCAAAGTTGGAAGAGATCGATGAAGACGGGCAACAGATTATCGATATGGTCCTGATTGTGCTGGATGCCTCTACCAAGGACCTTTCCAGTGTATATACGCTCATTAATGAGGTACTTCTTCCCGGCCTTGGCGATGAAGCGGAGAAGCGCATTGTAATCGGCTTGAATCAGTCCGATATGGCAATGAAAGGGCGGCACTGGGATTCTGAAAAGAATGAGCCGGACCAAACCCTGAAAGACTTTCTTGACAGCAAGGCTGCTTCTGTTTCCCAGCGCATACAGGAAAACACCGGTCTGAATCTGGAAGCCGTCTGCTATTGTGCGGGTTACACCGATGAGGATGAAAAACGCAACCCATACAACCTGACGAAGCTGCTGCATTTCATTTTAGGACACACGCCGGAAGAAAAACGGCTGGTTCTGGTTGAAAATCTGAATGAGGACGAAGAAAATTGGGAACACAATGATGACGATGAAGACCACCGCAGTGGTGTTCTTGACGACCTGCTGTTCAGTATCTGGGATGGTTTTGACAGCGGTGTAGACACCGGGTGCGAAATCGGCAAGGAACTTCTTGGCCTGCCCGGCCTTGCACTGGGCGGTGTGCTTGGCGCTGTAATTGGTACGGTCGGTGGTGCAGTAGCCGGTATCCGTGACTGCATTTTCTGAGCCGCTGTACCGCAATTTCATGGACCCCGTGCCCCCTCGGTGCGGGGTTTTCTCAGTGGAGGTAATCTATCGTGTTTGACGCCGACGCAGTGGCCGCAGCTTATATTATTATAGTATTTCTAATTCTGTTAGGTGCATGGCTGCGCTGTAAGGATTTGACCACATCACTCCGATTTGCTGTGCGCGTTATTACGGTGGCGCTTGTGATTATCATTGTGCTGTGTGTGGTATTTAGCATCATGGCTTTTATCGCCTGCACTGTGCATGGATACAATTTTATAGACGTGTTAAGAAAATGTTCTGTATAAAACAAACAAAAAAGTATGGCACTTATAGTTGTAGTGTGCTATACTACATGTAATAACAATCTGTCGAATTATGGGTGATGAAATGTCAAAGAGCAATCGCGTTCTTGACCTGTATCAGGCACTGCAAAACGGGCAGGTCATAAACAAAAAAGCCGCGGCAGAAGCCTACGGCGTAAATGAAAAATCCATCCAGCGTGATCTGGACAGCATCCGGGATTTTCTTTCCGAGCAGACGACCCGGCAGGGGCTGATTCAGAGCGTGGAATTTGACCGCGCCGCCAATGGATACCGTCTGGTAACGGAGGAAATGATCCATATCAGCGAGGGTGAAATGCTGGCAATATGCAAAATTTTGTTGGAGAGCCGCGCATTTGACAAGGCTGAACTGGAATCGCTGGTGAACAAGGTAATGAACCACTGTGTCTCCCCTAAAAAGGTGAAATCCATTGAGCCTTTTATCTCCAACGAGTTGTTCAATTACCGTGAGCCTGCACATCGCCCGCCGAATATGTCGGTGCTGTGGCAGGCGGCGCAGGCAATCCAGACGCAGAATATGCTGGAGATTACATATCTTCGCAAAGACAACACCGAGGTAACACGCAAGATAGAACCTGTTGGGCTGCTGTTTTCGGAATACTATTTTTACGTTATGGCGTTTATTGCAGATAAGGCCAAGCGGGAGGCTTTTGAAAAGCCAAATGATGCCTACCCTACCGTATATCGGCTTGATCGCATCCAATCGGCTGTCGTATTGGATGAAAAATTTGATATTCCCTACAAGGAACGCTTCAAAGAGGGCGAATACAAGAACCGCAATATCTTTATGTACGGCGGCGTGCCGCAGACCGTAGAGTTTACGTATTCCGGCCCGGCGATAGAATCCGTGATGGACAGGCTGCCCACGGCAGAAGTCAGCCAGAATGAGGACGACAGTTATACCGTAAAGGCCGAAACCTTCGGTAAGGGCATTTTAATGTGGCTACTGAGTCAAGGTAGCTATGTTAAGGTGCTGGAGCCACAGGAACTACGGGAAAAATGGATAGAAGAGAAACAGATTTAATATGCTTGTGACAGCGAAGGGGCGATTATAGATGAATCCCAGCAAGTTGGAAACTGCGCAGTTACTTTCCGTTCATCCTTTTTCAAAAGGAAAAAAGCGAAAAAAGGAACAGTATATTCATGCGTTGGATTACTTGGTTCAGAAATTTTCAGCTGATGATATTTGGGCAGAGCAGACATTGCAGTTATATGCTCATAAATTTCTGGATTTGCATGAACCTTATGAACACCAGAATTATGACTTTGCAATTCAATCCCCCAAAACCTTGCGCACTTTCTCTCTGTTTATATATCGTTATTGCTTCCTTATGGATGCAATTTATTTATGCGCTTATCAGGATAAGGAAAAGGGAGAAAAGATATTCACCGAATTTACATCGATATATAATGCGCGGAGCAGAGGCCGAATGCGTAAAGTGTTCGATTTTTTGTATGATACATCCGCTCCTATACCGAAGCTGAACCAGATTAGTGGTATGGCAAAATGTTGGAAAGAAAATTGCGATTTTACATCGAAAGAACCATATAAAGTTATTGTTACGGCCAATATGAGTGCCGGCAAATCTACTCTGCTTAACGCGATGGTCGGCAGACGCATAAGTAGAACACAAAATGATGCCTGTACAGCAAAAATTCATTATATAGAGAATAAACCTTATGATGATGGTTATTGCTATGAACTGGATCATGATTTAGTACTGGATGCGAACTCAGACATATTGATGGATGATAATCCCAATAACCGTAGCCCAGAAATTCGCGTTGGTACATATTTTCGGTCGCCGTTCAGCTCAGGAAAACGTATTTGGCTGATTGATACTCCCGGCGTTAATTCGGCAGAAAATGCGGATCATCGGGAAATCACAGAAAAAGCGATTACTTACTCGAACGCAGACTTGATGGTTTATGTGTTAAATGGTACTAACATCGGAACAGAAGATGATCTACGACATCTTAAATTCGTTTTACAGAATTACCACAAAAAAATACTGTTTGTTGTCAATAAGGTCGATAGATTTAAAACGAAAGAAGATTCAATCTCCAAGATGCTTCAGGATGCCACAGAGGACTTAAAGCGGATAGGCTTCACGTCCCCGTGTGTGGTACCGGTTTCCGCCTACGCTGCTTATCTTGCCAGAATGCACTCTTTTCAAGAATACCTTGATGAGGATGCCATGGATGAACGTGACTTGTTTATCCACAAGCTGAAAAAAAGTGAATATCAGCTCGACATGTATTATCCGAAATCCGTAAAAGAAAAATTGTCGGTTCAAACTGAAAGCGATGACGGGATGCTTCTTCTGCATTCGGGCCTGCTCTCATTGGAAGATATGATTTACAATATGAGGTGAAAATTATGCGTGAAATCTTTATTAAGTACAACCCATATCGCATCGAGACCACTGTAACCGTGGATGGAAAGACCCCCAAGCAAAACAGTCGCTTGAATTTCGGAGATCGCAGACTGCAGGAATGGATTGAAGATCTGCCGGAAATCCTGTTTGATGAGTGCAGCAGCCGTGAATTTGAACTTACATTTCAGGGAACCACACCTGATTTTGAAGATGTGGAAGCCATGACACAGGATGCCAAGGGCAAGGGAATAGACATTAAGCTAAAACATATCCCTGCTAAAGAAATTGCAGATAAAGAAACTACAATTGCTGATATTTTTGATGAAATTCAGGCGGGCCCCTTTGACGAGCTTAAGCAGGCGGATGTTATCAAGGCATTTACACAAGCGCGCAACAGTGATTTTGAAGTAAATGTTGTTGCAACGATGAGTGCTGGCAAGTCAACTTTAATCAACGCACTTTTGCGTCAAAAACTCATGCCTGCCAAGCAGGATGCCTGCACGGCTACTATTACCGAAATCAAGGACACGGATACAACCCCGTTCCGTGCGCGGGTATACAATTCTGAGGGGCATTTGATTCAGTCTATCCCCAATGTAACATTTGACATTATGGACTCGTTGAACAGCAACACGGATGTTTCTAAGGTACAGTTGCAGGGGGATATTCCGTTTGTCTCGGCAGACGACATTTCTCTTGTTCTTGTTGATACTCCGGGTCCAAACAACTCCAGAGATCCGGCTCATAAAGCAGCAACCTATCGTATGCTGTCTGAGTCCTCAAAAACCGTTGTACTTTACATTCTGAACTCTACGCAGCTTGCTGTAAATGATGATTTTAACTTGTTACGTCATGTGGCGAACAGTATGCGTGTAGGCGGTAAGCAATCACGCGACAGATTTATTTTCGTTGTAAATAAGCTGGATGAATTCAAAAAGGGCGAGGACAACATCAAAGCATCTATCGAAAAGGTAAGAAATTATCTGCACGATAATGGCATTGAAAATCCCAATATTTATCCGGCATCAGCGTTGACAGCCCTTAATATCCGTACAATTCTGGCAAACAGTGATGATGATGACGATGATGATGTATATGAAGCTAAGGGAAAGGTTCGCAAATTCAACCGAAACCCGGAAATGCATTTTGAAGAATATGCACCACTTACGCCTTCCGCCAGAGGGGAAATTGAGGGGATGCTGGCAGATGCAAGAAAACGTAGTGATGCAAATGCGGAAGCCTTAATTCATTGCGGCATTGTGCCCATTGAGATGGCAATCAAAATGTATGTCCAGAAATATGCAAAAACTGCAAAAATCAAAAATGTTGTTGACACGTTCTCGAAACGGCTAGAAAGCGCAAAATCTTTCGAGACTACCAAGCAGGAAATTGCAACGAATCAGGATAAGCAGAAAGAGATTCTTGCAACTATTGCCGCAATCAAAAAGAAAATGGCTGATGGTGAAAATGCCAAAAAATTCAAGAGTAGAATTGAGAGCATCAATTATGATGATGAGATTCGCAAGTTGGCAGATGGCATTATTCTGGAAAGCCAGAAGAAAATTACCGCACAGCTTTCTTCCGAAAAAGGGAAAATGTCTCGCGGTGAAGCAGAGGAACTTTGCAAGCAGTATGCAAGGTTTGCCGATAATTTGCAGGCAGAAGTCCAAGTCAAGCTCGAAGATCTTGTTACAAACCATATTCACAAGAATGCTGAAAAACTGCTGGACGAATATCGCGCCAAAATTTCTGCTCTTGCAGAGGACATCAACGTTGGTAGCGTAAACGTAAGTCCGTTTGAAATTATGGAAGGCGCAATCGACGGGTTAGACAATATAGAGAATATCCTTGAAGACTCTGAAAAGACAGAGAAAAGAAAAGAGGTAGTAGGAAACCATAAAAAATACAAGGAATTGTTTGGTGTTAGACGCTGGTTTAATAGCCACTTTGGGACGAACTTTGATGTTGATTACGATGTTGTCGATGACTACGATTGGGTAGAGCATTCTTATATTGATGGCACACTGCTGTCACAACAGTTCTTTGCGCCCATTCAGGAAAAACTGTATGAAAACAGTAATAATTCCGTGGCATATGCAAAAGAACAGGCAAGAAATATCAAGAAGGCTTTTGCCGAGAAATTTGATGAGCTGGATATGGTTCTGAAACAAAAACTGAAGGATCTGGAAGACTGTGCCAATGACGAAAAGAATGTTGATGCACTAATTCAAAAGTCGCAGGCGAAGCTCCAATGGCTTGAGAATATTCAGACTAAGATAAACGCTGTTTTGGATATTTAAGCGAGGCACCCATGACAACCGAATTCAAAAATTCTGTGGAAAGCGGAAACCTTCTTCGTACAAGGATCATGCTGAAAGATTCGTTCGTGATTGACCCGACTTGCGCTCAACTAGACGCACTTCTATCATATGCAAAAGAAAAGCTGCCGGGAATTATTGTCCCCTATGATGGCGGTATCCTAGAAAACAACTCATCAAAGTGGGATATAACAGTCATGAATCTTGAACTGATGCAGCTTGTTAATAATTTTTCTCAGGAGCGGATTGACCATCTGAAAAAAGTAGTTGGTACAGTAAAACGAGAAGAAATCCAAAAAATGAAAGCTATGCGTTCTAAAGAGTCGAGGGCCGTTGCACTTGGTAAAATTCGTTCAAGCGCATTGCGAATTAGTCAGCAATTAAAAAAGACAATAATGAACGACAACAAATGGAAACCGGAAGACGTTACTATTATGGAACGTGAGGCAAAAAACATTCTTGCCGCAGTTCAGCAGTATAAAAATAACAAATAAGCAAGGAGGACTTTATGGCTATTACTAAGGAATTTGCAGATGCTGTTCAGGCAAAAAATTTACTTCGGATTCGCATTATGATGAAGGATAGTCTTTTGGTGGATCCTTCTGCCTCTCAATTTGATGAAATGGAGCAATATGCATCTAGCCGAGTTGGGAACATCTACGCTGAAGATGACAACGCCACTTTAAACTTTGACGTGACCGCATGGAATGAAGATTATCTCAACCAGCAGATGGTGGCTGTCGTGAATGGCTTTACAAAAAAGCGCGTTGAACTGCTTAAGAGCATGGTCCGTTACTTGTATAAAGATCGAATCACTAATGCAGAACCCAAAGTCACTCCGGAAGTCTCCGAGGAGAAACCTATTCGGCGGTATCTTGGCATTGGCATAACTGCAGCTGGCGCAGTTACGGCGGTGGCGGGAATTTGCGCATCGGAGACAATGCTCATTGCCGGTGGTGCGGTTGCTGCGGCGGCAGGCGTTGTACTGATTGTTACCGATAAGGGGGTCACACAATGAATACGCCGACAGAATGGAAAGCGGAACCTGTGGCAACTTCACCAGCATCAAGTAGTGTACCCGCCTTTCAAAAACTGGAAGATGGCTATAAAAACGCTCTGCGTGTAGTGGATGATGTTGTACTGAAAAACTACATTACGGAACTGTCACATATGGATGTTGTTCCTTTGAGTCCTGAACTCATTCAGTCCAACATTCGTGATAACGTGCGCCTTTTTAAGATTACCGAAATGGTGTATGAAAAGAATGAACTTGCAACATACAAGTTTGCAAGCGTATTCAATGCATTGGCCATAACGGACAGCACGATTTTTATTATCCTTGACAGTGATGGCGTTAAAACAGACTTCTATATGGGGGTTCGTTCGCAGGATGAAACCCGGACAATTAGTTCGCTTAAAAATACTCTGGAAAATGCAATGAAAGGCCAGTTTCCGGGGATTAAGACCTTTGATGATTATACAGTAGAGGATGTAGAAAAATTTGTAAGTCATATACCATCCAGCAGCATATCTGCCGTTACCTGTGTGGCAAATAACCGCGCCCACGAGAACGCGACAAATCAGAACTTTGTGCAGGGCTTGGAAAAGCTGGTTCTTTCGATGCAGGGAGAAAAATATACTGGCATCATTATCGCCAACTGTACCTCGCAAAGTCAGCTGCATCAGATTCGTAAAGGGTATGAGACTATTTATTCTCAACTTTCACCTTTTGCATCATCACAAATAAATTATTCAAGCAACCGTGCATTTACCTGCTCTAAGGCGGATACAAGTGGCAGTAGCCATGCTGATACAACGACACAGCAACAATCCGAAACGACCGGAAAGTCGGTTGGCGAAAGTCATTCCACCCAGCACGATGTGTCAAGGAAGAACTTTAGTAGTAAAGCGGTAAAAGGGCTGGCTGCAGCAGCATCCCTACTTGGCGCTGCATTTGCTCCAGCCACCGGTGGCCTGAGCTTTGCGGCAGGAGGTGTTATATCTGGTGGACTGGGGCTGCTTGGTTCTGCAATTACTTCCAATGTGTCGGATTCAACTAGCAACGGAACATCGACCTCTGATAGTTATTCCACTACAACAGGAAGCAGCACCGGAGCGGCCGATACAACAAGCTATTCACATTCCGAAACGCAGGGAAACAGCAACGGTACTTCGGAGGGAATGACACTTTCGTTGCATGACAAATCTGTGGAAGATACGCTGGAACGCATTAATAAGCAGCTGAAACGGATAGACGAGTTTGAAAGTTTGGGAATGTACGAATGTGCAGCTTATTTCCTTTCTGATAACCAATATGCCGCTGAAATTGCCGCGTCAACTTATAAAGCGCTCATGCGGGGAGAAAATTCAGGACTGGAAATAGCTGCTATCAATTCGTGGGGAGATTCTCAGGCAGAAATGACTCACGCTGTCGGGCGGTATGTGAAGAACTTCATGCACCCCGTATTCCAATATAAGGGGCTTCCCGAAAATATTGAAGTGACTCCTTGTGCTCTTGTGAGTGGAAATGAGCTTGCGGTTCATATGGGACTTCCGAGACATTCCGTGTGCGGTTTGCCGGTAATCGAGCATGCCGATTTTGGTAAGGAAGTCGTTTCTTATGACGATGATGAAAGTCGGCAGAGCGGAATTCGTCTCGGTAATGTATATAACATGGGCAGCACGGGAAGCAGTAAGGTTTATCTGAACACAAACAGTTTGGCAATGCATACTTTTGTTACGGGTTCTACGGGTTCCGGCAAAAGCAACACAATATATGAGATGATCCGCCAACTTGACACACTGGGGATAAACTATTTGATTGTAGAACCTGCCAAGGGTGAGTATAAGGATGTGTTCGGCGGTGCGGACGATGTGCATGTGTATAGTACGAATCCGCGTAAATCTGAGTTGCTGCGTATTAATCCCTTTGCTTTCCCTGTGAACGAAATCAGTGTGCAGGAACATTTAGACCGCTTGGTGGAAATCTTTAATGTCTGCTGGCCAATGTATGCAGCTATGCCTGCTATACTGAAAGATGCCTGCGAGCGTGCTTATGTAGCAGCAGGCTGGGATATTGCCGCAAGCATCAACTGGAAACAGGAAAACAAATTCCCCTGCTTTGCCGATGTACTGGAGCAGGTTCAAAAGGTTCTGGAAGAATCGGCGTATTCTGCTGACAATAAGAGTGACTATACTGGAGCGCTTGTTACCCGCATACGTTCGTTGACAACGGGCATTTATGGGCAAGTATTTACAAACGATAATGATGCCGCACTGTTTGGTGAAAAATTGTTCGATGAAAAAGTTATCGTTGATTTGAGTCGAGTGGGTTCCACGGAAACAAAAGCACTTATCATGGGCCTACTCGTCATGCAAATGCAGGAATATCGTATGTCCTCTTCGGTGGCAGCTAACAGCAAACTCCAGCATGTTACGGTTCTGGAGGAAGCACACAATCTTCTGAAACGCACATCCACAGAACAGAGCGCAGAAAGCTCCAATCTGGCAGGCAAATCAGTAGAAATGCTCAGTAATGCCATTGCCGAAATGCGTACTTACGGTGAGGGATTTATCATTGCAGATCAGGCCCCCGGTCTGTTGGACATGTCCGCAATTCGCAACACAAATACCAAAATCATTATGCGCCTGCCAGACGAAGAAGATAGAAAACTTGTTGGCAAGTCTGCCGGTTTGAATGACGATCAGGTTGTGGAATTAAGTAAATTACCCACAGGTGTGGCCGCAGTATATCAAAATAACTGGATTGAGCCGGTGCTTTGCAAGATCCAGCGTTTTGATAGTGCTCAGCCGCTTAAATACACCCCAGAGCCACAAACACGCCTTACAGAAGTGTTGAGCAAGTACTTCACGGCAGTTTCCCGGCAGGAGAGGCCAGACAATTTGAGCGGCGAAGAAATTGATTCAATCCGCCGGTGGAGCCGCACGGTATCTTCGAAAGAAACCACCATTGGACTTGTAGAACTAGGGTTGCGCGGAATTCTAGACAGGAAAAATGCTGGTATCCTTTGTTATAATTTGTTGGATGGCAGTACGCTGTGCGAATTGATTGTCCGAACGGGTAAAGAACGTTTGAGTGATGTTATTCCTACCTATTTGGCTGAGAAATTCGGCTTTGGCAATGTGCTTGCTAACACGTTATCTGGGCTGATCTTGGAAACGGCTGCAAATGAATTTCCAGAGAAACGCCTGCAAATTGAGCAAAAAGTTGAATTTTTAGGGTTGGGAGGGAAAGCTCATTGAATTTCGGAGAAATAGGCTTCAAAGAAATAGCAGATATTCAGAAAGAAAAAGATAGATTTCCAAAAGAAATACAGCCAAAATCAATGTTTGATAAAGAACTGCCAGCAAAGACACCAACAGAAGTGAAAAATCCATCAGGTATCAGTGAGCAAGTCTGCCCAGAAAAAAGTATAGAGCAAGTATATACTGACTATGTTAGGGATTTAAAAGGAAAATCGGAGTGTCCTGACACGATACCGAATAAACCGTTTGATTGGTCGGATTTGCGTATCCTTTCCCCTGAAGAAAATGCTTTAATGCGAGATGAGTTTGATGATAAAAAAGCTCAGCTAAAAAAAGAATGGGAAGAAGTAAATGGTCAACCTTGGCCAAAGTATGACCGTGATATTTATTCGGCGAATGGAAAGTTGATTAGAAAAGCTGGCAGCGATTATGACGCCCATCATATACAACCGTTAGGTATGGGGGGAAAAAACGAGGCAAGCAATATTACGCCGCTTAATGCTGAAGTTCATTACGATAAACAAGGTGTCCATGCACCCAATAGCCCATACAGTAAATTGGAAAAAATGTTAGGGGAGACAGAAAAATGACGAAAGCAGAGTATTTAAGCAGTCTGCCAAAAGTGAAGATTGATAATGCAAAGACAGAACAAATTCAAAAAATCTACAAGAAACCGTTACCTGAAATTATTAAGGAAATTGTTTCGCGCAGTGACGAGGCTATATTCTTTGAAGATGGTAGTAGAATGATTTCCTTCGAAGAAATGCTTGACGCTGAACAAGATCTGCATGTCGATTTTAAGGCAAAGGAAATTATTCCTGTTACAGACTGTGGTGAAAATGATTTTATTGTTTACCATCTTGAAGATGGAAGTTGGTCTAAATTCAATATTGTTGACGAAAGCGTTTTCAAGAAGAAGAAAACATTAAATGAGTTGCTGAAGTGAGAAAATGGTCAAGCGAACGAAACATAAAATCAGGTAAGTGATTTCTGCAATTTTACAGTCGATTTGCAGGGAACGCTTATTTTTACAACGGCGTTTGATGCATCACATTGAGTAAACAACCCTACAACTGAGAATTCGTGAATGAGTCAAAGTGCGAGCGGGCGCATGCCACAATTGTCGTGTTAACTACTTTCTATATGCGGCATCTAACACAGAAAGCGAAAGCGGACAATAGGGGTATTTGAACTGACTTTGAACTGAATAAAGAAGTGCTTGATATGGCAGTCGAATGGCTGCTGTATCAGGCACTTTTACTTTTTAAAAAAAATTTGAAAAATCCTGCAAAAATTTCCGGAAACGTGTTCTCTTATACTATAGGAGGGTAAAAACCTCCGAAAAAGAGAATAGCGTCCTCTGCTGTACCGCATTGGGGAAGTAGTGCCACGACCGGAAATCCGCGAGCGTGCCAAGATGCGAGAAAACATACTGCACTGATCGTAAGATCATTGCAGGGCACAGCGCCGGGAAAGGTTGCCTGTCTGGAATTGCAGGGGGAGAAAAACGCACAGCTATAACGACAGATCGTGCCGTGGAAAACTCAACTTCCACGGCATTTTTGTGTTGTTATAGAATGATGCCACATAAATTCCAAACAGACAGAGGTGCTTTTTATGGGATATTCTCGTAAGGACGTTGAGCAAACCAAGATGAATTCTAAGAAGTTCGTCCGGTATCAAGAAGGCGCTGAAAAGTACAGCCTTGGCCTGACAAAGTTCCAAGAACTTGCCAGAGAAGCCAAAGCCATTTACAAAATTGATAAGATTGCACTGGTAAACTGTGAAATTTTCGAACGATATCTTGAATCATTTCATATTCTGTGACCCTAATTTAGACAAGCATGTTGCATGAATGTGAAGGGCAAATTATCGGCTTGACTTTCTGCTTTACAATAAGTATACTGTTATTGTGGAGGAATGAGAACTGTTATGGCAAAGATGGGACGACCAAAATCCGAAAATGCAAAAAGGAAATCCATAAATGTTCGGGTAGAGGATGTCCTATATGAGCGTATCTGTTCTTACGCCGCACAACATCATATGAGTATAACAGAAGTCGTTTTGCTGGGACTGAATAAGGTATTATCAGATCCGGAATAAGTATCATGCCCTTCTTCTTGCGGGAAGGAGAAAACTGATATGGCAACGACAAGAAAAGATTCGCGGGGACGTACCCTACGCAAGGGCGAAATGCAGCGCAGTTCTGATAAGCGATATGCGTATTCATACACAGATCCGCTGGGGCGGCGCAAGTACATCTATGCAAATGACCTTGCAACCCTTAGAGAAAGGGAAATCCAACTCACCAAGAACCAGCTGGATGGTCTGGATATTTACGTTTTAGGTAAAGCAACGGTAAACTTCGTGTTTGACCGCTATATGAGCCTGAAAACTAATCTGCGGCAGACTACCCGGAGCAATTATCTATATATATATGATCGATTTGTCCGTGATACCTTTGGTAAAAAGAAAATTGCCGCAATTCGGTATTCGGATGTATTGCAGTTCTATAACTATTTACTCTATAAGCAGAGCTTGCAAGTGAACACCTTGGAGAGCGTTCATACGCTTCTCCACCCTACCTTTCAGTTGGCAGTTCGAGACGAAATCATCCGAAAAAATCCAACAGATGGGGTGATGGCAGAAATCAAGAAAAACTCTGATTTGACAACGTGTGCGCGTCATGCATTGACGATACCTCAGCAGCGGGCGTTTATGGAGCATATTGCAAATCATCCTGTTTATTGCCATTGGTGGCCGTTGTTCACAATTCTGCTGGGAACTGGATGTCGTATTGGTGAGGCATTAGGATTGCGCTGGTGCGATTTGGACTATGAGCAGCGCACCATTAGCATCAATCATAGTCTGGTCTATTATCCGGTAGGTGAAAACCGTAGTTCTACTCGACACATTTCAAAACCTAAAACAGAGGCGGGCGTTCGGACAATCCCAATGCTTGATACTGTGAAAGACGCTTTTGAAATGTTGCGGGAAGAGCGCGAGGAATCTGGCTGGAATGATATTGAAATTGACGGAATGACGAACTTTATCTTTTGCAATCGTTTCGGCGATGTTCCAAATCCACAATGCGTAAATCGTGCTATTAAACGTATCGTTGCAGATTACAATGCTGGTGAAGAAGTAGCAGCAAAGAAACAGCACCGTAGGGCTGTGCTTCTTCCAGATTTTTCTGCTCACAGTTTACGGCACACATTCTGTACAAGGCTTTGCGAGAAAGAAACCAACCTTAAAGTTATCCAATCTGTTATGGGACATAAAGACATCCAGACTACGATGGACATTTATGCAGAGGCAACAGAAGAAAAAAAGCAAGAATCGTTTGAGCGATTGGCTGCAACATTGGACATTTTTTAATTGATGAAGAGGTGCTCTTACGGAGTATCTCCATGACAGCAAAAATTGTACAAGGACAGCAAATTGACATCAATGAGATACTTGTTAATGGTCGATCACGAAGGGTCACGAATATTTAGAAATCACACAAAACCGTGATAGTAAAGCATCACGAAGCATTGTGAAGTGATTCTAAATATAATCCCCACGATGAAGCCCATTGACAAAAAAGCATTGATTTTACGCTTTTTATCAACCTGGCTTGGCTGATTTGACACCACATTGACACCAAACT
>JABLTQ010117198.1_pt1 | contig 21952 bp, 20 predicted proteins | sample 7160101 | NCBI WGS metagenome assembly JABLTQ01 (sample SAMN14651228, study PRJNA627086) | human gut metagenome | isolation source: feces | host: Homo sapiens
GTACGCCGATCTGTGGGTCGTCTCCGGACGTCTGCTTTGCTATACCTTTTTTAAACCGTCTACTTTTTGCCATTCCTCACATTTCAGGCTTGACTTTTAATAGTTAGTCTTTTTCAGGGTAATGACCCACTGGGTGTGTTCGTCATTGACCGTATAGCTCTCCGCCAGCCATGGCTCCACATTCATATTGTCGTCAAATCGAAACAGTGCTTCGCTGATGCCATAGCGCATACAGTTCCAGGAGGAACTGATGGCCATAGCCGTGTTGACGGACCCGTCATCATACATCTGACAGCCGAAGTTCAGTACCTTTTGGGATGTCTCCTCTTTGGCATCCTCCTGCTTCCCGGCGCAGCCGGAGAGCAGTAATGCAGCGCACAGGAGCAACGCCATCCATGTTTTCCGATGTTTCATACCTTATCATCCTTTCATAACTTGTTCCCAAAATACGGCGCAAAAAAAAGCCGGACTTCCGTCCGACTAAAAAAACATACGCAAAGGAGACAGCGCCCAAAATGGCAACAGCTACATTTTGCAGAATGATCCCTGTCCGACGCAAGTGCATTCTCAAAAATAAGCAGGTCTCCTGACTTAAGTTACGTCCGCAGCGCCTTCCCAAAAAATCAGTGGCATCATGCTGCATCCTGGCTATCACAGTGACGGGATCGTCCCGGAATCACACCGGCTTCCCTTTTCATCGGGCAAACGCCCGAACTTATTTTCAGCGGCCAAAAGGCCGACTTTGTGAACTTTTCATTATTATTGCATAACATATTCGTCCTGTCAACAAAATAATGATAGAATTAAATACATTTTTATTTGAAAATGTCAAAACCCAGAAAGCAGACCCCAACGATATGAAAAAGTCCGGATTTTTCATGTACGGGTAAGACTACAGGACTCGATGGCCGCTTTGCCCCCGGCAAAGCGTATGGTTGCCACCAGTTTTTGAACTGGTGGCCGCAAGATGCCACTGGCTTCTTGCATTTAGATGGGTTCGAGTCCCGTAGTCTCCACCAAACATAAGAAATCCGAACTTCTTCCCTGTGGGGGATGGGTTCGGGTTTTGTTAATATCAGGGATATTTCCCATTAAATACCGATTGGAAATCCAGACGGCGTAACCCAAGCAAACAAGTTTTTGACCAAAGTGCCCCCCAAAATGATTCCAAATAGCAAATCGTACTATTCCAAGAAACACCTAAAAGTTAGAATCATAACCACCGGCACGGCCGGTGGTTATGATTGCTTTGCTGCCGGTTTATTGGAGCTTCAGAAAGTCGCTGCAGTTGACATACGTTCCGTTTTTCAGCTGAACAGTGAGCGTTTCGGAGTCACTCAGTCTCAGCGTGGTGATATCGTGGAACAGCGTGCCCTGCGAGGTAACAGTTGCATAATCGTACAGCCGCTCGCCCCACGGCGCCAGTGCAGTGAGCGTCATGGCTCCGTCCTTCCCGATTTTCCAGATCCGGTGCGCCTCCGGCGAGAAGTAATAAAGGTCGCTTCCATTCGCAAACAGCGTCATACGGTGGCCGTCTGATGCATCGTCAGGCAGCACCAGCACCGTCTCACGCAGCTCCGGCTGCAGCAGGCTGAACCGGACAATCGACATGGGCAGGTCCTTTCCGCCTTCGAGCGCGTAGCCGGTTGCGCCGTCGAAGGCAACCTCGTCCATGTAAAAATCGTCAAGGTCCACCGCGCGTCCCTTCGCGCCGGTTTCCAGATCGATGGACCAGAGCGGATAGTTATAGAACAAATGACCGTTCGACACGTAGGTGTTGTCGCCGAACAGGAAATACGCCTTGCCGCCGAAGAGATAGAATTTGTCCATATAGAGCTCCTGATCGAAGGTAATGCCATCCATCAGATTGTGGAATTTGCCGTTTTCCAGATAGCCGAAGCGGTAGCGCCACTGGTCGGGGAAATTGGGGTCTCCGGCGTAGTTTTCCAGCAGATAGATTTTGCCGCCGTAGAGCTGGAAGGTGTCGATTTTGCCTTTGGCGATGTAGACGGTTTTGAGCTGATTGGTTGCGGGCGAGTAATGCAGCAGCTTTTCCCAGTTCAGGAAGTAGAACGAGCCGTCCGTATCGAGCCAGAGGTTGTCCGGAATCTGGTCTGCGGTGAAGACGGTCTCTGTGCTGCCGTCCGCCTTCCGCGCCAGAACGCCGATACGGCGCGTTTCGTCGGGTTCCTGATCGTTGCGGAAGGGGAAGTAGACGACACTGTCGGATTCGATGGCAAGGCTTCCCTGTATGTAGTTGCCCATCTGACTGGACATGACCGGATGGACGCGGTTGTCGTGCCCGATGCGCTGCCCGGGAAGCAGCAGGCGGGCGACAATGACGGCAATCTCCGCGCGCGTGGCAGAGCCCTTGGGGTCGAATTTGCCGCCATTTTTGCCGGTAAAGACGCCCGCGGCGTACATCAGCCGGACCGCGCTGCGAAATTCCTCGTCCACGGCGGCAAGGTCCGGAATGGCGCTGTCGTTGATGGCAGGCAGCGACTGCGCGGACAGAACGTTTGCAAACAGTCCTGCCAGCTCCTGCCGGGTGATGGTTCTGGAGGAAACAGTGGCGCCCTCCGGGCAGGTGGATGGCAGAAGCTCTGCCTTTGCGGCGTAGGAAACATACGGTTCGTACCATGCGCCATCCGAAGCGGAGATTTCCACGCCGGTACAGGCGGCGTGAATTCGAGCGGCGATGGTAATTGCCTGCGCCCAGGAAATTGTTTGGGTCGGGGCAAAGGTTTTTGCGCCGGTGCCGGTCATGATGCCGCGGCGGTAGACCGCCTGTACGCCAGCTTCATACCAGCTGCCTGCCGGAACATCGGAAAATGCTGCCGCGTCGTTCGCTGTACGCTGAAAAGCGTCCAGCTCGCCTGCGGCAAGCGCGGGAACGGACAGGGCAATGCACAAAAGCAGCGAAATGATCACAAGAGATGTTCTGCGCATGAGGAATGCCTCCTTCTTTCACATGGACCGGCGTTTTGCCGGTGCTTCTATCAGATGGTCGGTATATCTGACGGGATATATTTGTATGATACACCGGATCTTGTCAATTGTAAAGACAAGGAAAAAGAAGAAACTGGTAGTTGACAGCTGTTAGCTTTTATGATATGCTCGGAATATAACAAACGTTAACTACGGAGGAAACGCATATGGCGCAGATTCGCTTATCGGACGGGGAGTGGAAGCTGATGAAAACGCTCTGGGAGAAACAGCCGCGGACGCTGGCGGAGCTGGTCTCGGCGCTGGACAAGGATACCGGCTGGAGCCGGGCAACGATCTTTATGATGCTCAAGCGACTCATTGCCAAGGGCGCGGTCACGATGGACGACAGTGGAAAATTTCAGAAATACAGCGCAGCGATCACCTATTCTGATGTCGAGCCGGAGGAAACGGAATCGTTTCTGTCCAAGGTCTACGGCGGCAGTGTGGGAATGATGGTATCGAATTTGGTCGGGCGCGGCGCGCTGTCCGAGCAGGAGATTCAGGAGTTAAAAGCCATTCTGGACGCAGCGGAAAAACAGGAGGAATCCTCATGCTGAGAGACATTTTGACCGTTTCTGCGCTGATCGTAGTTGTGCTGCTGGTGCGGACGGTTTTCAAGAACCGCGTGCCGAAGCGGATGATCTATTGCCTCTGGCTGGTCGTGCTGCTGAAATTGTGTCTGCCGGGGACGCTGTTTTCTCTGCCGGTTTTTCCGGCGGCGGAAGGAACTGCGCCTGTGCAGACTGTGCAGACCACGCCGGTGGTTTCAACTGCGTCGACAATTCCAGCGCCGTCGACGACCACTGTACAGCCCGCGGCTCCGGTTCAAACAACGACGCAGCCGGAACAGACGGTGACGCAGCCGGAAACGAAGCCAGAGACACAGCCTATGACGCCTGCCGTACAGGAGACGGCAAAACCGGCGGCAAAGCCTTTGACCACGGCGCGGATTTTGCAAATCGTCTGGTTCAGCGGCAGCGCACTGCTCGGGCTCTGGCTGTTTGGTACATGGCTGACGTTTACGATTCGGCTCCACAAAGATAAGAAATTCCTCGGAAAACGGGGAAGGACGAACATTTACGTCTCAAAACGCATCAAATCGCCGTGTTTAGCCGGACTGATTCCGGCAGTCTACCTGACGGAAGACGTACTGCGAAACGACACGACCGAGCTGATCGTGCGCCACGAACTGACGCACCTGCGCCATCTGGACTTTCTGTGGTCATTCTGCCGGACGCTGGCTGTGATCGTCTACTGGTGGAATCCGCTCGTCTGGCTGGCGGCGATTATCTCGAAGCGCGACGCAGAGCTTGCGTGCGACGAAGCCGTTGCGGCGGGGTTGCAGCCCGAGCAGCGCATCGCCTACGCACGGGCGATACTTGCGCAGGCGCCGCGCAAAAAAGCCGCTTTGAGTCTGGCAGGTCCTCCGGTCAAGGAGCGGATTTTGTTCCTGACGCAAAGGCAGCGCACAAGCGCAATCTGCATCGTTCTGGCGCTGGCGCTGACCGTAACGGCAACCGGCTGCTCGTTTGCAGAGCTCACGCGCCGGAAAACGAACGCGCCTGCATCCTCCACGGAAGAAGCGCAGCCGAAAACGGAGCCGCAAGCCGAAGCAGCGCCGGAACCAACTGCGGAAATAACGCAGCCGGAGCGCACATCGCTGGAAGAAGAACTTCCGGTCGATGAGACCGCGCGGGCGGAGTGGTTCGACTTTGCGGACCGGTGGCGGCTGGATTATCTGCCGGTCTTTTCGCGCGGCGCGGCACCTGCATCGACATCGGAATATCTGATGTGGGTCTTTTCGCGGAATATGGACGCGCTGAAGGAACAGGGCAGCATGACAAAAGAGTATGTTGAGACACAGATCAAAACGCATTTTGAGCTTGGAAACTTGGTGCATGAAGGGCTTTCAAAGGCATGGGATTATGACGGCGAGGTTTATGCAGCGGTTTCAGGTGGCGTAAATGACCGACCACTTACACGGCTCGACAGTGTCTTGACGGCAAATATCGGCGGAAAGCAGATTTACTATGTGCAGTACAGCCGGATGGGGAACGGCAATCTGCTCGATGATGTGCAGTGGAATCGGTACCGCGATAAAATTATTAGCGGCGAGACACAGGACCTGTCTGGGCTTCGGGAGGACACGCTCAGCTTTTATATGCAGGACGGCGAGCCGGTTTTTCTGAGCCATACGGAGCTGAACATCGAAGAGCCGCCTTTTACGCCGTTTCCGAACGACGGAACGTATGATGTGACGCAGCCCTTGCAGGAGTGGGAGTTGACGCGCACGAACGGCGTGCAGACCGGCATGACGCAGGCGCAGGTGGAAGAAATCACAGGTCCTCTTACAACCGATCAATACGGCTATTGGCTTCTGGACAGCCAGAATGTTTCCTATAGCTTCGGGCAGAACGGTTACCAGACACCGCAACTGATGGAAATGAACTGGAGCGCCGATGTGCGCAACGATGAGCTTTTCTATGTGACGGCGCAGGATACGCCCGCCTTCCGCGGTATCTGCCTCGGCGATACGATCGATGAGGTGTTGGATAAATTCCCGTGCGTGGACCGGGAACTGAAACAATGGGCGGAGCAGTATGTTTACGGCGAGGCGGGCACAGACAATTACGCAGAGCTGAGCTTTGTTGCAGACAGCTTCTATTCGCTGTCGTTCTTCCTGCGTGGGCAGCGCCGCGCGACCATCGACTTTTCCCGCGTGCAGCAGCGTGTGTTTGAAATCACAATTTCTGCCGAAGAAAACTTGAAGGACACCAATCCGTGGCAGGCTGTGGACGCAGGATTCCTGCGCGACTCTGCGCTGCGCGAGGAGCTTACGGCAGATCTGTCGAAGCTGCCGGATGATTTGCTGCTTGCGTTTTTATCAGGCACCGAGGTTGTGCAGACAGACGACGGCTTTACCTTTGACAACCCGGGTGAGCTTTCCTCCGATGAGCTGTTCCGGCTCTTTCTCTGGTGGACAAACCGCAGCGCGCTGGAGAAATACAGGAATCCGGACGACGGATGGTTCTACTTTCCGAGCAGCGCCATTCACCGGACGCTCGACTGCTATTTCAGAAGATACTCCTTTGATATCACCCAGTGCGCGGGTTATGACACGAAAAGCGGTACAGTTGTCGATCAGACGGCGGCTCTCGAACCCGGGAATCTACGGTTGCAGAGAGTCTCAAAGACGATGGACAGACACAAAGTGACCTATGTCGTTGATTTTTATCCCGTACTGGATGACTTGCAGGTAGGACCGGAGCCTTTCGCGCGCAAGGAATATACGCTTTTGTGCTATCCCGGAGATTTTTACATTGAGAGCGCCCGCTATGTCCCGCTGGATGATGCGGCACTGCAGTAATGCAGATCATAACCGTTTGAGAAGGGATGATGGAACGTATGCAGAATGAAGCATGGCTGGATGAAATAAACCGCATCGTGTCTTTTCACGAGATTTCGGACAGCCGGTACTACAGCGCGGAGGAACCCGATTTCTGGCAGGTCCTCGTGGAGCTGGTCCTTTCCGGCTACCGGGTGCAGTAGACCGCCGACCTGAAGACAAAAAGCCTGAAACCAGTGCGGTTTCAGGCTTTTTCTATGTGTTCTCCGGACTCTCTGGCTCAACGCTGAGACAAACGTTTTCGGAAAGGAAGAATGTGTGCAAGATGACGCCCGCAGGCGGTACGGTCTGCGTAGCAGACCGTACTCCGCCATAAAGAAAAGACACGCGAAAGCGTGTCTTTTCTTTATGGCGGAGTGGGAGGGATTCGAACCCTCGGGCCGCTCAACACGGCCACACGATTTCCAGTCGTGCTCGTTATGACCGCTTCGATACCACTCCAGATATCTGCTGTCACAAGACAAGTTTCGGTATGCTCCGAACAGCTTAGTTATCATACACGAAACCTGCCGGATTGTCAAGTCTTTTTCGCAGAAACAGGCAATAAAAATCACAGCCCCAAAGCGTTCGCTTTGGGGCTGCAGGGGACTTCAGTTCAGCTCGCCCGCGGCTTTGAGAACAAACGAGAGAAGCTGCTCGCGTCCATCGCCCTTTTCTGCAGAGAAGGGGATGACCGCGACGTCCTCCGGAAGTGCAAGCGTTTCGCGGATGCAGGCGAGGTTCGGCTCGATTTCGCTCTTTTTGAGCTTGTCGAGCTTGTTGGCAACGACGATAAAAGGCTTTCCGGACTGCAGGAAAAAGTCTGCCATCGTCACGTCGTTTACCGTCGGCTTGTGCCGGGCGTCTACGATCATGACGCCATAGTCGAGCGTTCCTTCGGCACGGAAATACGCTTCCATCAGCTTGCCCCAGCGCTCTTTTTCCTGCACGGAGACCTTCGCATAGCCGTAGCCCGGCAGGTCCACAAGGTAGAGCTTTTTGTCGATGCAGAAAAAGTTGATGTGCGTGGTTTTGCCGGGCGCCTGACCGACGCGCGCAAAGTTTTTGCGCAGCAGGAGCTTGTTGATGACCGACGATTTTCCGACGTTCGACTTGCCGGCAAACGCAATCTGCACCAGACCGTCCTTCGGGCAGTCGGCAACGGAGGTCACTGAGCGGATGAATTCCGCATTATGAAGATTCATACGACCTCCTTACTGCCGAAGCCCGGGCTTGCGGCGGGACTTCGTCTGCGGCACCGGCATGGCAGGCAGCTGCGGCTGCGCATCAACGGAGACTGCCGGCTTTTCGGCAGGCGCCAGCGCTGCGGCAAGCACGCTGTCAACGTGGCGTGCGGTGATGAATTGCAGACTGTTTCTGACCGTCTGGTCGATCTCTGCGAGGTCCTTTTCATTGGCAGCGGGGATAATGACAGTTTTTACGCCGTGGCGCAGAGCAGCCATCGTCTTTTCCTTGAGCCCGCCGATGGGAAGAACTCTGCCGCGAATTGAAATCTCGCCCGTCATGGCGATATCGCGCCGCACCGGGCGCGCAGTCAGCGCCGAGACAATCGCCGTGCAGATCGTAATGCCTGCCGACGGACCGTCCTTGGGCACCGCGCCCTCGGGGAAGTGGACATGAATATCCTTCGTCTTATAAAAATCAGGGTCAATCCCAAGCTCTGCCGTTCTCGAGCGGATATAGCTCACAGCAGCAAAGACGGACTCTTTCATCACGTCTCCGAGATTTCCCGTCAGTTCCAGCTTGCCGGAGCCTTCGACCACGTTCACTTCCACTTCCAGTGTCGTGCCGCCGACGCTTGTCCAGGCAAGCCCCGTGACAAGACCGACCTGATCCGCCTGCGGCATTTCATCGGGCAGGAAACGGCGCGGACCGAGGAATTTCTCAAGGTTGCTGCCGGTGATGGTCAGCCGCTTCGGAGGATTCTCCTCGACAAAGCGCATGGCGCACTTGCGGCACACGGCGGCAAGCTCCCGTTCGAGCGTGCGCACGCCGGACTCTCTGGTGTAGCAGGCGATGATTTCGCGGATGGCATCGTCTGTGAGCCGGACGTGCGATTTTGCGATGCCGTGCTTGGTAAGCTGCTTGGGAAGCAGATGGCGCTTGGCAATCTGCAGCTTTTCTTCGTCGGTATACGACCCCAGTTCGATGACCTCCATGCGGTCGAGCAGCGCTCTGGGGATGGTGTCGGTGGTGTTGGCAGTCGTGATGAACATGCACTCGCTCAAGTCAAACGGCACTTCGATATAGTGGTCGCGGAAGCTCGAATTCTGCGCCGAATCGAGGACCTCCAAAAGCGCCGACGAGGGGTCGCCCTTGTAGTCGCTGCCGAGCTTGTCAATTTCGTCGAGCAGCAGAAGCGCGTTCTTGCTCTTTGCCTGCGAGATGCCGGTCATGATTCTGCCGGGCATGGCGCCGATGTAGGTTTTGCGGTGCCCGCGGATTTCCGCTTCGTCATGGACGCCGCCGAGCGAGATGCGCGCAAGCCTGCGGTTCAGCGCCCGCGCGATGGAGATCGCAATTGACGTTTTGCCGACACCCGGAGGACCGACCAGGCAGAGAATCTGCCCCGGAAGCTCGGGGGCAAGCTGCCGCACGGCAAGCGTTTCGAGAATCCGCTTTTTGACCGGCTCGAGACCGAAGTGGTCCTCGTCGAGAATCTTTTCCGCTGCCTTCACGTCCAGCCGCTCTTTCGTCCGCGTGTTCCACGGAAGCTCCAGCACCAGGTCGAGATAGTTCCGGATGACTGCCGCCTCGGCGGAATTCTGCTGCTGCTTGCCGAGCCGGCGCGCCTCCTTGAGAAGCTTTGTTTCGGTCTGCTCGGGAAGCTTCAGGGCGCGGATTTTTTCCTGATAGCCCTCGGAATCTGCCTCGTCGTCCTCTTCGCCCAGCTCCTCGCGAATGACGTGCATCTGCTCGCGCAGATAGTAGTCGCGCTGCCCCTTGTTGACGTTCTGCTGGACCTTCTCGGAGATTTCGTTTTCCAGCTGTAAAATTTCCAGCTCCTTTGCAAGCAGCTTCACGGTCAGCTCCAGCCGCTTGACAGGGTGGGGCTGTTCGAGAATCTTCTGCTTGTCCTGATAGACAATCGAACTGTTCTGCGCGATGAAATCGGCAACGAAGCCGGGGTCTTCCGACGAGAGAACCTGCAAAAGTCCGTCCTGCAGATTCTTTGCCGCCAGCTCGACAAACTGCTCATACGCGCCGTGTGCCTGCCGCAGCAGCGCCTGCACGCGCGGAAGCGAGGCGTTATATGCCGGCTCCTCGATTTCCTCGACACGCGCGAACAAATACGGCTCGGACTGGATGCAGTCGACCAGCTCGGCGCGGAATTTGCCTTCGACCAGAATACGCATATTGTCGCCCGGCATGCGCAGAATCTGCTTGACGATGGCAACGGTGCCGACGGCGTAGAGATCGTTCTTCTTCGGGTCGTCGACACTCAGATCCTTCTGCGCGGTCAGGAAAATACGCTGATCGGCACGCATTGCCTCCTCCACCGATTTGGCGGATTTGAGCCTGCCGACATCGAAATGCGTCACGACGCCCGGGAACACCACAAGTCCCCGCAGCGGCAGCACCGGCAGGCAGGTAAGCGGTTTGTATTCACTCATGTAGTTACGCTCCTTTCCGGGAGAGTTTTGTGCAGATGAAAGCAAAAAGAGGGAAGCAAACCGCATCCCCCTTCCGGCGAGCTGCACGTCTCGCACCTGTCCGCCCGGAGACGGACGATTTTTGCATGTAAAATTACAGCGTCACGCCTGCGTTTTTGATCGGCTGGCGCGGATGGCTGGCATCGCGCGTCACCTGCGGCTCGGTGCCGTTTCTCACGCAGTCTTCTGTAATGAGAACGCTCTGGATGGTGGGGTCGGACGGAATTTTGAACATGATACCCGTCATGATGGACTCCATGATGGCGCGAAGCCCGCGCGCGCCGATCTGGCGCTCGATTGCCTTTTCGGCAATTGCCTCCAGCGCGCCCTGCTCAAAGCTCAGGGAAACCTGATCGTATTCCAGCAGCTTGTGATACTGCTTGCAAAGCGCGTTCTTGGGCTCCGTCAGAATCCGCACAAGGTCCTCTTTCTTGAGACTCTGCAGGGAGGTAATGACAGGCAGACGACCGACCAGCTCGGGAATGATGCCGAACTTCAGAAGATCGTGCGGCTGCACCAGCTCAAAGAGCTTACCAACGTCGCGCTTGTTCTTGCTTCGGATTTCGCTGCCGAAGCCGAGCGACGACTTGTCGGTGCGGCGCTCGATGATTTTATCGAGCCCGTCGAACGCGCCGCCGCAAATGAACAGGATGTTCGTTGTGTCGATCTGGATGAACTCCTGCTGCGGATGCTTGCGTCCGCCCTGGGGCGGAACGTTTGCCACGGTACCTTCGAGGATTTTCAGCAGCGCCTGCTGCACGCCCTCGCCCGAGACATCGCGCGTGATGGACGTGTTTTCGGACTTTCTGGCGATCTTATCCATTTCATCGATGTAGATGATGCCGCGCTCGGCAAGCTCCACATCAAAATCCGCCGCCTGCAAAAGCCGCAGCAGAATGTTTTCCACATCCTCGCCCACGTAGCCCGCTTCGGTCAGCGTGGTTGCATCGGCGATGGCAAACGGAACATTCAGAATCTTTGCCAGCGTCTGGGCAAAGAGCGTCTTGCCGGAGCCGGTGGGCCCGATCATGAGGATGTTGCTCTTCTGCAGCTCGACGTCGGTCTCCTGCGAGAAGTAGATGCGTTTATAATGATTATAAACCGCCACGGACAGTGCGATTTTTGCCTCGTCCTGTCCGATGATGTAACGGTCCATATATGTTTTGATTTCCTGCGGGGTAGGGAGGGTATCGGGAAGCTCCAGATCCTGCGTTTCACCGTTTTTCATTTCGTCGCGCAGGATGCTCGAACAAAGATCGATGCACTCGTTGCAGATATATACATTCGGACCGGCAATAATCCGGTTGACCTGTTCCTGCCGCTTGCCGCAGAACGAGCAGCGGATGGAATCTCTTGCCATGGACCTTCTCCTTTAAATCACAGTCTTTTCGCCCGGAAGAGCGAAATTCGTTGGAAATCTTCTGGCAAGGAAGGGCAGAGCCTCCCTTGCCAGAGCTTCGTTATCTCTTATAGATGACCTTGTCGATCAGACCGTATTCCTGCGCCTGCTCGGCAGTCAGGAAGTTGTCGCGCTCGGTGTCGGCGCAGATGGTCTCATACGGCTTTCCGGTGTTGGACGCCAGAATTTCATTCAGGCGCTGCTTGATTTTCAGCATCCGCTCGACATGAATCTGCATATCGGTCGTCTGACCCTGCGTGCCGCCGAGCGGCTGGTGGATCATGATCTCCGCGTTGGGAAGCGCGATGCGCTTGCCCTTTGCGCCGGACGAAAGCAGGAACGCGCCCATGGACGCTGCCATGCCGATGCAGATGGTGGAGACGTCGCACTTGATGTACTGCATGGTATCATAGATTGCCATGCCGTCGGTGACGCTGCCGCCGGGGCTGTTGATGTAGAACTGGATGTCCTTGTCGGGGTCCTGCGCTTCGAGGTAGAGCATCTGCGCGACGATCAAAGACGCGGTCGTGCTGTTGACCTCTTCGGACAGGATAATGATACGGTCGTTGAGAAGACGCGAGAAGATATCGTAGGACCGCTCGCCGCGGCTGGTCTGCTCAACAACATAGGGAACGAGACTCATAAGAATTGCTCCTTTCTTCGGATGTAACATTCTAACCATCCGAGGCAAGAATTATTCCTTCTCAGCCGCCGCGTACCGGACGCCTGTCCGGATGCGCGGCGACAGTCTGAAAGCTGGCTGGGAACAATTATTCCTTCTCGGAAGTTTCGGCGTCGTCCTTCTTCTCCTCAGTGGGAGCGACGGCGACGGCGTTGTCGGTGATGATCTTGGCAGCCTTTTTGCCCATGAGATCGGACTTGACAGCGGCGGTATCGACGGCTGCCTTGACCTTGTCAAGCTCCATCTGATACTGCTCGGCGAGCTTCTTGAGCTCTTCTTCGACCTCTTCGTCGGTGACTTCGAGGTTCTCGGCGCGGGCAATTTCACTCAGCAGGATGTCCGAGCGGACGGTCTGCTCTGCCATCGGGCGCATGGACTGACGCAGGCTGCTCAGGTCGCCGCCGATCATCTTGGTGTAGTCTTCCATCTTCATGCCCTGGGACTGAAGCTGGTAGGCGAACTGCTCGATCTGATGGTCGACCTGCTCGTCGATCATGCAGGCGGGAACATTGCAGGTCATGTTGGCAGCGGCAAGCTGTACGGCGGAGGACTCGAACGCACGCTCGTTCTGCTCCTCGCGGGACTTCGTGAAGCGCTCACGGATGTCGTTCTTGAGTGCGTCGAGGGTATCAAACTCGGAAACGTCCTTTGCAAACTCGTCGTCGAGCTCGGGCTTGATGGACTCCTTGACCTCGTGGACCTTGCACTTGAAGACGGCGGGCTTGCCGGCGAGCTCCTTGGCATAGTTTTCGGGGAAGGTGACGTTCACGTCGCGCTCTTCACCGGCGACAGCGCCGACCAGCGCCTCTTCAAAGCCGGGAATGAACGAGCCGGAGCCGAGCGTGAGGCTGTAGTCTTCTGCCTTGCCGCCCTGGAAGGGCTTGCCGCCCTCAAAGCCTTCGAAGTCGATGACGACGGTGTCGCCCATCTGCGCGGCGCGGTCAACGGTCTCGATTCTCGCGTTGCGCTCTGCCATACGATTGACTTCTGCGTCAACTTCGCTCTCTTCGACCTTCACCTCGCGCTTGGGAACCTCGATGCCCTTGTACTGACCGAGGGTGACCTCAGGATAAAGCTCGGTTTCGATCGTCAGGACCACGCCGCCCTCGTCGGGGGTGTCCATGTTGGAAACGGAGGGAGAACCGACAGCCTTGAGCTGCTGGTCGACGATTGCCGTCGTATAGATCTCCGGGAAAATTTCGTTTACGGCGTCCTCATAGAAAACGGTTGCGCCATACATGCTTTCGACCATCTTCCGCGGCGCCTTGCCCTTGCGGAAGCCGGGCAGCATGATATCTTTTCTGCACTTGGCATATGCCTTATTCAGCGCCTGCTCAAACTCGGGCTTGTCAATTTCGACGACGACCTTCGCCTTGCCGTTTTCTTTTTCTACGCTCTTTACATTCATGTTGGTTTTCCTCCTATACGGTGCGGTCCATCCGGACCGTCATTCACCACATAATATTATTGAATCCGCTCTATTCTATCAGAGTTTTCCCAAGATTTCTACTGTTTTTTATATTTTCTTTTCAATCCAGCAGTTTTTGTGGCTTGAAGTTTACATAATCTGCGGAGAGCAGTCGGAACTCGCAGCCGCCGAAGCTTCCCTGAATCGCAAGACGCATGCTCTCGGCGTGCAGATGCCCGTAAAAGCACTGCCGGACCCCGTAGCGCGCCAGCAGCCCGAGAATCTCCGGGCACTCATAGCCGCGGTATCTGGGCGGGTAGTGCAGAAAGCAGAGCTTTTCGTGATCCCCGGCTGCTTTCAGGCTTGCCTCCAGCCGCCCAAGCTCGCGGCGGAAGATTTTTTCATCGTGCGTGCCCTCCTGCTCCTGCTCGTAGAACCAGCCGCGGGTGCCGCAGAGCGCTGTCTCGCCGTAAAAATAGCAGTTGTTGTTCAGGATGAACATGTCGTCCCAGCCGCGCGCGGCGCAGAAATGATAGAATTTTGTTGCCGTCGTCCACCAGTAGTCGTGGTTTCCCTTGAGAATGATTTTCCTGCCCGGAATTTCGTGGAGGAAGGCAAAGTCCTTTTCTGCCTGCTCGATGCCGAGCGCCCAGCTGAGGTCTCCGAGCAGCACGGTCGTGTCGCCCGGCGCAATCACGGAAAGCCCCTCGCGGAGTTTCTCCATGTAGCCCTCCCAGCGCCCGCCGAACACATCCATGGGCTTATACGCGCCGAGGCACAGATGGAGGTCTCCGATGGCGTATAAACTCATGCGCGCAGAAACTCCGTCACGACCTGCGTCATCTCGTCTTTTCCGGTCACATCGGTAAAGCGCACGGCTTTTCCGGCAAGACCTGCCAGCGGCGCGGGTGCGGGCTTTCCGGTTTTCTGCGCCAGCTGCGCGATGATGTCCGTTCCGGCGGCAAAGCTTGTCTCGCCCAGCGCTTCCAGAACGCTTTTGCAGAACTTGAAGGGGCTGGCAGTGGAGACGACGACGAGCGGGCGATCGCTTCCGCTTTTTGTGCGGTACTGCCCGGCGACGTTCCATGCAACCGCCGTGTGGGTGTCGAGAAGATAGCCCTGCTCGGCAAACAGCTGCGCGATGGTCTTTTCGGTATCCTCGTCGCCGCAGAAGCCGCAGGCAAATTCGGTCGCAATTTTCTGCGCCGTCTCCGGCTTTACGGTATATTTCCCGTGCGCGGCAAGCGCGTTCATATAGTCTGCAACATTCTCGCCCGCGCCCTCCATCAGAGCCAGCAGCCGCTCGAGGTTCGAGGAGATGAGAATGTCCATGGATGGCGACGCCGTCTGATAGAACGGGCGGTTGCGGTCATACGTTCCGGTGGAGAGGAAGTCGGTCAGGACATTGTTCGCATTCGACGCGCACACGAGCGTTCCGACCGGAAGCCCCATGTGCTTGGCATAATAACCCGCCAGAATGTTTCCGAAGTTGCCGGTCGGCACGCAGAAGTCCACCTTGTCGCCCAATGCAATGGCGCCTTTCGACAGAAGGTCACAGTAGGCGGAGATGTAATACACGATCTGCGGCAGCACACGCCCCCAGTTGATGGAGTTGGCAGACGACAGGAAGTAGCCTCTGCGCGCCAGCTCCTCGCGCAAAATGGGGTCGGAGAAAATGCGCTTGACGCCGCTCTGCGCGTCGTCGAAGTTTCCGCGCACCGCGCACACGCCGACGTTTTTGCCCTCCTGGCTGACCATCTGCAGCTTCTGGATCTCGGACACGCCGCCGTCGGGGTAGAAGACGAGAATTCTCGTATGGTCCACATCACGGAAACCCTCGAGCGCTGCCTTGCCGGTGTCGCCGGAGGTTGCGACGAGAATGCAGACCTTTTTGTGTTCGCCGGTTTTCTGCAGGCTTGCCGTGAGAAGATACGGGAGCATCTGCAGCGCCATGTCCTTGAACGCGCACGTCGGACCGTGCCACAGCTCCAGGATATAGCGGTTTTCTCCGAGCGGCTTGACGGGCGCGGCTTTGGGATCGTCAAATTTTGCCGCGCCGTATGCCTTTTCGGCAAAACGGAGCAGTTCTTCTTCCGTAAATTCGTCGAGATACAGCTTCATAAGCTTCGCTGCGCGCGCGGGGTATGGAAGAAGCGAAAGCGCTTTGATATCCTCCAGAGAGATCTGCGGAATTTCCTCCGGCAGGAACAGACCGCCGTCGCGGCTGAGTCCCTGGACGATTGCCTGCGCCGCGGAAAGGCGCGTGTCCGGATTTCTGGTACTTACATAGTGCATTGTTTCACAACCTTTAATAAAGACTCGCTGAAAATATGTTCGATCGTCGCGGCGGGAAGATGCTTTTCTTCCAGCCACTGCGCAAGCAGCTCGTAGCTGTCTACGCCCGTAAAACTTTCGGGCAGCACGCTGCAGCCATCCAGATCGCCGCCGAGCGCGATATGTCCCTCGCCGCCCAGCTCCAGGAAATGCTCGATATGCCGCCAGACGTCCTCGAACGTCACGGGACCATCGTCCTTCAAAAATGCGCCGTAGAGGTTGAGCCCTGCCGTGCCGCCGATCTGGCACAGCGCTTTGAACTGCTCGTCGGTGAGATTTCGCACATGCCGGCAGACGGCGCGGGAATTGGAGTGACTTGCGACAAACGGCTTTTCCGTGATATCGCACAGATCCCAGAAGGCTTTTTCTGAGATGTGGCTTACGTCGAGGAGGATGCCGAGCTTCTGCGCCCGGCGCACAAACTCGCGCCCCTGCGCCGTCAAACCCCCGCCGGAGACGATGCTTCCCGTGAGCGCATTCGGCGCGTTCCAGCAGGGGGCGATCATGCGCACGCCCTGTTCATAGGCAAGCTCCAGCTTTCCGGGGTCACAGGAGATTGCCTCCGCGCCCTCGATGGACAAAAATGCGCCGCATTTGCCGCCCGCAATCGCCGCGCGCGCATCGGCTTCGGTTCTGCAGCGGACGATGCTGCCGGCATGCTTGTCCAGCTGGCGGTCAAAATAGGAAAGAGCGGCTTCATAGTGCTGCTCAAAGCTGGTGCGCTTGTCGAGCCACACCGTGCAGAACGCATAGAACTGCACGTAGCCTGCAAGCGTCTGCGCGCGGCTGAGCGACACCTGACAGGTGTTATCCTGCAGGTCCTCCTGCCGCAGATACAGCTCCATCGGCGTATCGCAATGTCCATCAACAATGTTATATTTCATAAAATGCATCCTCAATCTGCCGGAGGTAGGGATGCCTGGTCTGCAGCCCGTCCGGCGCATAAATTTCAATGACATCAAAGCGCGGCTGAAGCGCTGTTTCATGTTCTTCGAGAAACATCGAAGCTGTGGCGCGCAGACGCTCCTGCTTGCGAAGGTCTACAAACTCGCGCGCCGCGCCGAAATGCGCCGTCCTGCGCAGCTTGACCTCGGCAAAGACGAGATACTCCGCGTTTTCGGCGATGATGTCGATCTCGCCGTAGCGGCTGCGGTAGTTGGTCGCGACAATATGGTAGCCGCGCCTGCGAAGAAACGCTGCCGCCAACGCCTCGCCCCACGGACCGAGCTTTGCCTTAGTCTCCATGGAGCTTTTTGAGAAACGTCCGCCGGTGAATCTCGCACGGACCATACTCGCGCAGCGCGGCATAGTGCCGCCTGGTGCCGTAGCCCTTGTGGACGGCGAAGCCGTATTGCGGATACTGCTCGTCGAGCTGCTCCATCAGCCGGTCGCGCGTGACCTTGGCAAGAATGGACGCTGCGGCAATGGAGGCAGACAGACTGTCTCCTTTGACGATGGTCCGCACCGGAAGCCCGAAGTCCTTCGCGCGGTTGCCGTCGATGAGGGCAAGGTCCGGCTTGACGGCGAGCTTGTCCAGCGCGCGCTGCATGGCAAGAAACGTCGCCTGCAGAATGTTGATTTCGTCAATCTCCTGTTCAGTCGCCATCGCAATGCCATAGCTCACGGCGCTTTGCGTGATCACATCGTAAAGCTCGCGGCGTTTTTTGTCGGTCAGCTTTTTAGAATCGTTGAGTCCGTCGATGACGAGACCCTTCGGCAGAATCACCGCCGCGGCGCACACAGGTCCGGCAAGCGGACCGCGCCCAGCCTCGTCCACACCGCAGACGGTCTCGAAGCCTTCGGAAAACGCTTCGTTTTCATACAGCCATAAATCCTTCGGTTCTTCTTTCATTGCAGCTCCTCCGGGCGCTCGAGCGTGAAGGTACCGAGCTTGCAGCTGCGGTACTCATCGAGCAGGACCCTTGCCATACGTTCCGTGTCGACCTCGCCGCGGGAGACGAGAAAGCCGCGCTTTCGACCTGCCGCCTGCAAAAGTTCCCAGCCGTCAATCTCTTCCGGAATGTCTATTTTATAGCGCTCGGTGAGCGCCTGCGGATACTCACGCGCCAGCAGCTCCATCAGATGGCAGCCGAGCGTTTCGGTGTCCAGAATATCGTCTTTGACAGCGCCCGTGTAGGCAAGGCGCATGCCGACCTCGGGGTCGTCAAATTTGGGCCAGAGGATGCCGGGCGTATCCAGAAGCAGCAGCCCGCCGTCCACATTCACCCACTGCTTGCCGCGCGTCACGCCGGGGCGGTTTTCCGCCTTTGCGCCCTTGCGTCCGGCAATCTGGTTGATAAAGGTCGACTTTCCGACGTTCGGAATACCGACGACCATGAGCTTGAGCGGCCGCCCGACCTGCCCTTTTTCGGCGTAGCGCTGGAGCTTTTCCGCCAGCAGCTGACGCACGGCAGGCGCAAACGTGTTGATGCCCCTGCGCGACTTGCAGTCCGTGCGGATGACCGCCATGCCCTTTGCCTTAAAGTAGCTGCTCCACCGGCTGACGAGATCGGGGTCCGCCATGTCGATGCGGTTTAAAATCACCATGCGCGGCTTTTTGCCGCAGATGGCGTCGATGTCGGGGTTGCGGCTGGAGATCGGAATGCGCGCGTCTAAGATTTCGCACACTGCGTCGACCAGCTTCAGATCCTCCTCCATCATCCGGCGGGTCTTGGTCATGTGACCGGGATACCACTGGATGTTCATGCTGTTTTGCTGTTCCATGGTTATGATACCGCGCCGATGCGGCGGAAGTCTCTGCCGCCGACGACGTCTCCTTCTTCGTTTGTCTGCCTGCCGGGGAGAATCCGCAGCAGGACCCTGCCGAGAATCCGCGACTCGTCTACGCAGCCGAGCGGGGCATAGCGGCTGTCGGCGGAGTGGTTGCGGTTATCGCCCAGCACAAAGACGCTTCCCTCGGGAACCGTCACGGGGTAGTCGAGCCCCTCGCCGATTTCCAGATAGCTGCGGTAGGTCGGCTCGAAGGTATAGCTCTCGTCGAGCGCTTCGCCGTCTACATAGACGATGCCGAGATCAAAATCAATGTCCACGGTCTGCCCGCCGGTTGCAATGACGCGCTTGACGATCGAGCCGTCCAGCTGCGCCTGCTGCGGCGGGTCAATGACGACGATGTCGCCCTGCCGGACCGTCCAGTAGAGAAAGTTGCTTTCCAGAACCAGATAGTCGTGGTCGAACAGCGTGGGATACATCGAGCTTCCCTTTACGCCCACAAGCCGGAACAGGAACACAAATACCAGCGTGATTGCAGCTAAGATATACACCAGATCGTGCAGCATGGTAAAGGTCTCATACTGCTTTTCCAGCCGCGCCTGCGCATCCGGCTGCCGGCTGCTTTCTTCGGCTTCCGCGCCCGGCATGTCCTGCGCCGGTGTTTCGTTCGGTTTTTCCGGAAAAGACGCATCCTGCGTCTGGTTGTTTTCTTCAAACTCCATGCTCTATACCTCACATGCGTAATCAAGAATATTATACACGCCGCGCGCGCAGAAGAAAAGAGTTTATTTTGCCCTGCACGCAAAAAGACAAAGAAAAAGAAGGACCCGTAAGAGCCCTTCTTCTCTGGAACGCTATCAGACCTTTTCCTTGACCTTTGCCGCTTTGCCCAGACGATCGCGCAGATAGTACAGCTTTGCTCTGCGGACCTTGCCGTGACGGACGGTCTCGACGTCGACGACGTTGGGAGCGTGAACCGGGAAAACCTTCTCGCAGCCGACACCGTAGGAGATACGGCGAACGGTGATGGATTCCTCAATGCCGCCATGCTTCTTGGCAATGATGGTGCCCTCGAAAACCTGAATTCTCTCGCGGGAACCTTCCTTAATCTTGACATGAACACGAACCGTATCGCCGACGTTCATTTCGGGCAGTTCCTTCTTCATGTACTGGCTGGTCAGAGCCTTCATCAGATCCATTGTGTTGTCCTCCTTCAAATTAAGACGTTCATGCCGCTTGGAAATGCCGCTGCACCGCAGTGCCGGCTGTGGCAGAGGACCGTCCTTTTCACAGACTTGGATATTCTAGCATACGAATTTCTGAAAAGCAAGAGTAATTTCAAAATCCGCGCAGAAAAAATTTCGGGAACTTTTTTCGATTTCACTCTTGACAAACCGGAATGTTATGCTATAATGATGAAGCTGTTTGAAACAGCCATGCTACTGTAGCTCAGTCGGTAGAGCGCGTCATTGGTAATGACGAGGTCGGCAGTTCGAATCTGCCCAGCAGCTCCAAAAACCGGTTTACCGCATCGCGGTGAACCGGTTTTTCGTATCTTCCGGTATTCGAACTGCCGACCTCATGCGCCGAAGGCGCAGATTCCATCCGGCAACGAAGACTGCATTGGAATGCCCCGGTACGGTGAAACGCCGCGCCGGGGCATCGGATTTTAGGCAAAAAGAGCAAAGTGTCCGATTTGACAACACTCGTCTGCCAACTGCCCATGTTTTTTCCGCTGCGCCCGGGGTACAATTATAAAATAAGGACGGATCTGTCCGCGTTCCCTGCAGACAGCAGGGATGAAAAAGACTAACTATTAAAAGTCAAGCCTGAAATGTGAGGAATGGCAAAAAGTAGACGGTTTAAAAAAGGTATAGCAAAGCAGACGTCCGGTTGGACGCCCGGCCGAGCATATGAACGAACAGAGTTATGCGGCTGTGTTATATGGCTGTTGGGATCTCTCCATGGCGTAAATCAGACGCACAAACTTCTTTGCAGCATGAGAGAGTGCAACATTGTAGTGCTTGCCCTCAGCCCTCTTCTTGGCGAGGTAAGCGGCGAAAGTCGGATCCCAAAGGCAGACATATTTGGTAGCATTGTAAAGCGCGTAACGCAGATACCGGGAACCTCGCTTTTCCATGTGTGAGTAAGATCCAGACAGAGAAAGCTGCCCGGACTGGTAAGTAGATGGCGACATTCCCGCGTATGCGAGGATCTTATCCGGCGAGTCGAAGCAGGAAAAGTCACCGATCTCGGCAAGAATCATAGCACCCATACGAACGCCAATACCAGGGATCGTCGTAATGGGAGATTGTATTTCATCCATCATGGACTGGATCGCGGCCTCAATGTCCTCGATCTCGGCATCGAGTTCGCGGATCAGGCGGATCGTATGCTGCAATTCCAGAGACTTGGCTGGCATGACAGAGCCGACAGAACATCTGGCAGCGTCTCGAAGCGTTGTTGCCATATCTCGCCCGTAACGGCCTTTGGAGGCATCGCTCAAGACTGCTTTCAGATGCGTCAAGTGCGCTCCGGCAACCTGCTTAGCGCCGGGGAGCTCGCTGAGAAGTCCGTAAACGGATGCCAGATGAAGTGTCGGCACCAATTTTTCCAGTTCAGGAAACAAAATTGTGACCAGACGGGAAACAGACTGCTTCAGCTTCGCTCGCTCACGAACTTTGTCAAATCGGTATCTTGTGAGTGATTTTAGTTCCTCATTGTGGTATGCTGTGTCTGTGTAGGGCTTGAGGTCCACATCAGACATGAGCATAGCTGCAATGGTTCGCGCATCGACACGGTCAGTCTTGGTTTTACGAAGGCTCAGACTTTTTCGGTAGAGGTTGGTGTGTAGCGGATTAATGACGTAGGTTGGCAGGCCTTTGTCAAGCAGAAATCCGAGGATGTTGTAGCTGTAGTGTCCGGTAGCCTCAAGTCCTACTTTCATTTTATCTTCCGGGCGAGCACAGCGGCGAATCGTTTGCAGCAGAGTGTCGAAGCCCTCTGCATTGTTTTGGATGGTGAATACATCTGCCAGGATCTCACCTTCTGAGCTGAGGATAAAGCAATCGTGCTTGTCCTTGGCAACATCAATACCAACGCAAATCATGATGAATACCTCCGGTATGTTTATTTGATGCTGGGTCCACAGGACGCTTTACTCTTGTAACCTTGTTCTACATAAACCGTCTTGCGGTATCTAACTGATTAACAATACTGTAAAGGGCTGTGGTTGGAGCCTTTTTCGAACCGTCTTGCGGTAGGAGAACCAAACCAATCCACAGCATCCCTTACAGTGTAGCACAGGCCCCTGGAGAGGGGCTCTAAAAACTACTACTCTATAATACAAGGA
>JABLTQ010074460.1_pt1 | contig 21660 bp, 14 predicted proteins | sample 7160101 | NCBI WGS metagenome assembly JABLTQ01 (sample SAMN14651228, study PRJNA627086) | human gut metagenome | isolation source: feces | host: Homo sapiens
CGAGCGATGGGGTTTCCCTGCATCGAAATGGTGATGCTGTTGGGCGCGTGTTTCACGAAGTGGGCCGTTACGGTAACTTCTTGGGTGAGCAGGGTGTCGGTTTGCATCACGATGGTGTCTAAGCGGGTATCTTGTGAGAGCGTTACGTTGTGCCACGCCGTTTTCATTCCTATGAAAGAGGCACGCAGACGATAAGTGCCTCCGTCGGCTTGCAGCAGATAGGCCCCCTGTTCGTTGCAGCTTGTCCCGGCTACGGGCACACTGTCGTTACTCGTAGCAAAGAGTACTACCGAAGCACCGGGCAGCGGAATGTTCCCGGCAGATGCGATGACCCCCTGCAGGGTGTAAGCCTGAGCGGCCGATACTGCGGCGATGTAAATGGCTAAGGCAGTGATGAAACTTGTAATGCGGTTCATATCGGTATTCTTTGAATGTTAAAGCAACGGTCTCGGAGTAACGGCTGGTTAGTATCTGGCTCTTTCATCGGGGAGATTGTCGGTCTGCACCTCGCGTACCCTGATGTCTTTCTTGCCGATGTTGAAGGTATATCGGATGGAAATCTGACAAAAGATCATATTGGCGTTGCTGTGAGTCGTAACGAAGTAATTGTCGTAATAAGTGCGCGATATTCTGTCGCCGCCTTGCAGATTCCGAATAGAGGCGTTTATGACAAGGCTGTTATTGAAGAAGCTTTTATTCACCCCGCAGTAAACTTCGACAAACGGGTATTGTACGGTATTGTATCTGCGGTATTCGCCCATGAAGTTTGCACCGCCATATATTTGCCAATTTTGGGGCAGGTAGAAGTATATCCATGCCGAGGCATCGCCGCTCCAATAGGTGCGCCTGCCGTACTGGCGGGAGTTTTCGTAGTTGCAGTAAACTTTCGCCATGGCATTTAGCCAAAGCCAATTGAGCACCCGCTTGTTGTAGTACAGGCTGAGAGAATAGTTGTTGTAGCTGCCAAAATTTTCGCGGCTACGGTATCTTGTCTGTCCGTCGGCTCCGATGGAGTCTCGCATGGCAACGGGATTGATCTGCCATGTGCCGGATAGGTTTATCGTGAAAGCGTTCCACAAAGTCTGTCTGATTTGCAGGCGGTGGTTGTATGGAGCCTTGAGGTTGGGGTTGCCTCTGAAATAGCTGAAAGTGCCGGTTCTCGTCCAATTGGGGTCGAGGCTGTATCCGGTGGGGTAACTGGTGTAGGGTGCGTATGATAAAGACAGGAAATGTCCTTTGCGGCTGTCGATGTTGTATTGTAATGCTGCAGAGGGAAAGAGACCGGTGGAGCGGAACCGGGTAGTGGGATTTTCGTCAGAAAACATGTGCCGGGTGTCGATGTGCTCGACGTTTACCCCCAACTGATAATTGAGCCGATTGGAAAAAAGATTGCCTGACCATTGCGCGTAGGCCGAATAGAGATTTTCGTCGTAGTCGTAAGGCCGTGTATCGGTTTTTTCCGGCCCGGAGTTTTCGGCGGTGGTTTCTGTCTGGAAGAGATTGCCTGTAGTGTGCAGGTATTTGGCGCCTATCAATAGAGACATGCCATTGGCAAAGTTTTTCCTGAAAATGATTTGCGGATAGAGTACGGCATGAGAAAGAGGCAAGTCGGTGCCTATTGTCTGTGTAGAACCGTCAGAGAAAGTGTTGAATATCTCGCTCCAATCGCGTTGAGTTGCGGTATAATATTGAATATTGGCCTGCAGGAACGAGCCTCGGTTATCGAAGTTCCATTGATAGAAAGCGTAGGCTTTGTAGTGGCGGTAGTAGAGATCGCTATAACGGTGCGATTTCAATGGAAACGTCAGGCCGGATGAGTTGTCGTAATAGTCGGTGTAGCTTTCGGCCTGTCCGTTGGGACGCCAAGTGAAATCGAAGCGTATTCCCATCTTGTGTTTGCTGTTGAGATTGTAAGTGACCGACTGTGACAGCATGGTGTAGTCGGTTACTTTCCCAGTACTGTGAGTGATTTTTTCTTTCAGATGCGAGCCGTTGTTGTAGGTGTATATATTGAGATTTTCTATAGGTTTGCTGCGTATGTTGCTGTAACCGAAAGAGGTGACTGCCTCGACTTTTCCGAGCTTTGTCATAGCATATATTTTGGGGTATAGGCTGACGGATTGTTTGGCTATTTCTGTGGCGGCAGAGACAGAGATTATGGAGCCGTTTTCCCGTTTTTTCTTCAGTCTGATGCGCAGGACGCTTCCCTCGGTTGTGGCGCCGTATTCGACACCTGCAATGGGGATAAGTTCGAAACTCTCCACATCTTCGGCACGCATGGATTGTAGCATGGATGTTGCTATATCAGACGCCACTTCCTGGTCGTCGATGTAAATTTTCGAGACTGCCCGGCCATAGATGGAGAGGCCGTATGTGCCGGGGAGCTTGTATAGCATGTCGTAGGCCGATGAGTTGCGTGCGAGGGGATTTCCCTGCATGGCAATGGTGATGCTGTTTGGCTCGTGCTTAATGAAGTGAGCCGTGACGGTAACTTCTTGGGTGAGCAGGGTGTCGGTTTGCATCACGATGGTGTCTAAGCGGGTATCTTGCGAGAGTGTTACGTTGCGCCACGCCGTTTTCATTCCTATGAAAGAGGCACGCAGACGATAAGACCCTCCGTCGGCTTGCAGCAGATAGGCCCCCTGTTCGTTGCAGCTTATCCCGGCTACGGGCACACTGTCGTTGTCTGTGGTAAAGAGTACCACAGAAGCTCCCGGCATGGGGCTTTGGTCGGTTGTAACAACGGTGCCTTGCAAGGTGTAGGCCGAGGCTGCAGTCGCAACAACAAAACAAACGGGGAGTAAAAAACGGCGTATCATAATTGTCTATTTTCGTAAATAAAGAGAAGTCTATATATACAAGACAAATAACCGGCTAATATGTAACATGAAAAATTAAAATATTTTATACAGTCGTATGTTTTTGTATATAGTAATGAATGGCTACGATTTATGCTTTATGAATAGGTCATAGTATTTGTTGTTGCGATTGTTGTATCATCTGTTTTATGTTTGTAACAAGATAATCTGTCAAGAACTTTGTGTCAATCTGTGTATAATTCATGAAGACGATATTGTACAAGACTTTTCCTTGTGTATTGTAAGGTGTAATGAAGTTGTATTGGCTCGTTTTCATGGTGGTGGAATTTTTATAGTCTATTATTGCAAATATAAGAAAGAGTTTTGTTAAAAGCAAATATTATTGCAATATTTTTACGGTTTATAATAGAAGCAAGAAATTTGTCGCATTCTGTGAATAACAATATCAGGCCAAGATTGGTTGAGGTATACGAGGCGTATAGAGCAGAAATGTGAGCGATTTCGATGGGATAGAGACGGTATTGATGTGGCCGATTGGGAGTGGGGCTACATCATGGATTCATAGCTGAGTGTATGGTTGGTGTGGTATATGAGGGTTACATGGCACGAAGGTCGGCATTGCCGTCGATTACTTCGCAGCCTTTTATCTCCTTATTGCCGATGCCAAATCGGTAGACGATATTAAGCCCGAAACTTCGTTGATTGTTGTCGTTGATTTCTTGCAGCGTATAGTGGTTGAGGTAGGTGGTGCTGCTGTCGGTAAAATCGGTAATGAAGTCGGTAGCTTCTAAGCGTAGGGATAGTCTGTCGTTAAAAAAGCTTTTCCCTATTGTGCCCGATACACCATAGCCGCTACCGTAGAGAGTATAGAGTGTGCGTTGACTACTGCGGTAGCTGGCGTAGAGGCTGGCTGTCCATCCGTTGCCCCAGCTGAAACTGTTGGTGAGTTGTATGTTGCCTGATAGATGGCAGACCGAACCAATAGAGTGAGAGTCGTAGCGACTGTGTGTGAGAGTAGCTTCGGCTTTGATATGCCAGCAGGGGAAAAGGGAACGGTTATAGAGGAGAGAGGTGCTGTATTGCGCGGCTTTTCCGTAGTTCTGATAGCTGTATATGATGCTGCGTCCGTCGTTGGCAATGGAGATGGTGCGGTCTAAAGCCTGAGGTTGCCAATGTGCATGAAGGATGAAGGTGAGGTCGCCGAAGAGTTGTTGTTGTAATTTTAATGAGTAGTTATAGGCCGTGTGTAGGTTGCTGTTGCCTGTAAAATAGGAGTATTCGCCTATTTTGTATGTGAATGGGTGGAGCATGTCGGGCATGGGTATTGTGGGGATTGTTGTGAATGTGAGGGTAGTAGCATAGCCCTTTTCACAATTCTCGTCGAAATGGAGTTGCAGCATGGGGGCTGCGATAAAGTCGTTGTATGTGAGTGCATTGCCCTGGTCGCCGAAGATGCTTGTGCTATGGATGTATTGTAACAGGAGCGAGGCAGTGAAGTGCAGGCGCCTGTATTGGCCGCTGAGACCGGCGTGTAACGAGGCAAAGTGCTCGCTACTTTGGTGGAGGAAGTTGTAGTCTGCAAGGAGAGATTCGTGTTGCAAATGGTTGTTGTTTTTACGGGTGTAGATATATTGCAATCCCGTTTGGAGTATCAGCTTGTATGGCAGAGCTATAACGGCATCGATGGCGGGGTTTATGGCATCGCTCTTTTTGTCGCGTCGATAGGCAAACTGATGGCGGCTGTCGGGGTATAAGGCTTGTTGACTTTTTTGCCGGGTGAGGTCGTGGCGGAAATAGTGGAGAGAGGCTTCGATTTTTGAGCCTTTGTTATCGAAAAGATGTCGGTATGAGGCGTATGCACTATAATTGTGTTGTGTCTGTAGCCAATCAGTGCGCGAAGAGTCGGGGTATAGGAAGGGGGTGGTATTGAGTAGCTCTTTGCTCTCTTCCCATTTTGTGTCGCGTGGTTGTAGGCGAGCGTTGAAGTTGGCCTGTAGGATGTTTGTAGAATCGATTTCGTAGATGAGCGATTGGTTTATAAGAATGTTATTACTCCAGTGGCTACTGTTGCAGGAGTTCTGTCGGGTAGTACCATCGAAATAGTTTCGGGAAAGGTCGCGGTGCAGCTGGTCGGTGCCGTTAGGATTTATGGAAAGGTTGACGGTTGTGTGTGAGAACAGTTTTTTATAGCGCGCTGCCGCATTGAGGGAAATGTCGTGAGAGAAAGGAATGCCAAAGTCGAAAGAAGGGGTGTAGCCTGCCGATATAAGGAGACCGTCGTCGCAGGGCGCCCTGAGAGTGATGCGTAAAGCTCCTTTACCCAAATTGTGATGTTGCGTATCGGCAGGGATAACCTCGATGCTTGCCACTTGATTGATGTCGAGGCTTTTGAGTAGTGTAGCTATATCTTCTTGGGATATCTGTTGCTCTATATCGTTTATGTATAAACGAGTGATTTCTTCTCCGTAGATTGTCAGTCCCCATGTCCCTGGTATCTTGTAGAGCATCTCATAGGGAGTGGAGTTAAGGGCAAATGGATTGCCGGGGATGTTTACCACGATATTGCCATTGTTGCGGTAGCCAATGCAGCAGGCGGTGATGGTGACCTCGTGCGAGTGGTAGTCGTTGGCGGCCATGTATATGGTATCGGTAGCTGTGTCGGTAGTAAGGTTGATGTGTTGCCACACGGTGTTTTTGCCAATGTAAGAGGCTCGTAGTTTGTATTGGCCGGTTGTGGCTTGTAGGGTGTAGTGGCCTGATGAGTTGCTGCCGATACCTGCAACTGGAATGGTATCGTTGTCGGCAGCATAGAGTATGACCGAACAGCCGGCAAGGGGTTTACCGTCGGGAGTGGCTATACACCCTGATAGGGTGCAGACACGGGCAAAAGAGAATATTGGGAGTAATAAAAAAATAACAATGAGCGCAGTTGCTCTGGTGATACTGGGAGTTGTTGCGAAGAACTGTATGCCGGTGTGTCGTTCGTGGTATGTATGGCGTGTGGCAGTTGTATGGCGCATAGTGTCGTATTAGGTTTTTTAGTGACAGCCTTGTCACGGAGGCAGAACCGTAACAAACCTATTCGCCACATATGTGGCAAGTAGGCTTGTCATATTTCAGCGCAAATGTAAAGAATGTTTTTAGAAATGCAAATTTATTGAATATGAAAATTAAGCGATGGATATTTGTAACTTATACTTGTTTCTTGATAGAGATGTAGGTATGCTATATCTACTTTATTGAATCTAACCTCTTGTTGCTGAGCCTTGTTAATCGGTCTCTTGTAATAACTGGTCTATCTCGTACTGGAAGTGGCAGTGAGAGATGGTGATACCATAGTCGACAGGGTCTTCATAGTCGTCGTTGACAATAAAGAGATGTACATTGGGATGATTGCGTATGATGGAGAGAGTCGAAGGAGGATTGAAAAAGTCTTTCATATTGTAAAGTAACGAGGTGCGTTCCTTCCCGAAGATGGGGATGAGCAGGCGTGGAGTCTCCATGAGGAGGCGTATGGAGGCTGAGATATGCTGCCGCCCGGTAGTGCGATTTTTGCGGGCAAAATAGGCCGCTCCCATAGGATGGTCAAAAAGACTTAATTCTAATTCGGGAGATGCAGTAGCTAAAAGAGAAAAAGATTCGATGTCTTCATTATGGAAACAGCGTATCTTGGCTGCATATCCTTTCTCGTCGACATCAAGAATGGCGCAGTGAAAATAGGACTCAAAGTGTGTCATCATCTCATTGGGATAGAGAGCCGGGTCGTAGTAGAGACCTCGTGTGCGGCACAATGTGCGGGCATATCGGGATGCCTCTTCGTCGGGGTTGGCACCTCCGTGTATGGGATGGATGTGCCGCAGGTCGATGTCGAGTTTACTGAAAAATTGGTCGCGCATAGAGCCGAAGCAGCTGTCGGCATTGTCGGAAGGAACGCACTCTTCTTCAGTCCAATAGTAATGTAGCTTATGCCATAGGTCGCAGTGGGCATACTCTTCGCTCCAGAGCTTGGCAAGTTGTTTCCCTGTTTCACCGCCCGGAAGAGCTAGTAGGGGTGGCGGAAAGTGAAGTTGTTTCTGAGAGTTATCGTTTTGTTCTGGCTCGTATTTGCGGCGCAGTTTGTAGTGGCGTACTACGTTACTCTCTACGAAGCGAGTAGTACTGAAGTGCTTGAACAGTTGTTCGGTAAGCCCTATAAGGCATTCGCGTTGTGTGTTGTAAAAGTGTGTTCTTATCATTTCTGATTAGGATGTTGCTCTATTTGCATTTGTGGTCTATCAAATAAATAACACGTCACGCTTCGCTATTGTTCCATATGGTTATAGAAAATAATTACAGGAAAACAAACGGGACATACCTTGCACCGGTATGTCCCGTTTATCAACTTTACAATCATATAACCTAATATTTCAACTGCTGCGGGTTGTGGTGAAGCACATCGTCGCATCGCGCGGAGATGATACCTGCCCGGGTTGTTGTGATGTTAACCGATGCAAAGGTATGGGCCTGCCGGGTTGTAGGCAATAGCTATATGAAGTGATTTTGACTGTTGCAACTACCTATTTGTGGGTATCAGGATAGAAAATGGGAAATAACGCATCCCTTTTTGCGGTGAATAATGTTTTTGTGTGTTGGATATGCTAAATATAGCTTTGCAATATGGTTATGCTTTGGTAGAAAATATGTAATTTCGCCGCTTGATTAGTTATAATCTGAATGGACGTTATGATGAAACGAAGCTATTGCATTTTGTGCTTACTTATGCTCTTGCCTGTGGCAATATCGGCCCAGAAACGAGAGTTATTGCCCTTTGCCGATTTTGAACAATGGGTGACCCGCAATATGAAAGAGTCGAAGATTTTAGGGGGGCGGGAGCGTACGCTCTATGCTATAGCTCCTACTACCACGATAGAAGGAGCAAAGGCCTATCGAAACATGGGAGGGTCGCCATGGGCTACCTCGAATGCTTATGCCAATGTGCTGGGTATCGTGAAGGCAAGTTGTACGGTTGTGCCTGAGAAACGCCCCGGAGGTGGTTGGTGTGCGCGGTTAGACTCCAAAATAGATGATATAAAGGTTTTGGGAATGGTAAACCTTGAAGTTCTGGTTAGTGGAACTATCTATTTGGGGGAATTATATGAACCTATACGTTCGGTCAATGATCCGTATAGTAAGATGACGATGGGTATTCCATTTTCTCGCCGTCCTAAAAAACTTGTGTTTGACTATCGTTTGAAGATGTCCGATAAGAACTATCGCATATATTCTACCGGGCTGAAGCCTAAGAAGCAAGTCGCCGGTCGTGACAGCGCCGAGGTATATATTCTCCTGCAACACCGGTGGGAAGATGCCGAGGGTAATGTGTATGCACATCGCGTGGGTACCGGTCGTGAGCGCTATACACAGTCGACCAATGGTTGGGTGAATGGCCATGCCATCCCCGTACATTATGGCGATATTACGTCAAAACCTTTCTATCGCCCTTATATGGGGCTTATACCTAAAGAGAAAAGCTACTTCTGCCTCAATAGTAAAGGTGAGATTGTCCCTGTTGTAGAGGTAGGATGGGGTGCTCCCGATGAGGAGATTACGCACATGCTGGTGATGGTGTCATCGGGTTGTGGTACTGCTTTTGTGGGCTCTGAGAACACTACTCTGTGGGTCGATAATATTATGCTCGAATATTGAAATAGTTTATATCCTGTAGAGATGATAGCTGCTGAAATAACGATGCCTGCCCCTTTGTGTCCCGGCGATACCATAGCCCTTGTTTCGCCATCGAGCAAGGTGAAGCATGAATATATTGACAATGCTGCCGCACGATTGCGCTCATGGGGATATGAAGTGCTGATAGGTGAGCATGCCTATGGTGCGCATGGCAACTTTGCCGGTACGCCGGCCGAACGTCTTGCCGACTTGCAAGGAGCTCTTGTCGACCCGTCGGTGAAGGCTATACTTTGTACCAGGGGCGGATATGGCGCTGTGCATCTGTTGGAGTCGCTATCGCCTGAAGCGATACGTCGCCATGCGAAGTGGTTGATAGGATTTAGCGATATTTCGGCATTACATGCTGCCTGGTTGCGAGCCGGGGTGGCTTCATTGCATGCTCCTATGTGCAAACATATTGCCGAGGAGGCCGAGTCGCAGGAGTCGACCTGCTATTTGCGTTCTGTGTTGGAGGGTCGTATGCCATGTTATACCATACCGTCGCATCCGCTGAACCGTGCGGGTGAGGTGCGGGCTCGTGTTGTAGGGGGCAATTTAGCTGTTCTTACCGGCTTGTTACGTACGCCCTATGATATTTTTCAAGAAGATACGATTCTCTTTATCGAAGATGTGGGCGAGCGCACCTATAAGGTAGAGCGGATGCTCTATAACTTGGAGTTGTGTGGTGTTTTGCCGCGATTGGCCGGCCTTATCGTGGGTCACTTTACCGATTATAGCGAAGACCCGGGCATGTGTATGACGCTTTATGAGGCTGTGCATGCCCGTGTAGCACATTACTCATACCCCGTTTGTTTCAATTTCCCGGTGGGGCATGTGCCTCAAAACCATCCCATGATAGAGGGCGCTGTGGCAACGCTTACGGTAGCGCAGCAGGGTGTGACCTTGCGGTTCTAAAGAAAGTCCTGTTTCCATATCGAAATGGAGCACTTTTCGGGGGGATAATATTTATTATTCCTCAATGTCGAAAACATCAATGTCATATAAGCTCAATGATAGGAGTGACCGTCGTTTGCATATATGTAGTGTATTTGCGATTTGTTGTTTGTTTAATTGCATGTTGACAAACAGCGTAGTTGTATTGAGAAAACTGCATATTACGTAAAAGTGTTTGCTGTAGGAGATTTATATTATGATACATAAAATGGAAAGAAAAGATTTTGAAGGTAATAGGGGGAGTTGTAATAAGTGCAATAGTTGTTGCATTTGTTATTAATTGTTTGTTGACATATGGAAATATAATTGTGACAAGTCTCACCAATGATTCATGGTTAAATTTTTGGGGTAGCTATATTAGTGGCGTTTTTGCTGTTATTGTAGGTTATTTGGCTATTGTGTATAGCAATAGAAATAGTGAGAAAGCAATTAAGCAACAAGAAAGGGTATTGATACATCAGCAGAATATTAAGAAAGTAGATGAGTATAATGCTTGTCTTAGAAAAAATTTGGAACTATTTAATATTGCAGATCTACGTGGTATTATGGCAGGAATTGATCATCAAAATTTATTAACTTCTATGATGTCAATAAGTAAGATGAAGGCTCAAATATTTGCGACAGATTTACAATACAGATATATATTTGAGGTTGATACCCAGAAAGAAAAAACAGAATTAGAAAACAAATATAATGAATGGTGGATAAAAGCGAGGACAGGATTATCTACTATATTAGACATGGAATTAAATTTTATAGAACGGGTAAATCAAAATATGAATGATTTTAACTCAAAAAAACATTATAGAACCGTGAAGATTTTATTCGACTTGTCTTTATTGCTTATTAAAGAGAAGAAAAAGTGTTATGAATACAACATGCAAGGAATATAAATGTGCTGTGTCTACAAGGAATAATTTTACTTCTTACAAAAACAGTTTGACTTATGTCGATTGTCTTATTCTTCAGTAGTTTCAAATAACAACCCCAGTCTCTTTTAACAAAAAGAGTTTCAGCATTCTGTTTCGGCAACAATTGTTTTATCGTTTATTCCCGATGTATTTTATCGTATCATTGCATCTTTTTTCCCCGATTTTGATTCTAATACAAAAATGTTAGTTTGCCATAACATCCAGTTTATTATAGGTTATAATATTTGATTCTGAAATTGGCGAGGGTGCTGAATAGATTGTGAATATCCATTCCGATGTATTTGGAGTCTTTTATTTCTTCCCCTTCAAATATTTTCCGTCCCGGAAAATCGTTTTGAGATGTAGAGTATGATGTGATTTGAATGACTTCCATGACGATTCCTTTGTAACATCCGAGTATATGGGTTGCTGCATCGGCTTTGTCTTGGGGAATATGCCAATATTTTCGGGTGCACTCTTTGATGTTTTCACGATAATAACGATTGGAGATGTCGTTGTTTATCATAGCTTCGTATGAGTTCTTGATATTAACGAATATCAGTTTGTCGGTACTGTCAATGTCTGTCATAGTTGGTCTTTTTCTTAAATTCTATTAGTCGGTATATGGTTGGTACCGTAAGTTAAGCGGTGTAAAGATATAAAAAAAGCGTGCAACCTTGCGGGGTTGCACGCTTTCAGTTTATGGTTTATAAGTTTTTACTTCACTTCCTCAAAGTCTACGTCGGTTACATTGTTATCTTTGTTTCCTCCTTGGCTTTGGTTGCCTGTCGTATATTGTGCCTGGTTGCTCGTTTGTTGAGCATTTTGTGACTGAGCCTGTGCATTGTAAAGGTCTTGTGCAGCAGATTGCAGTACGGTGTTCAACTCGCTGCTTGCGGCATCTATACCGGCAAGGTCTTCGGCTTTGTGAGCCTCTTTCAGTTTGGCAAGTGCGCTTTCTATGGCGCTACGTTTGTCGGCAGGAAGTTTGTCGCCCATCTCCTTGAGCTGTTTCTCGGTTTGGAAGATCATGGCATCGGCCTGGTTGATCTTCTCGATACGCTCTTTGGCTTTTGCATCGGCATCGGCGTTGGCAGCAGCTTCGTCTTTCATTCGTTTGATTTCAGCTTCGCTCAAACCGCTGGATGCTTCGATACGTATCTTTTGCTCTTTGCCTGTGCCTTTGTCTTTTGCCGAGACGTTGAGGATTCCGTTGGCATCGATATCGAAGGTTACTTCAATTTGAGGAACGCCACGCATGGCTGCTGGTATTCCGTCGAGGATGAAGCGGCCTATTGTCTTGTTATCTTTTGCCATGGGTCGTTCGCCTTGCAGTACGACAATCTCTACTGAAGGTTGGTTATCGACAGCCGTAGAGAATACTTCGCTCTTGCGCGTAGGTATGGTTGTGTTGGCCTCTATAAGTTTCGTCATTACACCACCGAGGGTTTCGATACCGAGTGAAAGCGGTGTTACATCGAGCAGGAGCACGTCTTTTACATCGCCTGTAAGTACGGCACCTTGGATGGCAGCACCTACTGCTACTACTTCATCGGGGTTAACGCCCTTCGAGGGAACTTTACCGAAGAATTTCTCTACGATGGCTTGTATAGCGGGTATACGTGTTGAACCACCTACGAGGATTACTTCGTCGATATCGGAGGTTGAGAGACCGGCATCGGCCAAAGCTTTACGGCAAGGCTCGATAGTAGCTTGTATCAGATGGTCGGCCAATTGCTCGAATTTGGCACGTGTGAGTGTCTTAACGAGGTGTTTGGGCACACCGTTTACAGGCATGATGTACGGCAAATTGATTTCTGTAGAAGTGGTGCTGGAAAGTTCAATCTTGGCTTTCTCGGCAGCTTCTTTCAGACGTTGCAATGCCATAGGGTCTTGACGCAAGTCTACGCCTTCTTCTTTCTGGAACTCGTCGGCCAACCAGTCGATGATAACGTGGTCGAAGTCATCACCACCCAGGTGTGTATCACCGTTGGTAGATTTTACTTCAAATACGCCGTCGCCTAATTCGAGGATAGAGATATCGAATGTACCACCACCGAGGTCGAATACGGCGATTTTCATATCTTTGTTGCTCTTATCGAGGCCGTAGGCCAATGCGGCTGCCGTAGGTTCGTTGACGATACGACGGACTGTAAGTCCGGCGATTTCACCAGCTTCCTTCGTAGCTTGGCGTTGTGAGTCGTTGAAGTATGCAGGTACCGTTATGACGGCTTCGGTAACTTCTTGTCCCAGATAGTCTTCGGCAGTTTTTTTCATTTTTTGAAGAATCATTGCCGAAATTTCTTGCGGTGAGTAGAGACGGCCATCAATGTCGATACGCGGCATGTTGTTTTCGTTGCGTACTACTTTGTAAGGAACACGTGCAATTTCGTTTTTCACTTGGTCGTAGTTTTCGCCCATGAAACGTTTGATAGAGAATATTGTACGTGTGGGGTTTGTGATTGCTTGACGTTTTGCAGGGTCACCTACCTTGCGTTCGCCACCATCAACAAAGGCTACAATCGAAGGCGTCGTGCGGCGACCTTCGCTGTTGGCTATTACAGTAGGCTCGGTGCCTTCCATTACGGCTACACACGAGTTGGTTGTACCTAAGTCTATACCAATAATTTTTCCCATAGTTCTATATTTTTATTTGTTTATAATCGGTTATCTTATCGGTGGTGTGCGCCACCGACACTTCATCTTTTCCAAATCTTATGCCAAAGGGGATTGACGGTCTGTGTGGAATTGTTTTGTCAGTATTTTAAGTGGTGCGGTTGTTTTTTTATGTCAGCATTTCTGCCGATTTGTCATTTTGAGGGGTGCGATAGCGTTAGCTAATAGTAGTGAAAGAGTGTGTGGCGGGCTATAATAGGTGTTAATTGGCAAGGGTTTATTTTTGTGTTAACTTGTCAAGGTGTATATTTGCATAACGTATACTTGTGATTATTTATGTCGTTGCGCTTTGTCATATTGCCGGTGCTGGTTGCTGCTGTTTCAACTGTTGCCGTTGGGCAGACGATAGAGTTACCCGATTCGCTTTTTCGTTCTTCGTCAGGTGGATTGCATTTGGGCTTAGATGGTAAAGAGATGCCGTCGACGGTTGTTCCCGAGTCTACTATAGAACCGTTGTTTTTGACGCCTCCGGCAGTTACCTTTAAGGATTATGTGGAGGCTCCGGCCAGTAGGAATTCGTCGCTTTTCATGGAGTTGCCCGATGTTCCGTCGGAGTTTTTTCTGCATGTTTTGTTATTGCATCTTTCTAAAGTGAAGATTCCCGGGCTGGATGAGGAGCTGGAGAAATATCGTATTATGCTGGAGAATTTCAACCGTAATCTGTATAGTGGCGGCAATTATTCGACACCGTATGTACCGGCTATTATCAGGGACCATTTCGGGGCTTCTGTGGGTGGTGTGTCGGGAAATAGCGGGCTTGTGTTTTCGGGTTGTCTAGACCCGGTGGAGGCTTATCGCCGGTATATGCAGCAGAAACGGCTCGAACGTGCCCGGCAGGTCATTAAGGAGTTTGAAGGCGATGAGTTGCCTACACGCGACCAGACGGAGGGCCTAAAGAGTGTAAAGATAAAGTTACCCGATTTGTTGAAGGAGGAGAACTTTGATGTGAAGGTGAAGGCTGATGGCAATAATCCTCCTTATAGACCTTGATGGCTATAGCCTGTAAGTTATGGGTATATTGTGGCAGAGCCAGCGCGTAGAAGGTATCAGAAAAGATAAGATAGTTTGTGAAGATAGATGAAAAGAATGGCAGGCTACCATGTGGTGCCTGCCATTCTTTTGTATGTACTGTCGTGTGGTATTTACTTGCGGTAATCGGCCAACATGTCGGCAGTGAAGTGGCTGATGAAGGAGGCATGTTTCTCTACCTCGGCTTCGCCCATATTGATATATGTACGAGCTGATGCAGCAAACTTCTCGTTGCGGGTAGTATCGAGCAACAAGAGGTGCCCCATGATGATGTTGCCGGCCATCTCGACCAAACGACGGGCAAGGAAGTCGAGCAACTCGTTGTCTTTTGTAGCAAGTACGTGTTCTACGGCAGCAGCATATTTTTCGCGCATGGCTTTCAGACGGTTGCGCAACGGCTCGAGTTCTGGCAGAATCTCGGCAGTCTCGTATTCCATGATTTTGTTGAGGAATGTACCTGTCGTGACATGGCGTATGGCGGCTACGACTTGGAGCTGGGTAGTACCTTCGTAGATAGATGTGATGCGTGCATCGCGGTAGATACGTTCGCAGGCGTAGTCTTTCATGAAGCCCGAGCCTCCGTGTATTTGTACACAGTCGTAGGCATTCTGGTTGCAATATTCGCTAGACATACCTTTTGCCAAGGGTGTGAAGGCATCGGCGAGTTTCTGGAAGGACTTCATCTCGGCACGCTCTTCGGGCAAGAGAGTACGCTCTTTGGCAATGTCTTCCCATGTTTTATAGAGGTCGACGAAGCGAGTCGTTTCGTAGAGTAATGAACGCGAAGCGTCTAACTTGGCTTTTATGTTGGAGAGCATCTCGTAGACGGCGGGGAATTCTATAATAGCCTTACCAAATTGGCGACGGTCTTGTGCATAGGCGAGGGCTTCGCGGTATGCGGCTTCAGATACGCCGACTGATTGGGCGGCAATGCCGAGGCGTGCTCCGTTCATAAGAGCCATTACATACTTAATAAGACCCATTTTGCGGCTACCGCAGAGTTCGGCACGTGCGTTTTTGAATACAAGTTCGCAGGTGGGAGAACCCTTGATACCCATTTTGTTTTCAATACGTCGTACTGTTACACCGCCGTTGTTGCGGTCGTATATAAACATAGAGAGGCCGCGGCCGTCTTTGGTACCCTCTTCAGAGCGGGCCAGGACAAGAGCGATGTGGCCGTCGCCGTTGGTGATAAAGCGCTTCACACCATTGAGGTACCAGCATTGGTCGGCTTCGCTGTATGTGGCTTTGAGCATAACGGCTTGCAGGTCGCTACCTGCATCGGGCTCGGTGAGGTCCATAGCCATTGTTTCTCCGGCGCATACGCGGGGCAGATATTTGTCTTTTTGTTCTTCGCTGGCAAATTCATAAATAGTTTCGGCGCAGTCTTGCAAGCCCCAAATGTTGACAAATCCGGCATCAGCACGGCTTACCATATCGGCCGCCATGATGTAGGGAACGAGCGAAAAGTTGAGGCCGTTGTAGCGGCGGGGAAGTGATATACCCATGAGGCCGGCTTTGACGAGAGCATCGAGGTTTTTCTGAGTGCCTTGAGCATATACTACGTGTCCGTCGACAACGTGCGGACCTTCATGGTCGACGTCTTCGGCATTGGCAGCTACTATTTCGCCTGCTATTTCGCCTGCTATTTCGAGTACTTTCTCGTAGCTGTCCATGGCATCTTCGTAGTTGAAGGGCGCATAGTCGTACTTTTCTGCATCGGCAAAGTTGCGCTCTCTCAGTGTCACCAGCTTCTTCATGAGCGGGTGGGTCAAGTGATGTTTCAAATCACTGTTGTCTGTATAGAAATTTGACATAATTTCTTGGTTTTAACGGATGCTGTGGTTACTTGGAGTTCTTTTTATAGTATTTGATGAGTCGCGGAACAATCTCTTCAACATTTCCGGTGATAACGTAGTCGGCTATTTTGTTGATAGGCGCGTTGGGGTCGTTATTGATGGAGATGATGATAGAGCTTTCTTGCATACCGGCGATATGCTGTATCTGTCCCGATATACCGCATGCGATGTATAGTTTGGGGCGTACGGTGACGCCGGTTTGTCCTATTTGGCGTTCGTGTTCGCAATAACCGGCATCAACGGCAGCACGGCTGGCACCGACTTCTCCGCCCAATGTAGCGGCGAGATCGTACAGCATGGCAAATCCTTCACGCGAGCCCATTCCGTAACCTCCGGCAACGATGATAGATGCGCCCTTGATGTTGGCTTTCGACTTCTCCATCTGGCGGTCAATGATGTCGACTACAAAATCTGTGTCGGTTACGTATTTCGATACGTCGAGTTTTACTATTTCGCCGGTGTAAGTGGGGTCGAAAATCTCTTTTTTCATCACGCCTTCGCGTACGGTTGCCATTTGAGGACGATGGTCGGGGTTGACAATCGTAGCTACAATATTTCCACCAAAAGCGGGGCGTATCTGGTATAGCAGATTCTCGTAAGTCTTGCCGGCTTTTTTGTCTTCGTGAGAGCCTATCTCAAGTGACGTACAATCGGCTGTAAGTCCGCTATGCAGGGTCGAGGAGACGCGAGGTCCCAAGTCACGGCCAATGCTTGAAGCACCGAGCAAGCATATTTGCGGTTTTATTTCTTTGAAAAGTCCTGTAACGATGGCTGTGTGAGGCAGCGAGGTGTAGGGATAGAGCCGTTTGTCGTCGGCTATATATACGGTGTCGACTCCGTAAGGGAAGATTTGTTTCTCTATGCCTTCGAGTTGGCTGCCTATGACAAGGGCTTCGAGCTTGCAGTTGAGGCGGGTAGCCAGCGCACGACCTTTGGTGAGCAATTCGAGGCTGACATCGGCGATGATGCCGTCTTCTATTTCGCAATATACAATGAGATTATTCATTTTTTTCTTGTTTACATGGTTTTGAATATCGCTTTCATCGCTTATCCTATGGTGTGGTTGGCAATGAGTTCTTTCATCAGCTCGTCTATTTCGGCATCAGTACCGTCGAGACGCTTGCTCTCTTTGGCTTGGAATATGACGTTTTCTACGGCTTTCACTTTGGTGGGAGAACCGGCAAGACCTACTTGGTTGAGGTCGGCATTGACGTCGTTGACACTCCATTCTGCAATGTTCAGGTAGGGACGTTTCTCGTAGAGTGTGGTATCGGTGAGTTGTGCTTTTTCGCTCGGCGACTTGGCATATTTGTATTGTTGTATGCGTCGTGCGTTGCGAGGACGGCATTCATCGGCGCTGCCGTTTACTGTGATGACGAGAGGAAGGGGGCAAACGACAGTTTCAACACCGCGTTCCAAGCGACGTTTTATCGTAGCTTTTCCATCGGCAACGGAAACAATCTTTTCGGCATAGGTTACTTGGGGTATGCCCAGCTTCTCGGCTATTTGTGGACCTACTTGTGCCGTATCGCCATCGATAGCTTGGCGACCGCCAATGATGAGGTCGTAATCGCCTATTTTGCGTATGGCGCAAGAGAGTGCATAGGATGTTGCAAGCGTGTCGGCGCCGGCAAATGCGCGGTCGGTGAGGACAATACCTCCGTCGGCTCCGCGGAACATGCCTTCACGAATGATTTCGGCGGCACGTGGGGGGCCCATGGTGAGGAGGGTTACTGTTGAGCCGGGATGCTCTTCTTTGAGTTGGAGGGCTTGCTCTAATGCGTTTAAGTCTTCGGGATTAAAGATGGCGGGCAGTGCGGCGCGGTTGATGGTGCCGTCTTCTTTCATCGCATCTTTTCCCACATTGCGGGTGTCGGGCACTTGTTTGGCCAGAACAACGATTTTCAAGCTCATGATTTTTGTTATTGGATATTGGATTAAAATCTTGTTTTTGTTTTCTCAATAGGCTACAAAGTTACGAAAATGATTAATAAACGCAACCATTATGGGGCAAAAAGGGTGAGTTCTCCATGTATTGCAGCTCGTATTTACGTTTTTTTGCATGTTGTAGAAAGAAGGCGAAAACGCTTAATTGTTTGAAAGGTATCGGCTTGCAGTCGTAGGCCGGGTGCAGGATAGACTGTGACTGCAAGCCGTGACATTGTGCCGATGGCTTAGGCTCTGAATCCGATGCTGTTGTAAGGGGTTGGGCGCGTGGATGCGATTTTTAGCGAAGGTCGTATGGCGGCAATATCGGTTGCCTCGATGGTGCGGTAGTAGGTAAGGTCGTTGGCTTTTTTGTCTCGAAGAGTACGTTGTGCAACGGCCGGCAGGATGTGCGAGGTGATGAGTTGTTCCATCCATCGGGCATTGCTGAAGTAACGGTCGCGACAGGCTACTGCCTCAGTTACAATTTGGCGCAAGGCATCGGCGGCTTGGTCAGAAATATAGCACCCGTTTTTTTGTATGAATTGGCGGCCTATTTGCATCAGTTCGTCGGCTGTGTAGTCGTCGAATCTGACAATGTGTGGAAAACGGCCTCGTAGACCTACGTTGGCATTTATCATTTGTTCCATCTCCTCTTCGTACCCGGCCAGGATGACGACCATGTCGCTATCGGCCGTGGCGAGAGCCGTGAGAAGCGACTCTATGACGCGGTAGCCGAAGTCTTTGCGGTCTTGTGTGGTGTCACATAGTGTGTAGGCTTCGTCTATAAAGAGTACATTGCCTCGTGCCCGTAGCAAAAGTTCTTGCATATTACGCTCTGTTTCGCCTATATAGCGTCCTACAAGGCTGCTTCGTTCGGCTGTGATGACGTTGCCTTTCGAGAGTAGCCCCAAAGCATGGAAAATGCGACCTGTCATTTTGGCTACAGTAGTTTTGCCAGTGCCCGGGTTCCCGGTGAAAATCATGTGTGGGCTTGTGACAGGGGTGTTCGTCGCACCTAACTGGCGGCACTTCTGCTCCCACATTGTGCGCAGAGTGATAGTCTCGATAGTCTCTTTCATGGCTTGCAGTCCTATCATCTGCCGCAGCTCGGTGAGGTACTGCGTTATGGAGCCGGTGCGCAGAAGACTTTGGGTATCGATTTCGTCGGCTGTAATGGTGCGTGCTACCTCGAGGTGTGCCATAATGTCGTTGATGTGCATGCTTTGCAACTTTTTGTGCAGCTCTTGCTCGAGACGACAAGCGTATTCTTGTAACTCCTCGGACTTGAAGTCAGGTAGAGTGCCGTTGGTTTGGCTTTCGGCGAGGAACGTATAGAGCTTGGTAAGAGCGTTGTCGCCAAGTTGTATGCCGCCCCGGCTTTTCAGATGTTGCGCGATAGTATATAAGATGTCGTCGATGTCATTGGCTTCGACGGTAAATCTATATTCCGGGGTGAAGTATGGCTCTATGTCGGGATACAGCTCGAAGAGCCGTCTCGTCTCGACAGGAGTACCTAATAAGACTATTTGTTCACCTTTGTAGAGATGTTGTCGCATTTTGTCGATGATAGTCCTGCCCGAAGGACTGAAAGCGGCTGAAAGGTTCTTCAATAGGTATGTGACATTTTCTCCCTCGAAGAAGGCAAGCGGTTGGCTGTTGTTGCGAAATGTGTCGTCGCCAGTGTTGGTATAGGAGCTGGAGAGGTCGATTTCTTTGATAGAGCCTTGCAAGGTGCCTGCAAGCCGGATGATGGTGTTGGCGTACGTTGAGCGAGAGCAATCGTTGGTCGTTACGACTATGTTTGAAGCTTGTGTAGTGTAGTCGGCGATGCCGTTTGCTTTCAGTTTATTATAAAGCATCCTTTTATAGTAGAGAGCGAAGACCCGCTTCCGTATTGCCGATAATCCCGGCAAAAGGTTGAACCAATGGAATGACAGCTTTTCGTAGTCCTCGATGTGAGCAATGGCGCGGAGAATTTTTTCGTCGGGAGTATCGTCGGTCGAAAGCCCCGGCTTGTTTGCCAGTGAGAGTGATACAGCCGTGGTAAAATCGCTGTTTTGCGTCAGAATGAGGGTGTAGTGTCCGTTGCCCGACCAGAATAGGTCGGGGCAGAACCCGAAACTTAGCTTCTCTCCTTTTTTGCGTGGACGTATGTAGTAGTCGGTAGCTCCCACCCGGCGACAGGAAGAGTCGATGCAGATGATGTGGTAGCGGTTGTAACCGTTGTAATCGGTATCGAATGTAAGCTCGACCGTAATGGGACAGTTCGTCCCAAGGAGAGAGTCGCAGCCCGTGTCTGTATGAGCTGTAATGCATGGTATGGAGGCCTCGCCATGGGGCGACAAGAGATGGAAAGGGTATATTGTGTGGTTGCCGCAACAACTCAGGTAGGGATGTCCCGGGTCACACACGCCGCTTATGACAAGCAGGTAATCGCCGGCCGGGAGAATGCTTTTCTTGGTATTGAATCGCGACTCGAAAGATATGTTTCGTCGGGCACGGCAGGTAGCGATAGCTTGGCTGCATCCGGCTTGGAATATCGATAGAAATATGGGGCTGCTTTGGGTGTTGCAGTCGTCGTCGCCGCCGGTGTTGAGGCAGATGGCAATAGGGTTGTTGTCGCAAGCCTCATAGTAGGGAGGTTCGTCGTCGCAGCTATCGCAGATAGTGATATATTCGCGGCATGTCTTTATGGCCAGATAGCTGATGCCATGTTGAGCCTTGTCGACGTGCGGTACATGGTAGGTAGTACCGTCGTAGCTGATGGTATCGCTATTGATAGGGGTAGTTGTAGATTGACATATGTGGGTGTTGGTAGTGGAATGTATTTCTTTGCTTGTATTTTTACTCATAGTAATATTGTTTTTAGGGTGAATAAAAAGCGGGCTGCAACACACATATAGCTAGTGTTGCAGTCTGGGCTGGAAATGCCTTGCATGGGCAAAGCATAGTTGTTATGCAGCGATGAAGAAATATTTATTCTTCATGGCTGCGCTTGTAGTGCGTAAATCGGCAGGCGACAAGAGGACATAACAATTCCTCTCGTCACTGAAAAAATGTGACGATATGCTTTCTCAGAATGTCAAAGAACGCAACTTGAGCACATAGCAATCCCCGGCGGGTTATTGCCAAATGCTTTTAGTTTGTCCTTTGCGCTTTGTAAGCGTGAGAAAATCATTGTCTTTTCATTTTTGTGAAAGATACTATGAGTAATGTTAGTCTGCGTTGGGCAGCCTCGGTTTCGCCCTTTGCCACGTGTCATGTTTATGTGGCGAAAAGCCATACTGCCGGTGCAGGTTGCAAATATGGGGATAAATTGGATATGTTGCAAATTTCTTTTTGGAAAATACTTTTATTTTATGGGAATGAGTAATTGTATTGATGCCAAACGCCTTGTTTATCGGATTTCCTGCGTTGTCCCAATAGAGTGCATCGTATGATTATACGATGTTTTATGGCTGTTGATAAATATTACACAATCAATGTCTGAACGGTTAATATCTCTTTGTGGTTTACCGATTGAACCTATATTGATGTGCCTTTCTGATATTTGGTAGGGGTGAGATGTCTCTACAAAAAAAGCAAGACTCACGATTGAGCCTTGCTTTGTAGTGGTGACTCCGACAGGATTCAAACCTGTAACCTTCTGATCCGTAGTCAGATGCTCTATTCAGTTAAGCTACGGAGCCAACATTTACCCCATTATTATTGTGATCCCGACAGGATTCAAACCTGTAACCTTCTGATCCGTAGTCAGATGCTCTATTCAGTTAAGCTACG
>JABLTQ010015072.1_pt1 | contig 21647 bp, 22 predicted proteins | sample 7160101 | NCBI WGS metagenome assembly JABLTQ01 (sample SAMN14651228, study PRJNA627086) | human gut metagenome | isolation source: feces | host: Homo sapiens
CCAATGATTGCACCATCTCCAATGTGAACGCCGGGAAGGATTACCGAATTTTGCCCGATCCAAACATCATTTTCGATAACGGTATCTCCTTTTAACGGCAGATCCGTTTTTGCGGGCGGTGACATTTCCCATCCCTCCAAGGTATAAAAAGGGAATGTAGAGACAGCGTTCATCTGATGGTTTGCACCGTTCATCACAAACTCAACTCCGGCGGCGATTTGACAGAACTTTCCGATGATGAGTTTGTCATCATTCCACTCGTATAAGTGTGAAACATGACTTTCAAAATTCGAATCGGCAATATAAGTAAAGTCCCCGACAATAATATTCGGATTTGTAATCGTCGGCTTCACATATATTTCTTTGTCATACCCTGCAATTGGATGGATCGTATTGGGGTTTGGGTATTTTCCGTCTTTCATCTGAATTCCCCTTTCAAATCTCGATTTATTAAATTGATTATACCACCGAATCGTTAAAAAATCTACTGATATGTTCAGTGCGGCAGGATTGCTCCCGCCGCACTGAGCTTTTCTTATTCGGTATTTTCCAAATAGGTGATATACGGTATTTTGAGCCAATGCGTCCATCCTGACTGTGTAAGGGGCGTCATAATAACACCCAACTCTGTGTTCGCAGCGTGAATGGTTTGTCCGTCCCCGACATAGATGCCGATGTGTCCGTCCATCCATACAGCAATGCCGGGGATGTCGGGCATAGTATCAATCGTGCCTTTCTCGGTTGCCATATCGAGCATAGGGTCGGAGCCGGTATCCCGAACACCGTTGGAGCGGTATTCAATTTGTCCGGTTTCACAATTAAACCACGCATACCCTTTGATGAGTCCGATGCAATCGGCGGTGCGGCCGCCGAGCCAATGCTGACGGATGAATTCCTCGTTCTCTCCGACCTGTTCCGGGAACTGCGATATTTTTGTCGTGAGTATGGATTCGTTCAGCACCTCGCCGTATGTCCCGTATACATAGCCCCATTTCTTTGCATAAGCCTGCTTTGCCCATTCTGCAAGGTCAACATTGTTTTTTGTTTCGGGGTCTACGAACTTTGAAACATTGATTGCCTTGGCTCGGATGGAATTCATGACCTTGCTGTAGTCCTCAGTTTTCAATTCCGTCCCGAACGCAGCGTTGACGGCGGCAATGAGCTGCTCGTCCGTTTGATCCTCAGCGAAGCACCCGATGAGCTTATCCACAAAGTCATCCGCTTTGGCATAGTCATATAAGGCGAGGGTGTACAGCACTTGCGCCTCTTTTGTCCTTTCTGCCGTAAAGCCCTTTTCGGTCATAGCAGACTCGATAGCGTTCATCATATCCTCGACCGTCTGCAGCTTAGCTTTTTCCTCGTCGGACATTTCCTCCATCACGATATCCTGCAAGCGGTCGGTGTCGATATCAATATCGCCGCTGAATATAGAGAGTATTGCCGCCATCGGCATCATAATGATGATAATAATACCGAGGATAATGCCAAGCACGACACGCCGCAGTTTTTTGTTGGTCAGAACAGCGACGGCTATCTTTTTGAGAGCCGCCGCAACGGTTGCGCTCATAGGCGTTCACATCCTTTCATGCGAAAATCAGCGCCCACCGGCCTTCCCGAAGATAGCCGCCTTGTATTCGGGTGCAATGACTTGCAGGAGATACCTTTCGTTGCCGCAGCGATAGAGGCAAGTACCTCGTTCCGGGCATTTGATGAGCTCGAACTCACTCGGCTCAACTTGCAGTGCGTCCATATACTCCTGCGGGTTGATCTGTCCGGCATTGAACAGGAACTGATGCGTCGGGATGGAGAACAGCGGCTTTGTGAACTCACGGATGGACGGAATCAAAAAGTCCTCGATATTCTGACTTGCCAGAATGACCGAGGAGTCCTTTTTGCGCACACGCTTCATGCAGTTGCGCAGATATTCGATTGTAGTCATGTTGGATAAAAACAAATACAACTCGTCCACCGATGCCGCCGTGCTGCCTTTGCCGAGCAGTTCATTGCTCATGAAGGAAAGGATATTGAATAACATACAATCCTTTAAGCGGCGGTTGGTATCCATAAGCCCTTTCACACCGAACACGAGGAAATTGGAGTCGGTAATGTTGGTGTGGCCGTTGAAGTATTTGCTTTCCGAGCCGACACACATGGAGTGGATGCCGAGACAGACCTCTTGGAGCGTTTCCTCTGTGTAGAGGTATTTGCGTTTTTTGTCATAGGCCATAAACTCTTCCTCACAAAGTTCGTAAAAGTCCTGCATGACCGGAAAGTCCGAGGGCTTTTTCATGCTGTAATCCGTGCTGTCGGTGATACCGAAACGGGCATACAGCTTGGAGAGCAGGATTTCAATGGTGTCGATCTGCGAATCGGTGAAATCCTTGTAGCTGCGGAAAAAATCTTTCAGAAAGGCAATGTGCTGACTTAGCCTTGTCACTTTCTTGAACGCTTCGGGTGTGTTGGCATCTATGTCCTCAACGCTGTCCGTCCATGCTTTAGGCTCTAACGGATTGATTGTGTATTGACCCGACATAAAATCAATATAGCATCCGCCGAGGGCATCGCACAGATCCTCGTACTCGGATTCGGGATCGAGACAGATGATGCGCTTACCCGATTCACGGATATTGGTGAGGATGAGTTTCAGAAGATAACTCTTGCCCTGACCGCTGTTGCCGAGAATGAGGATATTGCTTGTAGTCTTATCCTCGGCTCTGCGGTCGAAGTCCACAAGGATATTCGTGCCGTATTTGTCACGCCCGATATATGAGCCGTGGGGGTCTGTCTTTCCACTGAAATTGAACGGGTACATATTGGCGACCGAGGACGCAGGCAAAACTCTTTCATACTGTGCGCCGAACTGATTTGCGCCCACGGGCAGAACAGAGAGAAAGCCCTCTTTCTGCCGCAAGGTCAGCCTATCGACGGAAATCTTGGAACGAGTGAGTTCCATTGCAATGTCGCTCTGCAATTCTTTGAGCTTTTCCATACTCTTGGCTTTCAGTTCGATGAACACCGACACATGGAGCAGCGGTTCTTTGTTCTTGCGGAGGTTGGCAAGCAGCTCAATAACATCCTGCAAATTGCCCTCGGCTTCAATGCTTTCGCTTACATCATTGCCGCCGCTTTTCAGCCGATTGCGGCGAGTGGCATTTTGGATAATTTTACGCTGTTCCATAGATTCAACAAGCCTATGGTAAATGCGAAGCGTCACACCGTTGCGGTCGGCGAGCTGCGAGAGGATCGCCTGCTCCTCGGTGGACGGGGGATATTCACGAATAGCCCACACACAGCGGTAACTGTCACCGACGATATAATGGTCGGATAAAAATTTGATAGTGCCGGGCAGGATCATATCGAAGAAGTCCTTGGTGCGGATTTCCTCGACCTGTTCCGGCGTCAATACTTTCGGTTTTCTTTTGAGCATACTATTTTCCTTTCTGCCGTTTAGGTTTCTGCGGCGATAATAAGCAGTCTGCCGTCTTTGCCCGAACCGTAGCAAGTGGAGAGGACGAGGCATCGGCTGCCGTCCTCGGCGGTGATGCGGTCATACCAAGCGTCTGTGATATCAGTCCTCAACACCTCGGTAACGATAAAATAACGGATGCCGTCTGCGGTTTCAAACTTTACGGTCCGGTGTGCGTTCAAAAAATCTCTGTCCACATACTTTTTAAGGTCTGCAAACATAGTTCCGTTTCGCATATTGTGGCCGTAAATAATGAGGTTGGTGCTTTGGAGGCCGCACCGTCCGTCAAGGAACGGCACACCGCTTTGGCTGTATTTGCCGTAAAAGTTGCGGCGGAGATATTTCTGTGGTTCGGACGTCGTGTACATGACGGGATAACTGATATTTGTGCCGTCAATAGAGAGCCACCCGATGCAGTCACTGTTTTCGGCAATGAGTGCCTGTATATTGTGTTCCGCCGCAGGCTGCTCGGTCGGCTCTGCGCTTGGTTCTGTTTCTGCGTCCGTAACGGATTCTGCCGGAGCTTCGGTCATCGGCAGTTCGGCGATTTCCGCAACGGCGGCGAAGTCATCTTTTTCTTTCTGCTGTTCTTTTAACTCTGAATAGATATTTACGCCTGCAAGCACGGCAGCCGCCGACAGCAGAAGACAGAAAAATATGAGGGCGAGTTTATTCCTCGTCCTCATCATAATCCACCTCATAGAACTGTTCTCCGTCAATATCGGGGATTGCTTCACCTTGCAAACTCGAATCAAAATAGAGTGCAAGGATGCGTTTGATCTCCGGCTTTTTCAGTCGATGCACCTCAAAGCCCTCGCCGGCAATTTTGCTCTCAATGCGGTTTGCGGTTTCGAAGGTCTGTTTTTCTTTCTGTCCTTTGAGCCTTGCAACAAAGAAAAACTGACGGGCCGTCGCCATTTCTACCTGAATGGTGTCGAGAAACTCGATGTCCTTTTTGATGAGTTTCCTGACCTTTGCATTTTCCTCAACTTCAAGACGTGAGGTCAGGTACGCTTTATTATCATCGAAGCATTCGGACGAGTCGGTGCAGACGATTTCAATGTTGGGCAGCGCCGACAGCAACATCATCAGATGGCGTATCTTTATCTCAATGTTGGTGTGGGAGAGCACCGAGATATTGGTGGGCGACACGAGGTAAAAGAGCAACTCTCCCTTATTGGTAGAAAGGCCGTATTTGGTGAAGGTTTTGATGCCAAGCAGTTCCTGCACCGAACGGCCTTTTTTCTTTTTCTGCTGTTTCATTATCATCATCTCCATTCAAAGTATTGCTGCGTGGATATTAAATACCGCACGGCGTAACGCATGAAGTCCATTACGGTGGTGTCATCCATACGAATCGTTAAAAAGCCGTAGCACAGAACAGCCACGGCCGGTAAGAAAATGTGCAGTTGCACGAGTGCGAGAACCGACAACAGTGCGGCTACCGCTAAAATTACAAAGTCCCGCAAACTCCAAAGCCACAGATTGGCTGTGGCTTTTAAGTTCTGCGGATAGATATATTGTGTCATTGCGTCATTCCTCCGATTTCTATGCCGCCGATGCCCTCGCAGAATTCCTTGGGCGTCTGTCCATATTCCTCTTGGAGTTTCTCGGCTATCATATCCTTGATGAGCTGAGATTCCGTTTCGGTCGGCACATATTCGCCTTCCTCGCAGGAGTCGGCAGTTGTGACGGTAAATTCAATTCGGAGCGTGTCAGCGAACGGATCGTACTTGGCATACAGGTTCAGCCATTTGTCATCGTCCGCCGCCGTATTCGTTCCGAATTTCTTGTCCACATCGAACCATGTTTCAAGATAACAGGTGATCTGATGCCCGATGTCGCAGTCCACCTCCATATCCCGGTCGACCGCAAGCATACCCCTTGTCAACTCCGGCGTATCCATTTTAGTTATGATGGAGGTCGGACGGTATTCGGCGTCGGCATTGTGCAAGCCAAGCTGCTCACGGATATGGTCTGCAAGCTGTTCCGACAGAAAATTACCGCACACTGCTTTTGCCTGCTCATGGATAATGCCGAGATATTTCAGCCCGACATTGTAACGGGACAGGAGCTTGTCATAGGTCATATCCTTGTTTAATGACGGCTCGAATATACCGTAATCTCCGTACCAATTTGCATATCGCTCGGTTTGCGGAATGTCTGCCGCTTCCTCATAGGCGGCAATGATTTTGAATGCGTCCGGGCCGTATTTTTGCAAAAATCTGTTTGCCTGCATATAGTTTTTCATAGCGCACCTCCTTATTTGCCTGCGGCTTTGGCCACCGTGCGCGTGAGGTTGACGGCGGTGGTCGTGGCGTGTACAACCGACATCATATTTACCTTAACACTCGAATCAAGTCCAAACTGCTGCGCAATCCGCGGTACTTCATTTGCCGCAAGCATAATGCCAAGCCCCAACAGCATATTGTCGGGGAAAGTAATCAGCCCCAAGAACAACAGCGTCGTCTGCAAAAAAGCAGTCAAACACAGTGCGGCAATTTGTTTCATCCACTGATTGAAGCCGTCCGCATATCCTCTCGGCACGGAAAACATATACAGTGAGCCGACCGCCATCTGAATGAGCAGGATTCCGCCACGCTTGATATTGGCAAAAAACATCTTGATCACGCAATAGGCAAAGGCAATCATGCATAGCAGATTCAGCAGGCTGAATGTCGTACCGATGCTTGGCGAGAACAGCCTGACAAGCGCACTCAGTCCGACATCCGCAAGGCTTGAATTGATGCCCGACGATGCAATGCCGATCAAGTCATGCGAAAAGGTGTTTTGCAGACTGATGCAGAATTTATACAGTTCAATCGGCACAACACCGATAAGGGAGCAGGCGAAGAAGCCTTTCAGAATGTTCAGCGCAGTCGTTTTAATGTTTGCTCTGCCGCACTGATACTCGATGGCAACATCGAATACAGCGACAACCGTTCCGGCGACGAACAAGCCCCAGCCGAACAGCGTAAACAGTTTGACGGTCGCCTGCACCCATTCAAGGTCAAATACCTCCGCACTCATGCCGCCGATCATTTCAAAGCAGTCGGCAATCGCCCCGTAAATGATTTCGTATATCCAACGGAGCATGGCGTTCCAGATAGCGTTGGCGATACCGCTTTCCACTACATCTATTGCATTTCCGATAGCATCGCCGATGCCTGAGATTATATCACCTAACCAGTCAAAGATAAGTCATCACCTCCGTTCCGTATCCGGCTGTATCAGATAATGGACCAGATATACAGCGGCGCAGTCAGCGTAAAAATAAGGCAGGCGAAGAGAATGCATGGAGCTGCGAACTCAAACTGTCCGTGCTTTCTGTAGTCGAAGTACGCCGTCCCGATTTTCACAAAGAACAGGATGGCGAGGATCATGTCACACACGGGAAACACCACATTATTAACGACGGTTTGAATCTGCCCCTTGGCAGCGTTCCATGTGCTTTCGATTGCGCCTGCCACATCTCCGGCCGCAAATGCGGTCATGGAGAATGCCGTCGTAAGGACGGCCACGAGCAGAAAGGAGAAAAGGATTCTCATGGGTTTCTTTTTCATAGGGTTTTACCTCCTAACACATTTTGGATTTCTTTTTCGGTTATATGGCGAGTACGGATATTGAGGTTTTTGCAGAATTTCAGTTCGGCTCTCATGCCGTCCGTGACGGTATCTCCGAATGTCCAAATCTCATCGCAAAGCCACAGAAGGGACATTCCCGCCGCCAAGCCGATTTCCCGGTCTTTCGGGTCGTTATCGTCGAGGCACTCCGCATAGAAATGCGGCACGACCGGAGCCGTGCCGCACCTCAGTGCATATGCGGTATATGTCTTAACCTTTTTGAGATTTTCCTCAATATTCCCACCGAGAGGAGCGCAGACATACACCCGTTTCATCATTCATCATCCTCGTCCTTTTTGCGCTTGCAATACATAATAATGCAGGCAATCACGCCGCCGAGGGCAACGCTGCCGAGGCCGATCCAGAAGCCGAGGTTGGAGTTGTCGCCCGTCTGCGGAATATCCGGCTTGGGCGGAACGAGCGTCACGGTCTGACCGCCGTCCTCAATGTCGGCATGGGCGACAAGTTCCGTGCCGTCACGGTAGAGCGTTTCAAAAACAACAAGGTCGGTCTGCTTGGTGATTTTACTGCCGTCAAAGATAAAGCAGACGGTAACTTCACCGCAGCTTTCCTCCGGCGTAAAGGTAACTTCGGCGGTCAACTCCTTGCCGTCGACAAGGAATGCTTTGCCCGTAGCCTTGTCCATAAGGATGCCCTTGAGGGTATACGCCTTGCCGGGAATGAGGTGCTTATACGAGACGGTATCCTCAATGGTGATGTCGCCCTCGGCAGTGGCGATCTTTTCACCGTTTACCGTTGCCTTTGTTCCGATTTCCGGAATGCGGTCATTGACAACCGTAATGCCGATGGTCTGTCCGTTTTCGCTGATGCGGACGGGATAGATTTCATTATTGACGAGGTATCCGTCGGCAGGCTGCAACTCCTTAATGAGCCAATTACCATAGGGGACATTTTCAAAGACGAAGATACCGTCCTCGCCGGATTCTGCAATGAGGAGTGCGTTTTCTACGGTAAATTCGATTTCATCGCTGCGGAAAAGTCCGAACTTTGCGCCGACGATGGGCTTTTCGGTTTCACGGTCGATTTTCAAGCCCTTGACCGAGCCGTAGAGGATATCGTTCTTGATGGCTTCGCCGCCGTTTGCCTTGATTTCCACAAGGGCGGTATCCTGTCCGGCGTAGTCGAAGGTCACGGGATATTTTTCGTCCGAAAGATTATAATGGTTGTCCGTCGCAATTTCCTTTACATACAGCTTTGCGCTTACGGGGATATCTGTCTTGAAGGTGATATTGCCGTTTTCATCGCAGTTGGCGATTTCGAGCAGGCCGTCCTTCGGGACGAATGAGCCGTCTGCAGCAAACAAATCCTCGGCAGCGTACAGTCCGAACTGCACCGAGAGGATTTCGCCGTTATTCCCGATATTGAAAATGTCGTCCTTACCGAGGATTTTGGCAAGAGACAGAACTGCCTTTTGGCGCTCATTGTAGAACTCGGCGGCTGTTTCGGTAATTTCGACGGTTTCGCCTGCATAGGTCAGCTCGACGGTCTTGGGAGTGCTGTTCAGCACCATGCCGTAGGGTGCTTTTGTTTCTCTGACGGTATACTTGCCGAGATACAGTGCCTTGCTTTCCGCCGCGCCGTTTTCGTCTGTGGTCAGCGTATCAACGACCGCACCTTCGGCATAGCGCAGAGTTCCGTCCGGCGTGATGATATCCTCGGCGGCAGTGATTTCATAGGTTGCCCCTGCGAGGTTTTTATCCGCAAACACAAGGCTGTATACGCCGTCCGTTTCCACGGCGGAGAAGAAAATCTCACCGCTTTTGGTAATGTGAATGATGCCTTTCTGCGGCATATTGAACTTCTCGACGGTAACAATGGTTTTCTCGCCGGTCACCTTGAATGCGATGGGTGCGGAATCGAGGACATACCCGTAAGCCGTACACTGCTCGATGATCTCATAATTGCCGTAGGGCAGCTTTTCGGGCATCATGAGCTTGCCCGTGACATCGGTGTAATAGATGTCGATTTCAGTAGGCGTCGGGTAATTGATATGCTGCACGATATATTCGCCCGTGTCGGTGTTGCGCACCTTGAAGCCAATGCCCGCAGCCGGGATAACCTTGCCTGTTTCGGCGTCCTTTTTAACGATTTCAATAAGTGCCTCATACGGGGCATTATTGATGAGGAAACGATAGATTTCACCATTTTCCTTAATAAAGACATTGAACGGCGCAAGGAGTTCTTTGCCGTCCCAGCCCTTGGTCTGCTCCACCACATACTCGCCGTAGGGCAAGTCTTTGGTTTCAGCAAAACCGTGTTCGTCGCATACAAGGATATCCCGTTCGGTTTCCTTGGCGTTTTCATAGCTGCCTGCCGCTTTCAGATACACTTCAAACTCTGCGCCGACCTCCGGCGTTTCGATTTTGGTAGTGCCGTCATCGCAGTGCTTGATGATAGCAACCTTGCCCTTGATGATATCCTCATAGGAGTCGAGGGGCTTGGCAATGTTGTATTCCACGGTATACAGCTTGGCTTCTGCGCCGATGTGCAGGCTTTCGGTATTGATTAAATATCCCTCAGAGGGGCTGATCTCACGAATCGTCCAATCGTCGCCGCAGATATAATACTTAGTCACAAACTGACCGTTTGCGTCGGTGGTGTAGGTGTCGATGAGCTGATTGCCTTTATAGATGCCATACTTCGCACCTGCGAGAGATGCGTCGCCCTGCGGCAGACCTGTTCTGCGGTCGCTCTTGGTTACGGTGACATTGAATTTCTTTAGGTCATTGTCAAAGGATTTCTCCGTAACCTTATTCCACTCGATTGCAGCAGTCTGCTTGTCGGGAACAACATAGCGGAGGGGTGTGTCGATTTCCTCAAGAATATATCCCGTACCAATCAGCACATCCTTGAATGTTGCAATGCCGTTTTCATCGGTCACGGCGAACGCATTGACCTCGATGCCGGCAAGCGATGTGCCGGACAGTCGGAATTTCATTCCCTCGACCAAGCCATCCTCGGCAGTCTTTTTGACGGTGAGGTCACCGCGGCGAAGCGTATTGCTGAAAGTAACGGTAGTCACCTGACCGCTGACAACGGTAATGCGGCGAACTTTCTGCGGTTCGTACTGCTCGTATTCTGCTTCGCTGACAGTATACGAACCGGGCTTGAGGTTGTCCAACTGAAACACACCGCCGTTTGCGGTTTTCACGGTTTTGTCAATACCGTCACCCCGAATGCGGAAGGTGATGCCGTCCACCTTGCCGTCCTCACTCACCTTGACGATCTTGGTACTGCCATAAGAAACCTTCAAATTGATATATCCCTTGACAGGGTCATCAACCTGTTGACCGAAAGTGACAGTGTCCTGATTTCCGTCACCCGGCTGATATGCACCGTCAGACCAAATAATAAGCCCACGGCGCTGTGAGGATTTCTTTTCCGCAGTAAGAGTAACCTTATCTGTCGGTGCGGAATTTGATGTTATGATGAGTTTGTTTCCGCTTACAACACAGTTCATACCGGGTGCAAAATAATTGTAATTACCGATAACTCCGTTTGTATCGGTAAGCTCGGCGCAATATCGGCTGCCGTCCCACGAAAGTTCTACTGTTTGCGCTTTGCCTGCTGTTCTTGAAAGAAAGCTCGGCATTTTTGTGTGCTGCTGAACAGCAGAAGCAATTGTGTTATAATAATTCATAATGCCGTTTCTCAGAGGATGATCTCCGCGCACCTGTTCAAGAATGGCGTTATAGCCGTTGGGTGTTACATGATTAAAGTATTCGTCACGCTCTCCGACAACGGTTTCCCAAACAAGGAGTTGCGTTGCGAAAGCCTTTGACATTGTATCTGCATCCTCGGCATTCTGAGATTTCCAAGAGTCTGAGATTTGTCCGGTATATCCGTATTGCAAAATTCGTCCGAGAAACAGTTTGATGTCATCGGCCGAAATTGTACTGTTATACGCCTCCGGAAAGTTGTCGAAGAAGTCCTCGCCTTTCTGCGTAAATACCAATCCCGTATCAAGCGGTCTGCCGGGTTCAATGCAGTAACAAATATTACCCTTGTACGAGTTCATTGTATAGAAGGTTGTATGTCTTCCTTTGTGACTCATCCAACCGCCCATATAGTGCAGTTCATCATGCCCCCATGTTACGGTGCTGTAATTGGCATCACCATTTCGGGGATATCCGATGACAATGGCTTTGCCTGTGGTACTCGCCGCTGATGCGGTTAATGCAACTCCGACAATGGTTGACAGACAGATAATAAAAGATAGAAGAAGCGAAACGCTTCTTTTGAAAAAACTGTTTTTCAATGATTTTCACCCTTTCAGATAATAAAAAACGCACCGTCATTAAACGATGCGTTCTATCAGATTTATATATTTTAAGCGTAGCCTATAAAAAGTCTGTAATTACCGTTTCCGTCCGATTCTGCCCATACCCAAATATCCGTAAAGCCTTCAACATTTTTGTATCTGTTCATTCGTGTCTTTATATCTCTTTCAAGATATTTTGAGTTCGGTCCGGCTATTATAGGGTTATCCCAACAGGAAACTGCTTCGGGGTTTATCGCAAGACCTATGTTTTCAGCATATTTTCTTGCGAATTCAATCCAATAGTTTATATCGAACTGTGAGTCAGCAGGCTTCGGTTTTTCAGTTTCGGTTGGCGTAGGATCGACAGACTTCGGAGATTCGGTCGGTTTGCTTTCCGGCGGCTCTGTGACTTTCGGCGGTTCGGTCTGCTTTGGTGGCACAGTCGGCGATTCGGTATCCGCAGGCTTTGCGGTTTCCGGTTTGCCGCTATCGGCAGGGGCCGTACTGCTTTCCTTTTCTTTTTCTGCCGTAGATTCGGCCGTGCTTTCCGTACCCGCAGGCAGGCTGCTCTCGGCGGTTGGCTCGGAAGCCTTGTCCGTTTCCGTTGCCGTTATACTGCTTTCCGTGCTGACCGCACCGCTTTCGGTATTATCGTTTGCTTTATCTGCGGCGCATCCCGCAAGGCTCAGCGTGATCAGTCCTGCAAGGAGGGCTGCGAGCATTTTTTCTATTCTCATCGACATCACCTCTATCTACAGGATACCGATAATTCGTGAAAAGTCCAGCACTTTTTATAAACTTCGAAAACAAGTTACATTGACTGCTCGAAAGCAGGTTCTTCGTCTTCGTCAAGTTCTTCGGATTCAGTTTGCTGTTCGGCCTGCGCCTGTTCCATTTTCTGCTCATAGGCATCAAGAACATATCCGTTGAGTGCTTCGCGGGATTCTTTTGTAATGGGGTGAAAGTCATCATAAAACTTCCCATCCGTACCTTTATGTCCGGGATAGAGGACTTGAAGCCCTTTTTCTCCGCCGTCATAAACTTTGATGCCGTGTATAGCAAAATGATTTCCGATGGTTACACTTGCATTTGCCTTGATTTTGCTGTTTGCATCTGACGCAATTCTGTCGATGCGTGCAGTAATAAACGGGATTTTATACTGTGTTTTCTCATTTTCCGTCGCTGTGGTTTGCTTCTGATTGTCTTTTGCGGTTTGCTTTTTTGCTGCCATAATTCTTAACCTCCGTTTTTAATTTACATACTAAAAATAATGGTGCATCCTGTATCGGCACTTACTTCTTCAGGGCTGATTTGCTCGGGTTCTTTGAAACGATCCATATATAAGTCCACCTCACTGTCAGTCAGACCTCTGAAATCTTCTTCGGTTGTTCCGCAGATAAAAAACGGACCTGCAATAATAGAAGAACCGTCACCGATTCTGCGGTTGCCTTCCATTCCTATCAGTTTGCCTTCCTCATTGCAAATGATACAGGTTTCGTTATCGTCGGGATATACAACTTCTATATATCCGCCGACCGCTTTTTGCTCAGCTTCAAGTGTATGGGCAACCTCGGCGACATAGGGCGCTTTATTCGGTTCGACATACACAACTCTCATAAGATTGTCCGGCTTATGTGTTTTGGTTGTATCAAACGGAACATCCCTGAAACCGACACTTTGACAGATGCTTGCTTTTCCGTCTGCTACCACCACATCGGATACCGACAACGAATGACCTCTGAACAACGGATGTCCCACGGTGTTGAATCGACCGTAGATTTCTTCAAGTTTATTTTCATCGATTTCCGCATCGAATACTTCATCATAGATTGACGGATCGGGGGACTGACTGTCGCTTAGAGACATGAACTTCATTCGGTTACTATCCCTTTCGGGATTTATTTGATAAATCTTTACCCGCATTTTATACTCCTTTCGCCGTGATATACAGTGGTTTATGTTCTGCCAACAGACGCGCTCTCTTTCTGCGCCCACAGTAAATTAAGATAAATTGTTGCACGGCGCTGCTGCTCCGGTGTGAGGCTGTCGATAAAGTCTTCAATGGGAATTGAGTTTTCTTCGTCGAAGCACTCGGGAGTATACCCGCCGCACAATTTTTCTTTGCGGACTATAATGGTGTTTTTATCCTTTTCCTCGAAAGAAAGAATATCATTGTAGCCGATTTTATTGCGGACTCTTATTTCATACGGAATTGTAATTCGTCCTCGTTTGCCGAGGACTCTGACAATCTTTCTATTCATCAATATCACTCTCCTTTAAGCCTCAAATAAACACCTGCCGCAACTGCGACAATAGTTCGGACACTCTGCACACTCTTTGTCGTTATCGGTCAAATCGCAGTTGCTGAGTTCATCTTCGAATTCGCTCTCATCGATAACTCTGACCTTGATTTTCCCGTCGTCAAAATATGTCTCAAACAGAGTGTCCTCATCAATGTCAAGCGCGGTTGTCAGTTTTTCCGGCAGTAAAATTGTGAATTCTGTTTTGTACTCCATTTTCTTCTCCTTAATAATCGTACTGAAAATCGAAAAGCGTTAATTGCTGTGCTTCTTTCATGATGCAATGATTGTTTTCTTCTGCCTGCTTTTTCAAATCATAATTACCAATGAGCAGTTCTTCGAACATTTCGCCCGGTTTTGTGCTTTGAAGCATATTGTGCAGTCGTTCTTTCACAAAAGTATCAAACCCGTATTTTTCAGCGAGACTGCAAATATACGGATCGTTATTGTAGGTAATAATGAATTTGCAATTACCCTCATACTTCTCATGAATGCCATACATAAATTTAAACAGCTTTGCGTGTTCGTCACTGCCGAAGTTGGCTTTCTGATAGTACTTTTCCGTACCCTTGTACGGAGGGTCAAGCAAAATAAAAGTGTCTTTGCCTGCAGCATAAGAAATACAGTCCTTATAGTCCCTGTGCATGATAACGGCATTTCTGAGTCTGCTGCAGGCGGTAACAAGTCTGCCAAAGCGTTTGGTCATGTCCTTTTTTGCAATGGCAAAGGTTTTTCCGGTGGATGAGAAGCTGAATATCTGATTTTCGAAGAAAGCGACAGCTTTCTCGATATCCGACCATTCGGCTTTTTCCACTGTGGCCGAGGTTTCTGTTAAATCATCAAGAATATTCGGTACATCGGCGAGCATTGCCTTATTTATTCTGAATAGTTCTTCTGAATTGAAAGACAGATAAAGACGGCCCAATAGGTAAGCAAGCTTCTCATTTTGCTGTAATACACGAAAGAATTTCACCAAATCGCCGTTGTAATCATTGATGATTTCTCTTTCAACGGGCTTTTTTCTCAGAAACACTTCGGCACTTCCCATACACGCTTCCACATAAGTCTTGTGGGGCGGCATAAAAGCGTCAATTGTTGTGTAAATGCAGCCTTTGCTTCCTGTCCACGGCAGTGGACTTACAGAACCGGACAATATAACCGACCTCCTTTCGGGAGGCAGTTGCGTTATAATACAAAAACAGACCGTTCTTGTGTTTACACACGCAAACGGCCTCAATTTCATTTATTTTTATTTAGTTTGTGTCCCGCGCTGAGAGTTGTGCTTTTAATCTCTGTAGCTGCGCTTCATATCGGTTAATCCTATGAAGTTGGAAGCAGCAGAGAATAACAAAGGCGACAAGTCCGCCGAGTACCATTCCTATGAGGAAAAAAAGCATTTCAATCATAGCGCATCTCCATTCCGGCATCCATATCCTCACTGCAATCATCAACCGAGGTTATATTGACATATTCGCCTATAATACCGAGTGCCTCGTCATAACTCTGCGCGGTATCTGTAATGCGCCTGGTCATTTCCTTTGATTGCTCTGCAAGCCCATTATGCCGCAGTGTTCTTGCGGCAATCCCCATAAGGTTGAAGATGTTACCGTTCTGTCCGATAAGCGGGCAGTCAGGCTTCTTCGTTCCTGTGAGACTGAATCCGCCCAACTTATTTTCAACATAATCAGACAGCCAGGTTCCGCCTAAATCCGAATGAGTTCCGATTCGCCACATGGCGAGTTTGCCGATATCCACTTTCGTATCATCGTTAAACTCATAGAGCAGACAGGTCAATCCGTTATTTTCAAAGACGGCACAGTTATCGTCTGAGAATTTTGTCCCGTCGAGAAGGATTCCCTCTTTGGTAAAAAGGTCATTGATTCCGTCAACCCACTCCTGTGGATTCCCGCCGCATCCCTGAAGGATAAGACCTTCTTTTCCTTCATACCCACGGAGTTCATTCTTATCGATTTTCTTAATGCTCATAATGTTTGTTCCTCCGTCATTTCAGTATCGGTTTCGTATCCCCAAAGGTTATTTGCGAATATTTCCGCTTCTTTTGCTTCGGGGTAGTAAGTGTCCGTACACTCGCCGTGTTCGTAAGTCTTTCTGCCGCAGTTCATTCCGATGTCTTCATCTGCCCATTCATGTTCAAATGAAACCTCGGGATAACTTTCCGCGAGTTTTTCGATAATTGGGTGGGGAGCACTCCAAGCGGTGTAAAACGAAAATGCGGGATTTTCCAAAGTGGCCGAACGGTCAAGGTTGTCATAGCCGTAGGAGTTCCACTTTGTTCCCCAATTCTTTATTGACCAATCATACCAACTTGGTGCGCCGTACATTACTTCGTTGCGAAAAGCCTGACGGCCGAGTTCCCATTCCTCTCTCTTGACATCTTTGCGCATACGAAGAAAAATCTTTTCCTTGTCTTCCGGGATATTAAGTAAGTCCATATCCTTATTTGCGCCATCAAAAGTGCAGATGTCTACAAACTCTTTGTAGGCTTTTAAACCTCGTTCCATAGAGGAACTCGTTTCAATCTGCAAACTTTCCGGCATGGGAATGACTTTGTTGAAATCAAGAGAGCCGATTCCGAACCTGTTATCCTTAACTGATTCGAGCAGTTCATTTATTTTCTCCCGATCTCCCGTCAACCTGATAATGTTTATAATATGGTTAGGCATGATGGTTACTCCTTTATAATTCCGAATTCGTGGTTTATTTCGTATAGTCTTTGCCCGATAGCAGAAATGACAGGTACGCTGACTGCGTTACCTGCCATTTTATATAGGTGACCGTCTTTCAGACCGGTTGCCTGTGCTTTATAGAATTGTTCGTCCGAGAAACCTTGCAACCGCCAACATTCAATAGGCATAAGTTTGCGGATTCTTCCTTTATGGTAAATTCCATGCTTATCCTGTGCGGTTATCGTGAACATGGCTTCATTCGGCTCTTTCATACGGCGACCCTGCTGACGGACAGTTTCTCTGTCGGGCGTCAGTATTGCTCTCGGCGCGTCTTCAATAAGAACCGCAGAGTGTTCGCCTCTATGATTGCTTACTCCGGAATCCTGCCTTGCGGTTATACATCGGGCAACATCAGTAATGACCGGATCAGCGTTCATATCGATAAAATATAATCCGGTTTTGCCGCCCCAACCGCCTGAGCCTGCGCACTGCGTACATGCTATTCCGTCTGTTTCGTAGACTCTTTGGCCCTGCGGTCCCGGTATAAGTTGCTTAAGATTTTTCGCATTGCAGCCGCTGAGAGGAAATACCTTTCCGGCACATCTCGGATCAAGATATCCGACAATATACAGCCGTCTTCGCTGTTGGGGGACTCCGAAGTATTTGCTGTTAAGCACCATCCATTCGAGATTATACCCCATTTCAACAAGTGCGGAGAAGATGGTATTAAGTGTCCGGCCGCTGTCATGCGATAACAGGCCGAGGACATTTTCCAAGAGTAAAAATGGAGGCCGTTTTTCTGCAAGGATTCGGGCAATTTCAAAGAAGACAGTTCCTCTTGTATCTCGGAAACCGAGACGCCGTCCTGCAACCGAGAAGCTTTGGCAAGGAAATCCGCCGCAAAGCAAGTCGAAATGGGGGAGTTCCCTTGGATTGATTGTTCGCAAATCGCCATAATTTAAACCTCCTTCTTCTCCGTAAATGGCGTTATACGCTTTTTCTGCGTTCTTATCAATTTCTGCGTGACCGACGCATCTGTAATGACCTGTATTCACGAGTCCGGAATGAAAACCGCCGATACCCGAACACAAATCAATGAATGGGATTGCCATAGGGCATCCGTCCTGTTTTTCTGCTTCACCTCACATTTACATAGATTGTTCGCTGATGGTCTGTTCCTGAGCTTGTTCCTGTAACTCCCGGTCGATTTCTTCCTGTGTCAATCGACGGAAAGAGTCTTCGCCGGGGATCAACGCAAGCGCCCTGCCATTATCCCATTTCATTAGGAGTTGACCGATATCATCCACACTCTGAACCGTTCCGCGCATACCTCTTTCAACGGGAGAATATGGGTCGTTCATATTAAGCAGCATTACTCTTGTTCCCAGGGGATATGACTGTTTATACCTCTCAGCCTGTCTGTGTAATCGTTCCCAATCATTCATCTTTCTTTACCTCCTGAATTTAGTTTTGAGTTGCTGTCTTCGCTGCAATCATATACACCACTCCTTTCGTTATCAGATTTATATCAACGCTCATAATGCGCTATATACGAAAAAAGAGGTTGCGCATACAATTTATGCGCAACCTCCGAGAACACAAACATTTAACAATTAGAAAAACGAAAAAGGGCAGACCTTACGAAATCAATCGTAAAATCTGCCCCTAAAACCCTATGAATTTAGTTCAAGTCCTCCCCAAAGGTCGATTTGGGGAAATGATATCTTTTGAATTCCACCTTAAAAATCGGCATGAAAAAACCCAGAAACCGTGTGGTTTCTGGGTTTTTAGCCCCGATATCTTTTTCGGTGCTACTTGTTGGTTGCGGGGGTGGGACTTGAACCACACGACCTCCGGGTTATGAGCCCGACGAGCTACCAACTGCTCTACCCCGCGATATTGTCTTTTCGGATGAAATAACGTCTGTCTTGCGGTACCGGCAAATCTGAAAAGTAAGATTGGTGCCGGAAACCGGGCTCGAACCGGTACGTGACTTTCGTCACACGGGATTTTAAGTCCCGGGCGTCTGCCAATTTCGCCACTCCGGCATACGAAAACCTTCATCCGAACGCACTATATTATAGCACATACTTCTTGATGTGTCAAGTGTTTTGCGCCAAATTATCAAAATACATTTTATGCGGCAGGGCAAGCGCGTGAGCGGGGGCACGAAAAACGTCGTGATTTGCCATGCCGCGTCGAACGGCAAATTATGCTTTATTTCATCTTCTCCCAACGTTCTTTTGTCAGGATGTTTGTGTGATCGGTTCTTACCTCATCGAGAAGCGGAACGGGAACCTCACTGTCCGTATGATGAAATACAAATCCCAATTTTTCCTGAACCCGCTTTGATTTTTGATTTCCGTCGAAATAACGGCACCACACCGTCGTCATACCGAGGTCCTCAAATCCTCTTCTGATAAGTTCCGCGGCGGCTTCGGGGATGTATCCTCTCCCCCAAAACGGCTTGCCGAGCCAATATCCGAGCTCGCATTCGTCGTCACGCTTTGTTACATCCGTATGCCCGTTCAATATAAGTTCGATAGCGCCGATTGCGGTGTTGCTGCCTTTTTCGCATACCGCGTAGCATTCCGCGCCGTTCAATACGTTTTTTATCACATTTCTGCTTTCCTCGACGGATTTGTGCGGAGGCCAGCCCGCAATCGGACCGACATCCGGATCCTTTGCGTATTCAAAAAGATCGGCATCATCCGCCTCGGTCCACTTCCTCAGTATCAGTCTTTTCGTTTCCAGCATAGCTTTCGCTCCTTTCGAAATCTGCTGCCGCGCCTCGATCGGTCTCGGATTCGCACGATGTGGAGGCTTTTGCAAAGATTATATCACATCCGGCGTCCCGCTGCAAGTGCGGCATTATCTCAGAATTATCCGAACGGCATCCGTGTGGGAAACGGTGTTATCGAGATCACCGGAAAGACCGGGAAGGAGTACACCCGATCCGGCTACTCGCAGTACATTGAAAAGAACGACGGACAGGTATACGATGACAAGCTGCGTGCGGCGGGAAATCTCGACGAAGCCGTGCGCGCCTCGACGGACTATGTAAACGAAGAAATAAAGCATCCGCGAAAGGACAACATCAGAGAATTTGCGCGCGGACGCGTGCTCATGCGCATCGGGCAGAACGACTACAATGCCGAGGTCGTCGTCGGGTATACGAAAAACGGAGAAATGCTTCTGTACGACATTGTAAACTTCAAGCCGGACACATTTTCCGTAAAAGAGAGGACCTCCCGCCAACCGGGTCGCGGCGAAGCCGGGATGACCGGAGACTACGGGAAGTCCTCTAAGGTGGAGGGGCCCATCAAATCAGGCCCAGCAACCACCGACAACAGTATATCACAAAACAACGCCGCTGTCAACAGTCAGTATACGCAGGAAAGCGAAAATGATGCGTCGGACACGGCGGAAAACGGCGCGGACGAAGGCGATTTTGCAGTTGACCGCAAAGGCTCGGACGACAGCGCTGCGTTCAGCGATGAAGCGCTTGACCGTGAGGGATACACTCCGACGGAGCAGACAAGAGTTATTGCGATGAACGAAGCGACGAGGACGGGGCGCGAATACGGTGCGTCTCCGGCTCAGCAGGCAGCGGCGGAGGAGCTTTCGCACATACTCGACCGGCGGGTGATCTTCTTCCGCAGCGACGATCCGACGGTAAACGGATATTACAAAAACGGCACGATCCATGTAAACGCCGCGTCGGGGCGCACCGTCGCGTCGATCATTGCCTCGGAGATGACTCATGCGATCGAGACCACGTCCGACTACGGCGCGCTGCGTGAGCTTGCGCTGCGCGAGCTTTCGCGTGAAAAGGGGATGAGCCTCAACGAGCTTCGGGCGCAGAAGAAGGAGACGTATGCCGCGCACGGTGAGAACCTCGACGCGGACGGTGTGGACTTCGAGCTGTGCGAGGAGTATGTGGGGCGGTATCTCTTCGGCGATGTTGCGCAGATACGCGCGGCGGTGGATTACAAGCCGTCGCTCGGGCGGAAGATCATTGCGTTTCTCGATGAGATCATCCGACGTCTGACGGGGCGCGTCCGTGCGGTCAGCTCCCGCATCCTGAAGGATGTGCAGTACGCGAGAGAGCTGTGGGGCCGTGCGGTGCGGGAGGAGGAAGCCCTTCGCCGTGCGGAGCAGGAATATGCCGCGGCGGAAGAGGAAAAGCGTTGACTCTTATCGGGTATTCTGTTATAATTGAATTGACAAAGATTGGGCGCGAGGCAGTTATGACACAATCCTCTATGCCGACAGAACCGTTGAAATCCGAATTCCTATCGAAAAGAAATGATCCCTTATGCCGCCTGCGTTTTGCGGGCGGCATTTTCACGGTAAGCCCTCCAACCGGAAGAAGGAATATATATGAACATCCTTCCGATTATCTCTCTTTTCGATTTTAAATAATTTTTTCAAAAAGTTCCAACCTTTTCGGATTCGCGTGTCTATATGGGTGAAAGCTTTCAACGAGGTGCAAACAAGTGAACAGAAAAGACGTAGAGAAATGCATAACATCCTTTATTCTGTTTTTTAAAAATATAAATATTATTTGCAAAACTACCTATCCAAACTGATTTTGGTGCACTGTAAGGGTGTAATCATGATTGCATGCCAAAAGAAAGGAGGAGATAAACTTGGACGAGAACAAAATTATACCGTATATCGAACCGATATTTCGTTTTTGTTATAAGCGTTTATCTAACCGCTGTGATGCCGAGGATCTTGCGAGTGAGATCATTTGTCATATCCTTGAAGGAATGAACAAATATCAAATCGAATCGCTTGATTCATGGGTCTGGCGTATTGCTCATAACCGTTATGCCCGGCTTATTGACAATCGGAATAAAAATCAAATCGTATTGTCATGCGAAGATGAACTTTTTGATATTGCCGATTATTCCGATGTCGACGAGGACAACACACAGGAGCAATATGAAACGGTGTTTCGCTGTTTGCACACGTTATCTTCCGAGTACAAAAATATTTTTGTGGACTACTATATCGGCGAATTGTCAATCAGAAGTCTTGCCAAAAAATATTCTCTCTCCGAAACCACAATCAAATGGCGGCTGAACGTAGGACGCCGAAAAATCAGAGATAGGATAGGAGAAAATAAAATGGATAAGGTCTATCAGAGAATCAGTTGGGATACCAAAACCTGTAACGGTAATATGAATCCCGACGCATATCTTCATACACAGATTTCCCGCGCCATCTGCCTCGCAGCTTATGAAAAGCCCCTGACAGTAGAGGAAATCAGTATCAGTACGG
>JABLTQ010124734.1_pt1 | contig 21625 bp, 22 predicted proteins | sample 7160101 | NCBI WGS metagenome assembly JABLTQ01 (sample SAMN14651228, study PRJNA627086) | human gut metagenome | isolation source: feces | host: Homo sapiens
ATGATGAACCATGCATCTTGGCAGACTCAGGGCGGCAAATCAAGTTGTTCATCCGGAAGAACGTCACGCTGGTAAAAAATTACGAGCGCATGAACGACACGCTCCAGACGTTGGTCGTCAACAACACACGGGCAATGGAGCACCTATCCACCATCATAGAAGCGAGGAACAGATGAGCCGACTGGAAGAAATGGGCCAGCGGGAGGAACTGCGGACCCGGCGTAAAATCATTGCTGCGGAAATCACCAGCCATTGTGATTCCATCCGGCACGCTCTGCCTTTGGTTGGGGACCCGGAAGACATCGACGGTGAATACGTCATGGCCTTGGGCATCAAGATCAACGAGCGCGTGCAGGAGCTGCGGGGTGTGATTCGCAAGATTGAGGTCCTGGAACGCAACCTTGGCCTCTAGGGGCACGCTATGGGCAGGGAATACCCGACGGATGTCCTGTGGCGGGCGCAGGAACTCTACTGCGTTGACCGCCTGAGTTATGCCGCCGTGGCCGAGGCCACGGGCGTCTCGGCGACCACGCTCAAAAGCTGGGGACAAAAATACGCCTGGGCGCGTCACCGGGAAGAGATCGCGCAGGCGGAAAGCGAGATCCGCGTCAACATCATCAAGGGGCGACAGAAGGCCCTGGAACAGCTCCTGGCCACGACCGATGCCAAGGAAGCCGCCTCGATGGCCTTTGCCGTGTCCAGTCTGGAATCGCTGGCCTTGAAGCGGCAGGAGCTGGCCACCGCCGGAAAGATTCCCCACGCCGCCAGCCTGGCCCGGCGCAAGATCGTCACACGGGCGGATGCTGTTGCCGCCTTGCGCGAGGCCGTGGAGCGCAAGCTGGGCACGGCCCTTGCCGATCCCGAAAAAATCAGTACGGCCACTGTCCAGGATATAAAACGCTGCCTTGATCTGGTGGCGGAACTGGAGACCAGCCTGCCCAAGGAATCCGAAGCGGAAGAGAGCAGAAAGCGCGGCTTGTCCGGCAATATGGCCCAGGACATCTATCAGGCGCTGGGTATCACGGGGGAATAAATGAGCGTGGCCAATATCCTCTTGCCCTACCAGCGTCGCTGGGTGGCGGACACGGCCCGCGTGCGCGTCTGGGAAAAGAGCCGTCGTATCGGGGCCTCGTACTGCGAGGCGTTCCAGTCCGTCATGGAAGCGGCCAAAAGCCGGGAAGCCGGGGGACAGGATACCTTTTACCTTTCCTACAACAAGGAAATGACCCAGACCTTCATCCGTGACTGCGCCTTCTGGGCCAAGACGCTCAATGTGCTGGCGGAAAAGTCCGAGGAAATCGTCCTGCGTGATGAAGACAGGGACATAACCGTCTACCGCATCCGCTTTGCCTCTGGCTTCAATGTATGGGGCCTGCCTTCCGAAGCCCGCTCCCTTCGTTCCAAACAGGGGCGCGTCATCATCGACGAGGCGGCCTTTGTGGACGATTTGCCGGAGCTTATGAAGGCGGCCTTTGCCCTGCTTATGTGGGGCGGCAGTGTCTCCATCCTGTCCACGCACAACGGGGAAGAAAATCCCTTCAACGAGCTGCTCAAGGAAATTCGCTCTGGAGAGCGCAACTACAGCCTGCATCGTACCACCCTGGACGACGCCATTGCCGACGGCTTGTTCAAGACCATCTGCAAGTGTGCCAATCCCCCCCGTGTCTGGTCACGGGAGGCCGAGGAGGCATGGCGGGCCGGTATCATCGCGGACTACGACGACGGGGCCGACGAGGAATTGTTCTGCATCCCCAACCGCTCCAGCGGTGCCTACCTGACCGCGACCATGATCGAAGCCTGCATGGAGGACGCGCCGGTGCTGACCTGGACGCCGCCAGCCGACGACTTTGTGGACTGGCCGCTGCCCGTGGCCGAGACATACACCAGGGGCTGGATCGCGGAGCATCTTGCGCCGCTGCTGGCCAGCCTGCCGGTTGACCAGGCGCATTTCTGCGGCGTGGACTTCGGGCGCAGCGGCGACCTTTCCGTTTTCTGGCCCGCCACGGAAGAACGCGATTTGCGCCTGGTGCCGCCCTTCGTCCTTGAGCTGCGCAACTGCCCGCACCGTACCCAGCAGCAAATCCTGTTCGCCATCCTGGACGCCTTGCCGCGCTTTGCCGGTGTCTCCCTGGACGCACGGGGCAACGGCAGCGCCCTGGCGGAAGCCGCACGGCAGCAGTACGGGCCGGAACAGGTCCGGGAGGTCATGATCTCCGAAGCCTGGTACAGGGAGACCATGCCGCTCCTGAAGGCCGGGATAGAAGACAGGACGCTGCTCCTGCCCAGGGACGCGGGAATCCTTTCGGATTTCCGCAGCCTGCGCGTGGTCAAGGGCGTGGCCCGCGTGCCGGAGCAGCGCAGCAAAGACAAGACCGGCGGTCGGCATGGCGACAGCGCGGTGGCCTGCGCGATGATGCTGGATGCCCGCAAGGAGCTGGGCGCGGCGGAGCCGTGGGAGTATGCGGGCGTGGCCTTGACGGGCGTTGAATTCAATGGGTGGTAATCAGAAGGTAAGATTAGCTAGACCTGCTTAGCCGTCTTGCAGGGAGTTTTTAGCATACTGTTTTATATGTAATTTTTTTTGTTTATTCTTTTTATGATTTCTTCAGTAAGTAAACTTTTGTTGCTATTTTAGTATGGCAATAATTTTTTTGTTTTTGTGAATTCTTCTTCACAATCATTCAAAAACGATATTGCCTTCTTATAGTCAATTAGTATATAATCATTATTATTTTTAAAGTATCCTATTATGCTATTGTTGAATATTCTGTGTATTTCAAATACTTCATCTATAATAGTGGCATTTTTTAATTTATTCGAATATTCAAGTATCATATCCATTGAATCAAGAAAGACTTGTTTGAGGTATTTTTTTGCTTCTGCATTCATAAGTAATGATTTATTTTTATCTATTTTTGTACGAACAAACTCAGTTAGCTCCTGAAGTAACTGCTGTGGGATTTTTAACGTATTTTCTTGGTAGTATTTATCTACCGTATACTTTAGCGTATCATATGGAACTGGAACCTTAGTAAGTATATAGTCAATATTCATCATGAGTTTATTTTTAGAAATCATATCATATTCGTTCGAATCATTAAATACTGTTAGTCCATCACTAAATAGTCGTGCTTTTATTTCATTAAAATACATACATGCATAGAGATGCGTTTTTTCATCTTCATATCTTAGATGTATAGTAAAAAGAAGAGCAATACTTAAAAGAAATATAATAGTATATTTTACTTTTTTGGAATTTATTTTCTCATAGAGAAGACAGCCAATACATAAAAAAAGGATTAAGAAAAGAAGATCTATCCCTACCTGTGGGGAGATATAGCCAACTATGATGTTTGATATAACATCTAGCATCTTCATACTGATTCCCTCATATATCAAGACGTAAAATTATCGAAGATAGAATTAAAGAAGAGCCTCTTTTATCCCTGGCTAGTGTTCCCCTGCATCCTTTTTGTCTGATAATATTCTTCCGCAAGGATGGTCATCACAAAGTCGGACTTTTTGCCGGTGAGTTCCTCGGCTTTCTTGCGGATATCGTCCAGGGAAACACGGAAAAATTCTTTCCGCAGGTTGACGGCGTTGACCCGCTGGCGGTCAAAGGCCTTGTGCAACGCGGTTTCCAGCGCAGGGGCATTTTCCGAGGCAATGAGGGCATGGATGTCAAAGCTGAAGGGGACGGAGGCATCCCCCAGTTCCCTGACGCGCTCCCTTGGGTCGAGGCGGCGGGTGAGGCCGATCTTGTACACGTTTTCGCCGAATGAGCCGATATTGCTGATAACGTAAACGTATCCCTTTTTGGTCTGCTGGGCCATGCTTATGGCACGCTGGGCCTTGGCTCTGGCCTCGGCAAGTTCTTCTTCCAGTTGCTGGATGCGCAATTCCGCAGCCTGTTTTTCCTCAGCTTTGACGGTTTTCAGGGCCTTGCGGGCTTTTTCCAGCAGCCGTTCGTAGGTGGCTTCCTCCCTGCTGGCGTCTTCAATGGCCTTTTCATATTCGCGGCGGGCGCGTTCTTCTTCACGCATCTGTTCCCGGATGGCCCGTTGTTCGTCCTGCTCCTCCTTTTTCTTGAGGGCAAACTGGTATTGCAACCGGCATTCCTGATACTTCAGTTTGACATATTCCGTATTGAAGCCGTAACGCAGGTCGGCCCCGCTTTTTTCCAGTCCGGTGGCCACGGCATCGATGCGTTCCAGCGTCCGTTGCAGGTTACCAGGATTCACCTTGGCAATGAGCAGATCACATTCGATATTGAAAGAGCGCACCATCAGCTTGATCTGTTCTTGCATCACGCGCCGGATAAGCGGGGATTCCCCAAAGTCCTCTGGAGTGCCCTGGGTGATGATGACCTGCTTTGCCTGGATCATCGCCTTTTGCTGCTCGCGTATCTGTTTGATCTCAAGGGCGAAGCGTTCCGATGTTTCATAGAGGTAATCCGGCATTTCGTACATGCCGTAGTCCACGAAGTCATCGATGCGGGAGTAGAGGTCGACTTTTGCCTGTATGGCATGGATATGCTTGTCCGCTTCCGTTTCCGCGTCCTGCACGGAGGCGATTTTTTCTTCGATCTTCCGCAGTCGGTCCTGTTTTTCTGCCACGGATGCCGCAAGCTCCTGTTCTCGACCGGCTAGTGTCTGCAAATCCTTCGTTTCCGCATCTAGGGCGGTATGCCGCACCTTGAGCGCGGACAGGGCGGCTTCCATCTGGGCAACTTCGGTGCTCAAGGCTTCTTTGCGGTTGGCGTAAGGTTTGCAGCGGTAGCGGCTGACTATCTTCACCACCAGCAGCGTCAGCCCGACAGTAATGGCAACCAGGACAAGCAAAACGATCACAGCATCCATGCGGAGCTCCCTTTATTGATAGATATCCCGCAGCAGGGCCTCACGGGCCGCAGCTCGTTCCTTGCAGCGCAGCGCCAGGGCATCCTGTCCGGCCTGCAGGAAAGCCTGCATGGCCTCTTTCTCCTGCCGTTTGGCGAACCGTTCCAGCTCCCGCTGTCGGGCTTCCCATTCTCTCTCAAGCCGACGTTGTTCGCGCTCCTCAGCCCGTAGCTGCTGGGCGGCGATACGGGCCTGCCGTTTGTTTTCCCTGTCGATGGCCTTGGCAATCCGTGCCCCGGCCCGCAGCAAGGAGATGATTTCATTTTTTTTTGCCATGCCTGGCCTCCAAAAAAATCGGGATACGACAGGATACAGCCTTTTAGGGCCGTTCTCAACTTTTCTGACGTCCCAGGCAAGGTGCGTGCCGGTCGCAAGGTGCCCGCACAGTACGCGCCCTTTCCGGGCAAGACCTCCGTTTTTCTGTCACCATGACGGGAAAATGGAGGTCTTTTGCTATGGCGGACGGGCTTTTTTTGCCGGACGGCACATTTCTTTCTTTCAGCGCTGCGGAGCTGACCACACAGCTGGCCACACGCCAGAACGCGGGCGTCACCCTGGGCGAGCTGGAAGGGTGGCTGAATACCTTGCCGGACCCCGATCCGGTGCTGCGCAAGCGGGGCGAAGACGCCACCGTGCTGGAGGACCTGTCGGCGGACGACCAGGTGACCACGGCCATGCTATCCCGAAAAAACCGCGTGCTCAACTGCCCGGACTTCACGCTCCGGGCGGGAGCGCCGGACGGCGGCACGGCCACCCCAGAGGCCGAGGCGCTGTACCGCCGTTTTGTACAGGACCTGGAGCGGACCAACCTGCGCTCCGTCATTTCCGGCATCCTGGACGCTCCCTTCTTTGGTTTCATCCCGCTGGAACTGATCTGGAGGCCCGGTGACAACTGGTGGCACCTTGTGGACATTGTGCCCCGGCCTCCCCGCTGGTTCCGCTTTGATAACGAAAACCGCCCGACCTTCGTGGGGGTCTACGGGGGTATCGCCGCACAGCCGGTGCCGCTGCCAGCGGGGAAGTTCGTCTTTGTCCAGCACCATGCCACCTACGACAACCCCTACGGTCTGCGCCTGCTGTCCCGTTGCCTCTGGCCCGTGGCCTTCAAGCGCGGCGGACTGCGTTTTTATGCCAAATTTGTGGAGCGGCACGGTTTGCCGTGGGTGGTAGGCGAGGCCCCGGCCAAGGCCGAACGACTGGAAAAGCAGGACATGGCGCGGGATCTTGCCCGCATGGTGCAGGATGCCGTGGCCGTCATCCCGCACGGGGCCAATGTGAAGCTGGAGAGCGCCGGACAGACGCAGGGGGCGCTGCATGAGGACTTTCTGGCCAGGCAGGACAGAGCCATCAGCAAGATTCTCATGGGGCAGACCCTAACGGTAGAGATGGAGGGGGCCAACAGCCTGGCTGCTGCGGAGACCCACCGTTCCGTGGCGGAAGACCTGGCCGATGCCGACAAGGCGATGGTCGTGGATGCCTGGAACGAGATCGCATGGCTGTATGCCCAGGTCAACGCCGGGCCTGGCGTGCTGGCCCCGCTGGCCGCTTATGACGAGCCCGAAGACCTGAATACGCGGGCCGATCTGGACAAGAAGCTGGTCGAGATCGGCGTGCGTTTTACGGCGGAGCATTTCAAGGAAAATTACGGCCTCAAGGAAAGCGAGTTCACTGTAGACGCCCCGCAACCGGAGGGCATGGCAAACTTCGCGGCCCCGTCCGGGCGCAAGCCGCTGGCGGAAAAGGCGCAGGCCACCCTCGATACGGCCATTGCCAAAATGCTGCCGGGGGCGCTCAAGGCCAGTGCCGAATTTGTCACGAGAGTTGAGAATGCCGTCCGCAAGGCCGCCAGCTATGACGATCTGCAGGATGCCCTGGTGGAATTGCTGGCTCCGTCCATGACACCGGACGCGCTGGAGAGTTTTCTGGCCCGCGCCATGACGGCTGCGGCGGGATACGGCGCTACGGCCGTGGCCGCCGAAGAGGCGGAGGACGGCAATGCCTAAGAAAACACCTTTTGACCTGCCAGACCCGGAGATCATCGCCGAGGGGGTACCCCCTGACGCGGCCGTCGAGTTCTGGAAATGGCGGGCCAAGCTCACGGATGCCGAGGCGCAGGCGCTGGGGGAAAGCGCCAAGCACCGGGCTTTCTATGTTACCGGTCTGGCGCATCATGACCTTGTCCAGCTGGTGAGCGATGGCCTGGAAGACGCCCTGAAGAACGGGGAGACGCTGGCGGATTTCAAGACCCGGATCATGACCGCCATCCAGACGCAGGGCTGGCACGATTACCGAATCGAAAACATCTTCCGTACCAATCTACAAACGGCCTATGCCGCCGGGCGCTACAAAAAAATGCAGGCGGTGAAGGCATCCCGCCCTTATTGGCAATACCTGGCCGTCATGGACCGGCGGGTACGCCCATCGCACGCCATCCTGGACGGGAAAGTTTATCCGGCGGACCACGAGTTCTGGGCGACGCATTACCCTCCCAACGGTTTCCGCTGCCGCTGTGGCGTGCGTACCCTGTCACAACGCCAGGTCGATACGCTGGGCCTCCCGGTGGAAAAGGAAATGCCCCAGGCAGGGGTCTGGACCGATCCCAAGACCGGCATGGAATATTTTGTCCATTTCCCCGGCCCGGACAAGGGGTTTCGGAACAATCCCGGCAAGGACTGGGCCGAGTCCGGGCTGAATCTGAAAAAACACGGACTTGAGGGCACGGCCCCGCCGGTACCGAAAAAAGAGCCGGTGACACAGAAAAAACTGGAGGCGGACATTGCCTCCATCGATGAACTCATCAAGGCGGGTAATGACCCGCAGGCCGTTCCCGGCCTGGAAGAGAAAAAGGCAGAGCTGCAGGCCCTGCTCGAAAAAAAGAAAAAACAGGCGGCCCAGAAGAAGCTGAAAAACCAGCTGAAAAAACTGGAACAGCAGATCGGTGACTTTCCCGTAAAGACTTACAGCGGGATATGGCAGACGGATGTCACCACGACGGACTGGAAGGCAAAGTCCGGCAGCATACTGGCAAAGGCCGCCTATTTTAAGGACAAACTGGCTCTTGGAAACCTGACGCCGGAGGACGTCGCAAAGTTCAAAGGCCTGCTGCAGGACCTTGAAGACTTCGATGCACAGGGACAGAAGCTATATGCTTTGCAAGAGAAGCGAAAAAATATTCAACAGTCCTTGTCCCAGCTCAAAAACGGTGGTAAGGAAAATCCTAATCCCTATTCCGAAGAGCGGAAGGCTGCCGCCGTTTGGGCGCAAACAGCGGAGGAAGCCGACAGTGTTTTACGAGAGCGATGCGGCGAGGTGTGGCGCAAGGCGACCAAGGCCCAGAAAGACGCCATTTATGAATATACGCGCGGCTCTGGCGGCTTCAACCGCCCCCTTCGCGGCCATGACGGTTACTGGGGGAACTTCAAGGGCGTGGGAAAGGTCGACCTGGACAACGAGGGGCGCGGAGCCGCCATCAAGCACATGACCGACCTTATCAACAAGTCGACCTATGACCGGGACATCTGGCTGCAGCGTGGCATCGAGACGGCGGAAGGTACGGCCAGCTTTCTTGGCGTTCCAATAGAGGCATTGAAAAAATGGTCTCCAAAGAAGTTGGAAGCAGAGCTGAAAAAGACTCCTAAAACCGAGCATGCCTTCACATCATGCGGAAGTGCCAAGGGGCAGGGGTTCGGCGGCTATATTTTTCGCATCTATTGTCCCAAGGGGACAAAAATGATGTATGCCGAGCCGTTCAGCCATTACGGATATGGACATAAACGGAAATGGGACGGAAAAAAGCCGCAGACAGACTTTGGCTATGAAGATGAAACCATCATCCAGCGCGGGACCACGTTTAGAATTACGAAAGTGGAGAAGGATATACACGGACAGCTGACTTTCGAGATGGAAGTCGTCGAGCAGATATAGGGTGGGAAGGCTATGAGCAACAAGCGACCCAGATGGGAAGACGAAATATGGACGGTGCAGCACCCCAATGCCGTGGCCTGCGCAACCTGCAAGTTCAGGGCAACCGTTACCAGTGACGGGACACAGTTGGATCGGGCAAGTACGGACACCTGCGAGATGTATGAAGACCCGGAGCGCAAGCCCAACGATGTTCTTTGGGATGGCGCGGAATGCGAGTTTTACGAAAAGGTGGACGACAGGCCCCAGGCCCTGATTCTTGGCCTGGCTGTCGGCGACGCCCTCGGCGTGCCTGTGGAGTTCAAAAAGCGCGGCACCTTTCATGTGACCGGAATGCAAGGATACGGTACGCACAACCAGCCGCCCGGCACATGGTCCGATGACACCTCCCTGACGTTGGCACTGGCAGATAACTTGTTGCCCGACGCCTGCGAATTGTCCGATGTCGCCTGGGGATTCGTCGACTGGTATGATAATGCCGCTTATACCCCGCACGGCAAGGTTTTTGACGTAGGCAATGCCACGGCGCGGGCCATCAAGCGGCTGAAGAGCGGTATTGCCCCAGAGAAGGCCGGGGGGACGGGGGAAAAGGACAACGGCAATGGTTCCCTCATGCGGATTGCGCCGCTGGCCTTTTATATGTTCGGCATCAGAAACGCGGAGGAACGCTTCCGTATCGTCCGGGATGTATCATCCATCACGCACGCCCACGAATGGTCCGTGGCCGCCTGCTATATCTATGTTGAAATGCTGAACAAGCTGCGCATGGGACGGAAGCCGAAGGCGGCCTACACCGAGTTGCGGGAAGACTTCTCACGCGGCGTGCCTTTCATCAGCAAGGCAACGCTGGCCAAGTTCGACCGGATACTTGGGGACGACATCAGTACCTTGCCGGAAGAGGCGATCCATAGCAGCGGTTTTGTCATCGATACCCTGGAGGCCGCCTTCTGGTGCCTCCTGACGACGGACAGTTACCGGGAGGCCGTTCTGCGTGCCGTCAACCTCGGTGAGGATACGGACACCACGGGTGCCGTCGTAGGGGCCTTGGCCGGACTGGTCTATGGCTTGGACGGCATCCCGCAGGAATGGCTTGACCAGCTCGCGAGCCGGGAGGAAGTCCGGCGTATCGCCATCAAGATGCCCCGCTGGGATATGTTCCGAAAGGCAAGCCTCTAAAATCCTCGCATAGTACGCGCCCTTTCCGGGCGAAGCCCCTGTTTCCCTGTCATAGTGACGGAGAAACAGGGGCTTTTTTTATGGACAAATGGATCGAGATAGCCCGCACGGGCACCTTCACGGACAGCGCCGGGCGGCAGCAGACGTTTACGGAAAAGGACCTGGACGCCATCGCCAGCGCCTACGATCCGCAAAAACGGGATGCTCCGCTGGTATTCGGCCACCCGCAGACGGATGCGGCCCCGGCGTTCGGCTGGGCGCAACGCCTGAAACGTGAGGGCGGCAGGCTGCTGGCGCAATTTGCCCAGGTGCCGGAACAGGTACGCGCTCTCGTGGGTGCCGGCCATTACCGGCATGTGAGCATGAGCCTCATGCCGGACCGTGTGACGCTGCGTCATGTGGCCCTGCTGGGCGCAGCGCAGCCCGCCATCGACGGCCTGCGGGCAGTGGAATTTTCCGACGGCGACGACGTCATAACCGTGGACTTCGCGGCCACACCCCAAGGAGACACCATGACAACGGAAGAATTGCAGCGGCAGGTAGGCCAGCTGCAGGCCCAGATCGAGGCCCTGAAAACTGAAAATGCCTCGCTCAAAAAAAAGGCCGAGACCAGCCAGCAAGAAAAGGAACAGGCCGAGACCTCCAAAACCGAAGCTGAAAAAAAGGCCGAAAAGGCCAGCGCCGACTTTGCCGCATACCGTGAACAGGTGGAGGGGGAACGCCGGGAAGCCCGCGTGTCCAATCTGGTGAAGGACGGCAAGGTGAAGCCCGCCGACAAGGAAAAGGTGTTGACCTTCGCTGCGGCCCTGGCCAGCCAGGGGGGCAGTGTGGACTTTGCCGCCCCCGACGGCAAGAGCGAGACCATCAGCCTGGAAGAACGCTACCTGCGGGAGCTGGAAGCACGGCCCAGGGACCAGCGTTTTGCGGAATTTTCGACGCCTCCGGGCCATGCGGGTAATGACCAGCCCGAATGGACCCCCGACGACATGGTCAGCAAAATGTAGGAGGAGCCATGAACGAGGGCTTTCTCGGCAAATACACGTTTGGCGGCGAACGCGCCGCCACGGATGACCACCCTGCGGTCATTCATTACCTGCCCCTTGCCGCCTCCGTAGCCGAAAAGCTGGACGTCGGCCTGCTGCTGAAAGCGGTCGACGTTTACGGCGCGACCGCCGTGGTCGGCGCGGAGAACACCGGCGTCACCGCCGCCAGCGTGACGCCGGAGACCTTGGCCGCCAAGGTGAACAATGTTCCCGGTGCCTACACCTTCAGCTACGACAGCCAGTGGAAGCTGGGCGACAACCCGGCCACCATCACGGAATACGGCGTGTCCCTGACCGGTGAACCGGCCAGCGGAGATACCGTGACCGTTACTCTGGCCGTGGCGGATGTGACCTATGAACCGGCCCTGGCCGTGGACGCTTCCGAGCCGTGCGCCGTCGTAGACCTGCCGTGCGACCCCACCGGGGAGAGCGGAGAAAAAAGCGTGGCCGCCGTTGTCCACGGAACGGTCAAAACGCGGGTGCTGAAGACCGGCGACGGCGTACCCCCCACGGGCGGGCAGATCGCTGCCCTGGCGCGCCACGGCGTCTTTGCCGTCTAACCGTCTAACAACAAGGAATCACTATGCTTGCGCAACTCAAAGGGCTGTTCACACCGCAGGCTATCGCCGCGTCCATGAAACTGCTCACGCCGCTGGAAACCACCATCATGGATACCCTGTTCAAAGACAGGCCCACGCATCCGCTGCCTCTGATCGGCGTTTCCGAGCTGGTATCCGTGGTGCAGACCGTGCCTGTGGTTCGCCGTGACGGTACGCCTGTTGCCCTCAAGGGCGAAACGGCCAGCATGGAATTTATCGCCCCTCTGCCGGTCAAGGTAAAAATCCCGGTGACCGCGTCGGAGCTGAACGACCTGCGGGTCATCTTCGGCGATCAGGCCGCCGTGACGGCATGGCGTACCCGCAAGATCGACCAGATACGCCGCACGGTACGCGATACCACGGAAGCCATGTGCGCGGTGGTCGCCTCCACAGGCAAGCTGACCTGGCCCGTGGAACTGGAGGGCGGGCACCAGGAGACCTACGAGGTCGATTATGGCCAGCTGCTTACCTATGAACCCGCCGCGAAGCTGACGGCGGACTCTAAGCTGCCCGACGTCTACAAGCTCCTTCGCGACATGGAGCTGGAGGTGAAAAAGGGGGGCCTGGGCGGCAACGTGGAATTTTGGGCCGGGTCCGACGTGGTGGCCGTCCTGCTGGGCATTGTGGAACAGTATGTGTCCACGGTCGAAACCAAGCCCTACCGTGTGTCCCTGGAGCAGGGGCGTGTTGTGGTGGGTGGCTACACCATCCGTTTCATGGACGAGACCTATCCCAACCCGCAAGACGAAACGGAATGGCTGCCCAAGCTCAACCCCAAGGTACTGCTGGCCGTGGCCACCAACCAGCCGGGCAAGGTCTGGTACTGCGCCATTGACTCCATTTCGGCCAACAATGCGGCCACGCCGCTGCATATCGTGCCGGTGGCCCGTCAGGACGACAGCGGCATCATGCTTATCGGCCAGGCCAAGCCCCTTCCGGCGCGCCCGTCGCGTGCGTCCTGCAAGGCCGTGGTCGTGGATTAAAGGGCGGGACGCCTGCCCGTCCTGAGAGGGCTTTTTCCTCTTGGGGCGGGCAGTGCCCGGAGAAAATAAATCAGACTAGTCTAAAACTAGTCCAAAACGCGAAAAAAAGGGGTCTCCATGCTGCTGTGCCGTCGTAGTCATATCGTGGACCTGTTGCACGCCGCCTATGTGGAGGCATGCGAGCAGCAGAACCCCGGCCTCGTGGACAGGACCATCGAAGCCGTGTCCGGAGAGATCGGGGACGCGCTTTCGTACCGGTATCCGCAGCCCTGGCCGTATGTGCCGGAGCTGGTGCGATACATCGCCGCCGTCATCAGCGCCTACCGTGTGGTGGAGGCCATCACGTCCCTGGTGGATACGGAAGCCAGCAGCGACAATGAATGGCTGCCCCTCCAAAAACAGTGGAAATATTGCACGGACCTCCTGGAAGACATCGCTTCCGGCAAGCAAAAGCTGCCGCTGGAAGAGGCCAATCCCGACAGGGAAGAGGCCAGCGTGGCCGTAATCGCCCCCGTTCGCTTTTTTGACCTGCGGGGCCTGTAGGAAGGCGCTATGGCGGCAAAAAGCGGAGCGGCACTGAACTGGAAAGGTCTGGACAAGGCGCTGGGAAAGGCCACCCATTCTCTGGCCCATACCCAGGCGCTTATGGAGTCTATCGGCGAGGGGCTGGTATCCGGCACACGGCAGCGATTCCGCGACGAGGAAGCCCCGGACGGGCAAAAATGGCCTCAATCCGGACGTGCCGCTGCTTCCGGCGGGCAGACGCTTACGGATACCGCCAGACTGCGGGATTCCATCGATTACGCGGCGACCCCCGACAAGGTCATGGTGGGCAGCAACCTGCCGTATGCCCGTATCCACCAGCTTGGTGGGGTCATCGTACCCAAGAAAGCCAAGAAGCTGGTGTTCAAGGGGCACGACGGCACGACCAGGGCCGTCGACAAGGTGACTATCCCGGCCCGTCCGTATCTTGGGGTTTCCGAGAGTGACCTGGATGACGTGCGGGCCGCTATGGCTGACTTTCTGGCCGGGATCTTCAAGGTATAGGGGGCGGCATGCAGACATTTGCCACAGGGGTCATAACGCAGGCCGCGCTGGATGCCGGGCTGCCGGAAGGCCGGGTCATCGACATGGTCAAGAAAGACAACCTGACCCTTCAGCGCCCGCGCATCGAGCTGCAGTTTCTGCCGGAAAAATACACGCGCACGGGCCGTGTGCTGGGTGTGCGCCGCACGGCATTGCAACAGGAGCGCACCCGCGAGCTGTACGAGGTGGTGCAAACGGTCAATGCCAATGTCCTGGCCGATGACCGCCCCTGGCTGGAAGCGTTCAGCCTTGCCTTTGCGGCGGCCCTGCCGCGTGGCGGCAATGACAGCCGGGGGAACTGGGTCAGTGTTCGGGCACAACAGGCGACGTTTGGACGCTCTCCGGACAAGCGTGTCGGGCATCAGGTCATCGAGGTATTTACGCGGGTGAATCGCCTTTTTGTGATTTCCTTTACTTGGAGAATAACCGGCAAGGAGGCGGAAGTCTTGATCCCGACGTTCACCATCAAACCGAAACTCGGATAGGAGTCATCTATTATGGCGACGAAAAAGCAGAACGACGAACAGGCCGCCCCCGCTACGCCGGTCGACGAGAATCAGACGGCGTCGGGCAGGGAAAACAGCGGCCGGGAGGGAGCGCATGGCGAGGCGAAAGCGTCGGAAGTACGGGAAGCGGCCCCTGTTCCGCAAGAAAATGTGGCGACAGCGCCCCAGAAAGCGGCAGTCACGGCCTCGCGGGAACCCGTCGACGGGGAAAGCCTGGTGGACTTGGCCGTGCTGGCTGACCGCCACCGCGTCCCGTCCTGGATGGAGGCCGCCTTGTGCCGCATGATGGGCTGGGACGCCGGTAAACGAGTGACTGACGCGGCCTACAAGAGCGCGCTTGACAAGCTCAAGGCCCGCCGTCTCGGCGGCGGTCGTGCGAGGTAGGCGCGGCAGCCGTTAGCGGGCGTTGCCCGCTTACGGATGGCGACAGCAAACCGCTAGAGAAGGAGTCATGTTGCTATGGGCGACGTATTGCAATATTTGATCGACGGCACGTCCGGGATCGTTACCGGTGGGGTTGACGGCAAAGCCCTGGTGGCCGGTGTTTGCTCCAAGGGCATTGTGGGCAAGGCCTATCTGATCGGCAAACGCACGGACCTTGCCGCCATGCTGGGCACGGGGCCGCTTGTGGACCGCGTGCGTGACATGCTGACCACGGGGGGACAGGCCCCATACGTTGTGGCCGTCCCCGTACAGGGGCAGCCTGGGGGCTATATCTCCGGCCTGTCCGTGAACGGTGGCAAGGCCGGGGCCACCCTCTCCGGTTATCCGGCGCTCAATGCCGATGTGGTGGTCAGGGTGGTCACGGCGGGCACCATTGGCACCGCCACGCTGGAAATCAGCACGGACGGCGGCAAAACGTTTGCGGAACCCGTCCCCTCCGCCACGCAGAACCCCATCAGCTCCGGGGAGGAACCCACGGGAGCTACCCTGATTTTCCCCGATGACGCGAGCCTGGACGAGGGCGCGACCTACACCTTCGCTGTGCGCTGTCCCGTTGGCCCTGTGGTCCGGGTGGGGGATGAATCCAGTCCGCTGCCGGAGGTGTCGGAACTGGATTCTGGGGTTCTGGACGGGGCGGAGCTGGTGGTGCGTATCGTGAAAAGCGGTGCCAGGAACGAGGGGACGTTCCAGCTCTCTGTGGACGGTGGGGATACGTTCGCGGCCATCCGCACCATCCCCGTGGACGGCCTCCACGAGCTGGCCGATTATGGTGTCAAACTGACCTTCCCCGAAGGGGAGTTCGTGGCGGGGACCACCTATACCTGCCGGCTGCTGCCCCCCGCCCCGTCCATCGTGGATGTCCTGGATGCCCTGGAAAGCCCGCTGGCCCTCTATGATGTGGAGTTCGTGCATATCGTCGGCCCTTCTGACTCGGTGGACTGGATGGCCGCCCAAGCCAAGGCCGACGAGCTGTGGAACCAGCAGCGCCCCACCTATTTCAAGCTGGAGGCTCGCCTGCCGTTTGACGGGGAAGACCTGAACGCCTATGTGGCGGCCCTGCTGGCGGAGCGGCAGGGGGTGGCGGGCCGGTTCGTGACCGTCTGCTGCCAGTATGGCGAGATCGTGGATACGGCGGGAGCATCCCGCCTGCGCAATGCCGGTGGCCTGCAGTCCGGACGTGTGATGGCCATACCCGTACAGCGGGCCACGGGCCGCGTTAAGGACGGCCCCATATCGCAGCTTACTATTCCGGACGGCTGGGAGGCTGTCCAGCCGACCCTGGAAAGCAACGGATTCCAGACGGCCAAAAAATACGCGGGGCTGGAGGGAGCCTACTGGGGCGATTCGCGCACCCTGGCCGAGGACACCTCCGACTTTCGCTATGAGGAAGTGCTGCGTACCGTCTTCAAGGCCGTGCGCCTGACGCGCATCGCGGCTCTCAAAAGCATGTATGACGAGGCCGGAGACCCCCTGCGTCCGGATAGTGAAAGTGGTCTCGCCTATCTGAAGGCCAATCTGGAAAATGCCCTGGATGCCATGACCACGGCCGGAGAGCTGGCCTCCTATGTGGTGGAAATCCCCTCCGGGCAGGATATTGTGAACAACGGCGTGGCGGTGGAAATCACGCTTGTCGGCATCCCGATTATCCGGGAAATCAAGCTGTACAACCGCTACACCTATGCGGGTTCCAACTTCGACCCGCGCATCGAACGCTACAGCGTGGCGGCGTAACGGGAGGCAGTATGTCTGTCAATGGACGAGCCTACGATTGGGAAGACATCACGGTGACCCTGCCGCACGGAGAGGCGGCGGGGATTACCGAGATCAAATACGAGGACGGGCAGGAAGTTACGGCCCGCTATGGAAGGGGCAGCATCCCCAGGTCCTATGGCCGGGGAAACTACGAGGCCAGCGGCAGCATGGTCCTGGACAGGGATGAATGGGAAAAGCTCAAGAAAGAGCTGACCGTTGACGGCGGGGGCATTTATGACCATGCGCCGTTTACCATCGTGGTCTCCTATGCCAATAACGATATGGGCACGGTCACGGATACCCTGAAAAACTGCAAGATCACCAAGTTCAGCGGCGGGGGCGCCGCGCAGGGGGATGATAACGCCAGCCCCATGACCTGCGAGTTCACCATCCTGTCCCCCATCCTGTACAACGGTGTGCCCGCCAAAAAGGATTGGAGCGGCTATACCCTGTAGGGAAGCGGCTTTTTGTTCGCATGGAGCGCGTCCAGTACGGGCGCGCTCTTTGTTTTGGGCCTACGGTATGCGGAAGGGAATTTCCCCCGGAAAACCACACAAAGGAGCGCATACCATGAGCGACACCCAACCCACCCGCAAATATGCCCCGTTCGATCTGACCTTCACCGACAAATGGGAAGACAGGGAAGTCGAGCTGTCCCTTCGCTTTGCCAAACCCACGAAAATGGAAATCAAGCGCCTGCAGGACGTGGCCGGGAAAAATCCCACCCAGGCGGCCCGCAACCTGCTGCTGGCCACTATCCATCCCGATGACAAGGAGCGGCTTACCGAGGCCCTGGAAGAGTACCCCGGCATTGCCACCACCTTTTCCACCGCCCTGATCCGCGCCGTGGGCATTGCCGCCGATCTGGGAAACTAGAGGCCCCGGACGGCTACGCCCAGGGCGATGCCCTTATCCTGCACTGGCTCCACCTTCAGCCGTCGGAAGACCTGGATGAGTGGGCGTGTCAGGTGCGTCAGGCCGTCTGGATGGAACGACGCTTTTTTGAGGCCCTGTCCCGCAGCATTCTGGGAACCCGCAAGGTTTGAGCATGGAAGTTTTCTCCGTATTCGCCACCCTATCCCTGGTGGACATGATCTCCGGTCCCTTGGGCCGCATTACGCGATCCATGAACGTGGCCAACGCCGCTACCGCAGGTCTGGGGGAACGCCTGGGCAACCTTGCATTGGCTATGGGTCCGGCGGCGGTGGCCGCCGGACTCCTGGTCGGGGCTTTCGGTATGGTGGCCAGCAAGGCCATGACATTTGAAAGCGCGATGGCCGATGTGGCCAAGGTGGTAAACTTCGACACCGCCGCCGAGTTCCGGGAAATGAACAAAACGGTCATGGACATGGCCGGGCGCATCCCGATGGCGGCGGACGGCATCGCGGCCATCATAGCAGCCGCCGGGCAATCCGGCGTGGCCAAGGAAGACCTGACCGAGTTTGCCGAGCAGGCCGCCAAGATGGGCGTCGCCTTCGACCTGACCGGAGACCAGGCGGGCAAGATGATGGCCGACTGGCGGGCCGGTATGGCCCTGAGCCTGCCGCAGACCTATGCCCTGGCCGATGCCGTGAACCATCTTTCAAACAACATGAATGCCACGGCTCCCGCGCTGGGTGAGGTCATCCAGCGCGTGGGCGCGGCGGCCATGAGCTGTGGACTGGCGGAAACGCAGGTGGCGGCGCTGGGCGCGGCGTTCCTTTCCGCCGGAGCAAGCCCGGAAGTGGCGGCAACGGCGCTCAAGAGTTTCACGACGACCCTGGTCAAGGGCACGGCCATGAGCAAGAACCAAGCCGCCGCGTTCCGGTCCCTGGGTTTTTCGGCCACCCAGATGGCCAAAGACATGCAGCGGGATGCCCAGGGAACCATTTTCAAGGTCCTGCAGGCATTGGCGGACAAGCCCAAGGAACTGCAAATGTCCCTCCTGACCGAGATGTTCGGCCAGGAATCCCTGGGGGCCATTGCTCCGTTGCTGAAGAACATGGGGAACCTGTCCCAGGCGTTCGAGCTTGTGGGCAATAAGGCGAACTATGCCGGTTCCATGCAGGCGGAGTTCGACACACGCAGCAAAACCACGGAAAACGCGCTGCAGCTCCTGTCCAACAAGCTAACAAATCTGGCCATTGCCGTGGGCAATGCCTTTTTGCCCGCCATCACCGCCGGGGCCAAGGCCCTGGGAGCGATGGCCGACGCCCTGCGCTGGGTGGCGGAAACCCGCGTCGGCCAGGTCATCCTGACCCTGGCCGGAGGACTGGCCGCCGCTGTGCTGGCCGTGACGGCTTTCAGCGCCGGGATGTGGGCGGTATCGAAAGCCGCCCCCGTGGTCTCCACGACCCTGACCGGTATCAGGATGGCCCTGCTGGCGCTGGGCTGGCCCGTGTGGGCGCTGATTGCCGCCGTGGGCCTGCTGTATGTGGCTTACAAGAAAAATTTTGGCGGGATCGCCACGACCCTGAACCGCTGGGGGCGGAACATTTCCCTCGTGGTTCGGGGCGTGACGGCCATCTTCGAGAGCCTCAAGGGAAGCACGTTCGAGATCCGGGGAGAACTGGCCAGGGACATCCGGGCCGCCGGTCTGGAGCGGCTGGTTGTGACCGTTGGCCGTGCCGTGTACCGCATCAAAGAATTTTTTGCGGGTATCTGGGAGGGCCTGAATTTTGACGGTGCGGTGGCGGTCCTGATACCGGCCATTCTCAAGATAGGTGAACTGTTCGACTTCGTTGGGAAGAGAGTGGAGGAGGCTTTCGGCTTTGAGGTCACGAGCGCCGCGTCCGAAGCGCGAGGTCTGGGAGAGGTCTTGGGCGGCTTTTTGAGCTGGATACTGGAAGGGCTGGCGACGGTCATTGCCAATCTGGTACGTGGCATCGAAAGCCTGATCGCGGCATTCCGCTGGCTTGGTGCCGTATTGACCGGCGACTGGGCCACCGCCGCAGAAATGGCGCAAAGCGTCTGGGACAATTTTTGCGCGTCGCTCATGGCTTTTGCAGACCTTTTCCGCATTGGGGACTGGCTGCGCAATGCGTGGGCGCAGGCCACGGAATGGCTGGCTGGTATCGACCTTTTCGAGTCAGGGGCACGCCTTCTGGACACCTTCAAGGAAGGCATCCTGTCCAAGGTGGAAAGCCTCAAGCAGACGTTTTCCGATGCCTTGGCCAGCCTGCGCAATCTGCTGCCGTTCTCTGACGCCAAGGAAGGCCCCCTGTCCACGCTGACGTTGTCCGGAGCGCGTCTCATGTCCACGCTGGGCGAGGGCATGAACGCGGGCTTCCCCGGTCTGTACGCCACCCTGTCCGGCAAGTTGGGCAGCCTGAAAGAGAGCATAAGCAGCTGGTGGGACGGGCTGTGGAAGACCACGGATGTGCCCGTGCCCGCCACCGGCGAGCAGCCTGTTGTCCCCGACGCCCCCGGTATGCCCGCCGATCTGGCCGAGGAACAGGAACGTCGGGCGAGGGCCGCCGGAGACCGTGCCGCCGCCCCGCAATCCTGGACGCTGCATATCGCCAACATCACCCTCCCCAACGTCAAGGACGCGCAGGACTTCTTCGCTGACCTGCAGGCGGCGGCCACGGAAATGGGAGAAAATATGGCATGAGTGTAAAACTTCTGACATTTGAAGACGGCGTCGTGCGTATCGACGGCGAGGAGCTGCCCGGCATTCTGTCCGACCTGCGGGTAAGCGGCAAGGTGCGATTCGACGAGCAGAGCGTGGACAAGGCCAGCGGCAAGAAAAAGACGCCGCAGGGCTGGGAAGACGCGGACATCAGCCTGACCCTTTACCTGACGACGGACGGAGCCGGGACCTGTTACGACAAGCTGGAATCCTTAAACGGATGGTTCAAGAAAACGGATGGGAAAGCCAACCCCTCCATTTTTACCGTGACCAACCGGCACCTTCTCGCGCGAGGTGTGCGCCGTGTGGTGTTCTCGCGTCTGGATTCGACAGAGACAACCCAGACCGACGAGATACGCGCGTCGTTATCCTTTGTGGAGCATAATCCGCCCATCGTGCGCCAGGAACAGGCGCAGGCCAAGACCCCCACACCCGGCGAGCTGGCCAAAAAAGCGGAGGAAAAAGCCGCAGCCGCAGCCAGGGCGGAAGAGCCTGAAGAAGTCATCGGCGGGGACCTGTCATGATTGAGGGCCTGAACGTCCGCTGCAATGTGGGGCCGCTGGAAGTGTTGCGCAGTCCGTTTCTTGAGCTGGTCTTCCGGCGGCGGGCCGTTGTCAGCCGGGCAACCATTACCGTGCCGGACCCGGAGGGGGAAGCCCGCGCTGTGCTGGCCACGGGGCAGGCGGTTGCCGTGCGCTGGGGATACCGGGGCGAGACTGGTTTCTGGCAGGAATGGGAGGGGACCGTGGAAGGCATCGACCAGCCCCGCGCCGACAGCAGCAGCGCCGATGCCGTGACGGTGCATGCCGTTGGGCGTGAAAAGGCGCTGACCACCACGGACGTGACGGAATCTTTTTACCGGGAGCCAGCTGACGTCGTGGCCCGGCGGCTGCTGGCCCGCACCGGGCTTGCCGTGGGCGCAGTGGACGTTCCGGGCGATGTGTTGCCGTACCAGGTCTTTTCCGGGGTATCCGTGGCGCGGGCCGTGCGCCAGCTGGCCTATACGCTGGAACGCTCTTTCGGACACGACATGAGCCGTCATGCCCTTTGGCTGGGCGCGTCCGGACTGACCTGGAGCGACGGCGATGAACCGGGCGACGTGTACAGCGTGGCCACGGCGGAAAATCTGATCGCGCACACACCGCCGCAGGCCGATGGCGGGACGGGGGTCCTGGTGTCTGTGCCGCTGCCGGGATTAACGCACAGCCGTCTGGTGCATATTCGCGACGTCCGGCGCAGCTTGGATGCCACCGTGCGGGCATTGGACGTAGTGCATACGTTTCAGGAAAGCGGCAACCGCACCGTCATTACCTACGGGAAAGACGTTGGCTGGAGCTGAACACCGCATACCGCCGGAGGCACGGCGCGTGCGCCGCATGGAGAGACGAGGGAGCGCCCGGTCGGGCTTTGCCCGCCGGGCATGAAGGCGAACGAGGAACGGAAATGGACGAGCAACAGGGAAAACGGGATGTCGTGGGCATGATCCGCAAGATCGTTGAGCTGGCCATGCCCAATCTGCGGCATTATTACCGCATCACCAGAAAGGCCCGTATCGTGGCCGTATATGCCTGTAATGGAGAATACTTTACGGACGTGCAGCCGCTCCG
>JABLTQ010045032.1_pt1 | contig 21621 bp, 29 predicted proteins | sample 7160101 | NCBI WGS metagenome assembly JABLTQ01 (sample SAMN14651228, study PRJNA627086) | human gut metagenome | isolation source: feces | host: Homo sapiens
CGGCCCACGCAAAGGTTTCCAACACTTCCTCCCGGCCAGCCATGTCTTGCACGATGGCTGTTGCGATCCGCATAATAGGGTCGTCTTTGTAGACTTCGCCCAGTTGGGCGGCGGAGTAGCTGTCGTAGGCGATGTCATAGGAAAAAGCCATCTCCAGCTGAAGAAAGTCATCCGCCATGGGGCGGGTCAATTTTAGCACGATATCCCCTTTTCCGTCCGGAATGGTGAGATACTCATCCATTTCCAGCTCGTAGGAAACACCTTGCACCTGTAGGGTGAGGGTGAACATCTGGCTCAAGTAGGCAGGCTTCCCATCCAGCGAATCTTTGTCCATAAAGGATATAGGAATATATTCCTCGCATTCCCAGTGGATTTTTCCCCGCTCTGTCAACTCTACCAGGCGGTTGAACACCTCCTGCTTTTCTTCCCGCTGTAATGTTTCGTCGAACATGATGGCGCCTCCTTTTTGGTTTCTTAGCGGCATACCGTACTGCGAAGCACAGCAGCCTTTAACTTCTCAAAACTAGCTTTTTCCGGACTCAGCTGAAGCAGCGCGCCCAGGCCGATGGTTTTTTGTCCTCCGCACCGTTTATCCAGCACTCTAGTGGGGAGAACGTAGAACTCCCAACTTTCCAGTTTCAATGGGTCGGCCCTGGAAGCGTCCTTTTCCGTAAATACGCAGAACACATACACATCCGACTGCCTTCGCAGCTCTCCGGTGTAGCCATGGGTTTCGGACCAACGGACGGCTGGGCGGATGCTGAACCGGATGGGGGAGGGGCGCTTCTGTTCCCATGCCTGCAAGTAAGAACCGCTCTTGATCTCGATGTGGAGTTCTCCTTGCCCTGTGGGGAGTGTTAAATCCCAGGGTTCCCAGTTCACCCGTGCTTCGGTAAGGTCAATTCCCAACGCTGCCGCTACGAGGAATTCCGCATAGCTGCCGCGCAGGGTGTTGTCGAGAAGATCAGAATAGCCCCAGCTCCAAAAATCCCGGAGGTGTAGGCCGGTGCCTGCGTTCCGGTATGTAATAGCCTCGTCACCTGTCTTCCGCACGGCAAACCCCATCCTTTCCGCTGTTATGTATCACTACTGACATTATAGCGGAGCGTCCGGAAAGAGGCAAGCCGTCCCCGATTTCTGACGAAAACTTTTTTACAAAACCAAATCTTCCCTCTTGCAATTCTCGAAATTATGTTCTATAATTTTCTTAATTGATAAATCGAACACAATTTCGATTGGAGGTGGTGCCGTGGAGGACCGGCGCTATTGCTGCATCGACTTAAAAAGCTATTACGCCAGCGTGGAGTGCGTGGACCGGGGGCTGGACCCCCTTGCCACCAATCTGGTGGTGGCGAACGAGAGCCGGTCAGACGGCACCATCTGCCTGGCGGTAAGCCCCTCTTTGAAAGCCCTGGGGGTGCCGGGGAGGCCTCGGCTCTTTGAGGTGAAGCAAAAGCTGGCGGAGATCGAACGCCGCACCGGGCACAAGGTGGAGTACATCACCGCCATGCCCCGGATGGCTCGGTACCTGGAGGTGTCCTCAGAGATCTACGGAATCTACTTGAAGTATCTTTCCCCAAGCGATATCCATGTGTATTCTATTGACGAGTCCTTCATGGACTTGACGCCTTATTTGAACTTGTACGGCATGACGGCCCATGAACTGGTTACCACCATGATCCGGGATGTGCTGGCCACCCAGGGTATTACCGCCACCGGGGGGATTGGCACGAATCTTTACCTAGCCAAGATTGCCATGGACATCACAGCCAAGAAGCTGCCCGCCGACAAGGACGGGGTGCGGGTGGCGGAGTTGGACGAACAGTCTTTCCGGGAGAAACTGTGGGCACATGAGCCGCTGACGGACTTCTGGCAGATTGGGCCGGGCATTGCCGCACACCTTGCGCACATGGGTATCTATACCATGGGGGATCTGGCCCGGCTCAGCCTACAAAACGAGGAAGTTTTCTTCCGGGAGTTTGGTGTGGACGCTGAAATTCTTATCGACCACGCCTGGGGGATTGAAACCTGCGGCATGGCGGAGATCAAACAGTACAAGCCCGCCACCAAGTCATTGGCAAACGGGCAAGTGCTGCCCAGAGCCTACACCTTCGAGGAGGGCCGTCTGGCGGTGAGAGAGATGACCGAGCAGGTGGTGCTGGGCCTGGTGGAGCAGGGCTATGTGGCCGAGAGCGTCACTCTGTATGTTGGTTACCAGATATTGAGCAAGGAGGGGGCCTCCAGCTACCACGGGCCGGTGAAGATCAACTACTATGGGAGAAAAGTACCGCCCTCCGTCCATGGCACAGGGAAATTGGACGGGCCAACGGCATCCCTGTCCCGTATCACAGAGGCTGTGCTGAAGCTCTACGACAAGCTGGTGGACAGGGACTTGCAGGTGCGCCGCATGAGCATCGCCGCCATTCGCTTGTCCCCAGCATCGGAGGTACCGCCCCAGTTGAGCCTGTTTTCCAGCCAGCAGGACGATGCGAGGGAACACTCCCTGCTGCGGACGTCCATCGCCTTGCACAAACGGTTTGGAAAGAACAGCTTGGTGCGGGGCATGGATTTGCTGGAGGCCGGCACCACCCGTGAACGGAATGAACAGATTGGAGGCCACAGGAAATGAGCGTCACCATTGCGACCTATCAGGATATTCTTGATCTCTCCCGTCCCATTTCAAAGCACCCCAAGATGAGCGTGGAAAACCGGGCCAAGCTCTTTACTCCTTTTTCTGCCCTGCGGGGTTTCGACATTGAAATCCTCACAACCGAGCGAGACAGGCTGCTGGTACCGCAGGTTACTCTTGCCAGTGACCAGGAAGAGGAAATCTATCGCATATTGAATAAGCTGCACCAGGGAGATTGGGTCACGGTTGCTTATTTTGTTCCGGTTAAGTCGGTTGGCTGCCAGGCAATAGGCGAATACGCTATGGTGTCCAGTGAAGTGAAACGGGTTGACGATGTGGAGCAGCTGCTGGTGCTGGAGGATATCTCTGTGCCGTTTGGAAACATCCATGCCCTAGCAGCGCAAGGTACAGAAGGAGTTGATATACCATGACAAATCCAGCCCGCCGAAAACAATACGTAGAGGTGGTGGCTATCCACCACATTGATGGAGCTGTAAGGCCCCAGAAAATTGTCCTGGCCACAGGGCCGGTCTACGAGATTGAAGACAGTCGGGAGGCGGCTCCCGGCAGGGCCCACTCCACTGGGGAGCTGGCCCGGCGCTACATTGTGAAAATTAAGGGGAAGGAAACGTGCCTCTACGAAACTGGCGGGCGGTGGTTTGTGGAGATGAAAGCGTAGCTGGATTTTTCTCCGCAAACGGTCTATACTGTATCCCAAAGGGGGCGGGAAGTATGTGCGGCAGATACACGCTTTACACAGATGGGCAGGCGGAGGAGATCCGGCAAATCGTTGAGATCGCCCAGCGGCAGGTCCGGGGGCAGCTCAAGTTGGGGGAGGTATTCCCCTCTGACCGGGCGCCAATCCTGGTGGCAAACCAGGACAAGGTCGTTGTCCGGACGGCAGTGTGGGGGTTCCCCGGTTTCCAGGGCAAGGGCCTGCTGATCAACGCCAGGTCGGAGACGGCAGAGGAACGGCCCATGTTCCAGGAGCCGCTGCTCACATCCCGCTGCGTGGTACCGACTACGGGGTTCTATGAGTGGAATAAGCAGAAGGAAAAGTTCCTTTTTCAGTATCCAGATTCCACCGTAGTGTATCTTGCCGGTATATGGGGAGAGTTTGAAGGCAAACGCCGCTACACTATTTTTACCACGGAGCCGAACCTGGCTGTGGCGGCTGTCCACAACCGAATGCCGGTTCTTCTCTCCAAGGAACAGGTGCGCCCTTGGTTGATGGATACGTCCGCAGCATTGGGGCTGCTTCATGCCAAGCAGCCGGAATTGGTGGGTCTGGCTGCGGATTGAACCTATAGAAGCACTTGTAATATAATAGCTACTCGATAGGAGGGACTGGGAAATGCAACTGTATCACTGCAAGAATTGTGGGTTTACTTTCAGCCGAGTGGGGAAAGCGGAAACTTGCCCCGATTGCGGCAAGCCGGATATAAGGCCGGCGCTGGAGTACGAGATCCAAGAGTTCCGGGACAACCAAGAAAAGTGGAGCGAAGCATAAAAAAGCCAGGGCTTCATTCCTCCGTGGAATGACCCTGGCTTCTCATATATCCCTCTGGTTAGTTGGAATGTCTCCACGGTATTCCGCTATATCCTCTAAGCGGCAGGACAGTGCGGCGCACAGCTTATCCAGCGTCTTTGTCTCGACATTTTCGTTGGCACGCAAGCGGCGGATCGTCTTGCTATCGATGCCGCACCGTTCTCTCAGCTGGTAGGTGGACATTCCTCTTTTCTCCATGGTGTCCCACAGCCGTTCAAATGAAATCATAAAGCAGCCCCCCATATTGACATCCTCCAGTATGGGGGTTATAATCTTTTTTAGTAAGGGGATATAATCCCCATATTGAAAAAGGTTTGCTTTTTTGCTGCTGCCTGTTACTTTTGGCTAGGCTTATCAGCGATGTATTCCGCGATATCCTCTAAGCGGCAGGACAAAACACGGCAGAGTTTATCCAAGGTTTTTGTTTCTATGTTTTCGTTAGCACGGAGCCGCCGGACAGTTTTGCTGTCGATGCCGCACTTTTCTCTCAGCTGATAGGTTGAAACACCTTGCTTTTCCATAACGTCCCACAAGCGGTCAAATACAATCATACCGGAACCCCCACACGTTTTACTGTAAGTATGGGGGTTATAATCTGGCGATTTAAGGGGATATAATCCCCATATGACCTTTTTCTGCGCAGAATAAAGAGGAGGGAGACCGGTGTTCCGGCAAGCATCTGGGAAAACTAGGCGCAGTAGCGGTGGCAGGTGCTTTCTTACGACAATCAAAAAGGCAGAGTCGTTGGGAGATTCCCAGCGGTGTCTGCCAACCCTTTTATAAACAGCGGTGAAATATATTCACAATAACAGGAGGTGCGCTTTGTGCAATGTAAAACACCAGGGGATGTCCTTCGCAAGCTGAGAACGGACCGGGGCCTGACGCAGCAGGCCGTGGCGGAAGCCCTAAACGTAAACCGGTCCACCTATTCCTTTCACGAGACTGGAAAGACCCAGCCGGATCTGCAGCGGGTGACGGCTCTGTCGAAAATCTTTGATGTCCCGCTGGAGCAGATGGTGGCGCTGCTCTCCAATCCAGGGGGGATGGAGTGCGCCGCAAAAAGGAAGCGGGCTTCTAAAAAGGTGTCTGCCAAACCGGAGGCGATTGGTGAGCTTCGCCCCGAAGAAAAATCTTTGATTGCTGTATTTCGCAGCAGCGACCCTGCCACACGGGCGGCGATCCGCAAGGCCGCGAATTGGAAAGGGAAACCATGATTACTTGTTGCTATTTGGGCCACGATTCTGCCTATGACCGGGATCTGTACAAGCGGCTGCTGGATGCGGTGATTGAATTGACAGAAGACCAGCCGATCCGGTTCCTGGCGGCATGGCGTTCCTATTACAGCCGGACGGAGGAATACAACCCGCAAGCCCTCTATTACAGGGCAATCCTGGAGGCGCGGGAGAGGTTCCCGGACAGGGACATTACGATTTCCTATGTGCTGGATACCAAGGAGGGAAGTGAGACATGGCTGCCGGATTCCCTGGATAAGAGGGATACCGTGCTGATTATTCCGTATGACTTTGGGAACACCAATCCCAACGAGATAGGGGAAAGGGTTAACCGGCAGGCGAGGTTGCTTCTTGCCCAGGTGGATGTGGTTCTCCGCTATGTCTATCCGCAGTTGCAGGGCCGGTACAGCCAGCTACCCGCACATGGAGGATATTGCGGAGCTGTATATGCCAAAGAGGCAAATGAACGATCTGAACATGGGAGGGATGTGATATGGCAAAGGTCAGAGCCGTGATCGAGGCTGACAGCGGTACGCTGCTGGTGGATTTCCCACAGGGAATCTATGCCCTGTATGAGAAGCTCCGCTCAGTGGGTATCCGGCACAGCCCTTCCAATATTCCCATCGCAGACGAGGAAGACGGGGCGATCCGGGTGAAGCTGTATGCGGAGGACGATGTGGGCAAACGGTTGACCCTGCTGTTTTCTGAGGACAATACCCTGGCGGAGGTGAATACCACCGCCTTTGTAATGGAAAATACAGATCCTGAAATCAGGCCCCAGCTGGAAGAAAATCTTCTGCACGGCCAGTACGCCAGCTTCCAGGAGCTGATCGATGATGTGCGGGAGATGACATATGCCCTGGGATCGGTGCGGCGCTCTTATTTCTGCCCTCTGCGCGGCAGTGTAGACGATGGCGAGTAGTGTTGCAGATAGTTCTTAAAAAATGCCGCCGGCGCATTCGTATAATAGGACAGCTCGTACTCCTGCAGGTGCTCTGCGATGTCCAGTGCCTCCCGGATGCCCTGCGGTTTCTCCGCCGTCAGCGTCGCCTTAAAGGTCACCTGCTCCATATCCGACATCTCCGCAATGTGTGCCGCCAGCTTGTTCAGGGTATCGAATTCCAGCATATCCCCAAACATCTCCGAGGTGATCTGGGGAATCGCAGATTCAAAGCCATAGTATCCATCGCTGCACTGGCCGGAAATCCATTTTCGGAAGATCTCCTCCTCCGCTTCGGTCAGCTGCTCCTTAAACCGGCACTCGATCTTTCCGTACAGCTGCCCCCTGTATCCCTCCACATTCCAAACAGCGGAAACCAACTTTGCCTTGACGCCGGCGTCATCATGAAAAAATTGCGCCATGGCGGCCTCCGGGGCTGCCTGGTCTTCTTCCAGCTTCTCCTGGATCGCCCAGGCATAGTCACGCAGGAACCGGTTGTCCGCATCGCATAAATCCTCATATCTGGATACCCGTTTTGATGGGAGGTGGCTGGACATGTTGCCAGCGCAGAAGGAAGGGGAACAGCTCCTTGGGCGCCTCGGCGCAACGGATACGGAATACGGCGTCATCTCGGCCCGCGGGCACTCTCTGTACGAGCCGGTCTTGCGGGAGGAACCGGAAGCAAAGAAGCTGAAGACCCAGGCGCTCACTGATGAGAAGCTGGATGTGATCGAGGTGCTGGGCCGCAGGGCGCTGTTCTGTAATGGCAGGCTCCTGCCGGAGGAGATCCCGGAGGGGCTGTATGCCTATGACCTGCGCTACAGCGATGAAAAAGGGCAGTTCATTTCCATTGAGCCAAAGGTCGGAGAAAACCACGGTGGAACCATACTGCTGCGGGAGCTGCTGGATTTTCGGGAACAGGGACATCTGTCCTTTACCGACGATACCTCGCCGAACTTTCTCGGGTACGGCCTGACGCCGCGAGAGTTTATGGAGACCGGACAGGCGGAAGAAGCTGAAGAACAGACGATGGAGGGCATGCAGCTATGAGTATTGAGAGAATGGATATACACACGCTTCGGGAGATGAGGGGAACCAGAAAGGAAGGGCTTGTTTTGCAGGGCTGCGGCGGAGACCTGCAGGAGTGGCAGGACGGCGTCAACGGTATGTTGGCAGACGACGGCATCCTCTTAGAGGGGACGCGCTTTGAGCGGATTTATGTGTTCCAGCACGAGAGCCGGCAGAACCTGCTGTTCCTTTTTGACGATGCTGTCAAGCTGGATGTCGGGAAACTGGCCATCTGGCGGCTCCGGAATCTTAATCTGGAAGGCATGTGGCTTTCGGATTATGTGGATAACCGCCTTGGCGGGGAGATAGATATCACAGCCCCTTTTGAGGATAACCAGATGGAGGAAGGGATGGACATGCAGCTATGAGACGAATTTTCTATTGCCCCATCCAGTTTCGCCGGTATCATGGCATCGCACCGGAGGATCTGAAACATGAGGATCTGGAGGATTGGGAGTACGATGAAATGGAGGATACGGAGGCGTTTGGAGAAATTGCGCAGGCGGAGGTACAGCGCCTTGCCCGTGAGATTCAGGGGATCAGGGATCTGCCGAAGGGGCTTGGGTTCTCCACCGAGGTGTTTGACAGCCGGATCTGGCTGAAAGCAGAGGTACAGGCGCCCGCCGGTGTGACTGAGGATGCGCTGCGGGAGACGCTGGCCCTGGCGATTGCAGATGGTGCCCTGAACTGCGGCGCCTATGCGGACGGGGAAGACTCGGTGCTGGCGGCGTTTTCGCCCTATGAGGCATTTAACCAAACCAGCTGCGCTGGTCCATATTACGAAGAAAACTGCATCCTGACCGAGTATGAGGCGATGAACAGGCTCCTAGGCCCTCTGGATATCCACATCTCGCCGGATTTCCAATGCGATCAGACGGGTGGGTTCCCCACTTCCCTGTGTGTTTCCTGGGACAAAGGGAAAGCATGGTTGGCATTAAATGAGAGCATCATCATGGACCGGGATGAAATGGAACTAGAATATTACCGTGACCTCTGCGCGGACTTCGGGGTGCGAAGCTGTTATGACGAGGAGGGGTTCAACCAGATTTTGAAATCCCTCGGAGAGGACGCTTACCAGACAGCCTACCTGCCAGCGGCTGAGGAAGGAGAACAATATGAGCATAGTTTCTAAATACGAATTCGAGAGGAAATACCCCATACTCGACGAGGCATGCCGGCAATGGTACGCATTTATCCAGGAAGATCCGAGCCGCGCAGACGGAGAAGGCTTTGGCCAATTTTACGAAGAACTAAGCAGCCTGAAATATGAAGAATACAGGCAGCATCCAGAAGCGTTTGACATGCAAAGGACGGATTATCCCATTTTCCTTTGCCTCAGCGAACCGGATGCGGCGTTTTTGTCCGGCGATCTGTTCGATCATGTGCACAGCCTAAGACATTCGGACGGGGAACACCCCGCAGAACGCCTCTATCATCAGCTCCGTTCCCGTATGGAGCAGGTGGAGAATAAAGAAGAAGGGATGGTGATGGAATGAACGGAAAAGCAAAGCTGCTCGCCGGCCTGCTGATAAGCGGCGGTATCGCGGCGCTGTGCTGTTTGCGGATTAAGCGCCGCAAACCCTGCGGAGGCAACCCCTAACGCAGCAGACAAGTAAACCATGAGCGGATATCAATCGCACTGCATAACGATTGGTATCCGGCTTTTTTTGTTTGCAGGGCGGTTGATTCCCGTCTCGAAGGAGGTGTGAATATCAAGACCCCTGTAAGCTGGATGGGCAACAAAACGCCCATCCTGAATATTCTGTACGCCCTGTTCCCACGGCAGTACAACCGGTACATCGAGCCCTTCGGCGGATCCGGCGCCGTACTGCTGGGAAAGGAGCAGCCGGACAAGTTTGAGGTGTACAACGACTACAACCGCAACCTGGTCAACCTGTTCCGCTGTATGCGGGACCGGCCGATGGAGTTCATCCGCACCCTGGGATTCCTGAATCTCAATGCGCGAGACGATTTTTTGGTGTTACGGCGGTTCTTCGATAAGGAAGAATTCACCGATGAGTTTTTACAGCAGGAACTGGAGCTGACCGAAATCATGCTTCCACCGCCCGAGGCCAGGGAGATCCGGGAGCTGTACCGGGCCAGCCGGGAGGACTATGACCTGCGAAGGGCGGTCATGTTCCTAAAGCTCATCCGCTACAGCTATTCCAGCGGCGGCAAATCCTTTGCCTGCCAGCCCTTTAACATTGCCAGCCTCTTTACGCTCATCACCCAGCTCGGCGTCCGAATGGCAGAAACAGTCATAGAAAACCAGGATTTTGAGGTGCTGATCAAGCACTATGACCGGCCGGACTCCTTCTTTTATCTCGACCCGCCGTATTATACCAGCGAGTATGTGTACGACTGCGGCTTTACCTGGGAGGACCATCTGCGGCTGCATCGGGCGCTCTCCGAGGCGCAGGGCCAGTGGCTCATCTCATATAATGACTGCCCGGAAATCCGGGAGCTGTACGGCGATTTCAACCAGTTCGGTTTTTCACGCATCCACAGCATGGTGCAGAAATACGAGGCCGGCAAGGAGTTCCCGGAGCTTTTGGTACAGGCTTAGATCGCTGCTTGGCTATGTTGGGCTGGAGGATTTGGTGGTCTATGCCAACGGCATATTCAGCTTCAATCCGGAAATCAAGGTAGTGACAGATGTGGGGTTATTCGAAGAACTATGTGACAGTATCGAGATGGAGAACAATCCGAAAAAGCGGTATCGGCTGTATGAAGCTGCCGTCGGACTGTATTCCGGGAATCTTCTGCCACGGTTGTCCGATAATATTTATTTTATCCCGAGTATTACATACTATCAGGGCCTGTATTTCCGGCTCGCCGGCCGGTATATAGAACGCCAGACCGAGTGTGGCGAGTATGTCTATGCGCACAAGGCGGCCAAAGCCGCACTGGCCTTTGACCCGTTTAACAGTAGCCTGAATATGCACTTGACCATACTGCTCTACCAGCAATCGGGAGCAGGAACTGCAAATGCCTTTTATACAGGAATCAAGCGGCATCTCACGGAGGCGCATATCCAGAGGATAAAACAAACATGTCCGAATATGATTATCTGACAGCCGGAGGTGAGCCTGAAATGAGACGCGGATGAGGCCAAAAATATGTTGCAGATGAGTCGCAGACGAGTCACGAGCTGAGACGCCCGCCTGTTAGTATAGATTTCCGTAGGTTAAAAACGCCGGAAATACAGCGCAGGCGGGTGGCTGTCCATGTATGCGAACCATACAACGCAAGCCGCCTTCCGACCGGGAGGGCGGCGTTTTTTCTTATCAGGCTTACGATCAGACCTTACAGGATTTTTGCGGCCATTTTATGCCACCCCACCGAACCGCTGCGATTCAAACCGCCCCATAGTGCCGCTTTGCGCCTACAGCAATCTTGCTGTGGGCGCTTTTGCGTATCATGGCGGATTTCATTGCCGAAGTCCACCGGTCAATCGTTTTGATTCACTCAAAAACGATTGATTGGAGGACAAAGAGATGGATGACAGGCATCCAAAGAGAAGAAAGGACAAGTATAACCCCTATACCCTGTCGATGATCGACGGGAAATGTTATCTATCTTTCAGGGACGGCCAGGGCGTACCACACAGGCTGGAACTGGATGTGAAGCTCTATGCCGTGTTTGACCGGTTTGAGTTGGACGATCTCTCCTTCCTTAACGAGCAGGAGAGGCACCTTGACTGGACCGAGCTGAACGAAGAGCTGCTGAGCCGTCGTTCGGCACAGGAGCCGGCCCCGGTGGAGGACGCCGTCTATGAATCCATGCAGACGCAGGCGCTCCGGGAGGGCGTCAACCAGCTGCCGGAAGTCCAGAAAAGAAGGCTGCAGATGTATTTCTTTGACGGGCTTACCTATGAGGAGATTGCGGTGCGGGAAGGGTGCAGCTATCAGGCGGTACAGAAGTCCATAGCGGCAGCTCTGAAAAAAATCCGGAAATTTCTGAAATAGAGGGTTGAGTTTTGTGTGGAAGGGGAAAGCGAACAAATGAAGCCAAACCCGAGGCTCCCTCTCGTTTGAAAAACGAATATAAATAAACCGGGCGTTCCCTGCTTACGCGGCCTTAGCTGCATACAAGCAAGGAACACCCGGCTTTTTCGATCTGCCTTTTTACTCCATCGCTTCCCTGTATTCCGGATATGTTTCCTGAATTTTCCGCGCCAGATCCCAGATCTCCTCGTCGCCGGAAAGCACATAGGATGTTCCGCCGGCGCCATGGAACCGGTTTTCATCAAACCAGAAGAGGCAGGTATCCCCATCCGCTGTCTCAAACTCCAGGATCCGGCTGTCTGTAGAGCCGCTGAAAGCTTTGGATACAATGGTCGTTTCCCGTAATGCCTGCAGGATTTCGGAGATGATTTCTTCATCCGTCGTTTCGTAGCGTCCCAGGATGTTATCGTTGTGATGATAGGTAAGCGCGACCGGCAGCTCTTCCAGCGACTGATCCAGAAATTCCTGCTGGCTTTCGGTACAATAGGCCCGAAGCGATGTGTCTTTTGGGGAACACCCCGCCAGTACGCACAATAAAATCAGCAAAACGGTAATTTTAATCCTCTTCATCCGAATCCCTTTCTGACTGTCATAGCCTGCGCTGTTTTTCTATGTAGAGCTGGTACAATCCCATGCGTGATTTTACACCCGCTTTCTCATAGATCGCCGCGATATGCCGCTGACAGGTTCGCCGGGATAGATACAGTCCATCTGCGATCTCCTGAATACTTTCCTCTGAATTGACCAGCTTGTCAAATACTTCGGTTTCCTTGGGCGTAAGGATAAACAGCTCCGACAAAAGACGGAACGCTTCCTGAGGGTCCAGGTCTGTCGGGATATCCTTGGGGGTGCCGGATGAAACCGGCATCCAGGCTGTATAAAGATAGATGACTACGCTGACGGCCACAAACAGGACCAGTGCCAGAATGATGGATGCCATGCCATTGCTGTCAGAAACAAGCAACGCTACAGAGGCGTTGGTAAGCAAAGCGGCGCTCACGTTATTCATGGCGCGCCCCATACCGGCCCACAGCGCTGGCGTGGGCATATGGCGGGCAAAATCCAGAAAGCTGGTGGTGAAGAATACCACAAAAAATCCAGCCGAAAGATAAAATACGATCAGGCCGATCAAAAACGGGCCGCCCAGCTTGAGTACTACCACACAGATGACGGACATCAGCATGACGCAGTACATCATCATGGCCATAAATTTCCGCTTTCGGATATCAAAAAGAAAGCCGGCAGAAAGGCCGCTTACCGCCAGCAAAAGCCGCGGCCATTGCCCGATGTCAGTGCCTGCTGCATGATGCATGGTGACCGCGTTGTCCAGCGTACTGAAGATACATGCCATCAGGATGACAAGCAGTGCAAGGAGTCCGCCGGCGGCGATCTTCTTTCGGGTTCCCTTCCCATCATCCTCTATGGCGGGGGACTGGAGTTCTTCCGCTTCTGCGTTTTCCTGGCGGCAAAGCCTTTCTGCCTTCAGCAACAGCGCTAACGCTACAAGGGCAAAGAGTGAAAGTATCAAGGCTTCCGCAGTTTCCAGATCCACAAGATTGTTATTTAGAAACTGCAGGAAGATCCCAAGGGCATAGGAGACACCAACCATACGCGCCAGATGGGTGCGATCCCTCGCCAGTTTGAAAAACAGGTAGTGGGCCGCGCTTCCCAATATCCCCAGAAACAGGAACAATGCCATTCCGGAGAGCAGAGTGGACGAATAAGAAACATGTTTTTGAACCAAAAAATTGCATACTGACGCTGCTAGTGCAAGGATAAAAAGTCCAACGATTTGTACCCGCCTTTTCAAAAGGCGATGAAACAGCGGATAGAGCAAAAAACCGACAGCGCTTATTCCTAACGCGTAGTTTTGCGTAATCACCGTTTTTTCTTCCCCTGCCGTAAGCGAGATCATGTTTGCATATAGGTACTCGGCTCCAAGAAATAGAAAAGTAAAAACACTAAGCAGCAGAATCGCATAAATGGATTTTGGATTTGTGAAGCTTTTCTTTATTACCATACGTCCCATTCCACCCCCTTTCTCCGCAATGGTACAGTTATAAACCATTATACTATAAACGGCATGGATTTTCAACGATTTCGGTCGGTTAGAGACTTTTTTTCGCTGACGTTTTTGCGGAATATACAATCCTTCCTGTTTGACCTAAACCAGGGATTCTCCTGGATAAAACCGTATATTTTTGGAGCTGCGTTCCGCATCCGGGAACTACCGGTTTTTTGCGCCCGCACATGCCATTTTACCGCAGCCACACGGTGCAGCCGCGGTAAACAAGGAAATATCCTGAATGAGAGAAGCTGTCTAGTAGGTGATATTGTGGACGTAAAAATAAATCAGCAGGCCACCCAGCCCAGCGCCGCTTATCAGGCTTGCCCACGTCCAGAATAAAGACAGCAGAAGCCCCAGGAAAATAAACACGCAGAACACCACGACAAAAGCGTCTCTCTGGAAGAGCATGATGAATTTGATACAGGCGATCACAACCCCTGCCATCATAACGAGAGCCCCAAGAAGGGCCAGAACAAAAACATACACACCCGCCATCTGGAGAATTGAGATCAGGACATTAAAACCAAGACCTATCCCCGCGATCAGGCTGCCTACTTTGATGAGGCTGTCACGGGAAGCGCTGAACGCGCCAAAGAAATAGGTTGCGATTAACCCGTTGGAGCCAATGAGCAGCATGTTTACAATAATGACCCATTCCGCGCTTATGTAGTACGATGTGGAAACTGCCAAGCTGATAATAGCGGTGAGAACAGTGAGGAACCCCCCGATGGCGCCAATGAGATGGTACGGCCTGAACCTTGCATACATACGATATATCCCCTTTCTGATCCTGCGTTCCGAAAAGGCCAGCTGAAGCTTTTTGGACATTCTGTGTCTTGGCCGACCTTCCATCATGCGAACTTTTCGTTTTTTATCATAGCAGGAAGCCGGTGTTTTTGATAGGCCGCTTTAGCGCCAAACTAAAAAAACACTGTGGCGCACCTGCGCCATTTTGAGAAACGAAGCTTTGAGCGGAAAATTGAGGCCATCCACCCTGTATAGAGTGTAATACTTCTTAAGTTTACAGGATGTAACAGGCCGCTGTCATGATCGGCAATCCCTTTTGCACAATCAAGGTGTTTTTGAATTTTCACACAAAAAATAGATTGGCGCAGGTGCGCCATGCGTTTTTTGATAAATTGGCGCGAAAGCGGCCTGCACAGATCCTTAAAAAAACGATACAGTAAAACCATAAAAGGACAAAAAAGAGTTTGGATCGCCTTTGGCGTTACAGGCCGAGCAGCAAAGCGATTCATGAGACCAGGACAGAAGAAAGGAGGCACGAATGAAAAAAAGAGGGGCAGCGGCACTTCTGGCAGCCATCTGTTTGCTGGCGGGGTGTGCAGCATCAGATCCTGCGCTTCCGGCAGAGACTCCGACCCCGACAGAGACTTCGTCCCCGGCATACCAAGGGGACTCCCTTTTTGCTTACTGTACCGAAAGGCAGCGGGAGCTTTTGGAGCTGCCCCATGAGGAACTGCCGGTGGAACTGATCTTTCACCATTGGACAGAGACGGCGGCGGACTACGAGACAAGGGACGAAACGGTGATCGCCGGGGTCTTGCAGGCGCTGCGGGATGTGTCGGTGGAATCCGAGTCACCCATCGTCTCTACAGATAACCGGGGGCTTACATTTGTGACGGCGCAAGGGGATACCTACAGTTTCTGGTTTGATAAACGCCGGTTCGAAGGGGTGGATGGCAGGTGCTATGTCCTTTCCGAAGATGAAAAGCTTTGGGAATTGGTGTGGGGGATTCGGACAGCAGACCCAGACTATCAGGATCTGATGAGATAAGCGGTATTTCCCCATGATTTCTGCGAAAAATGCGGATTGGCGCAGGTGCGCCACATAATTTTTGGGAAATTGGCGCTAAAGCGACCTGCACAAATCCCGAAAAAGGCGCTACAGTAAGAACAGTAAAAAACCAAGGATGGTTTTGGATAATCCTTAAGATTTCTTTATCAGGAGGAAAACAATTATGAGACAGTGTGACAATGGCCATTTTTACGATGAATCCAGATTCGATAGCTGCCCCTACTGCCAGGAGGGCGCCGGGGTCGGCAAGACGGTTGCGGCCGGAACGGTAGGGAAGACCGTGGCTGCTGTGCCGGGCGGCGCTGCGCCGGAAGCAGACAGAGGCAAGACGGTGGGCATTATTAAAAAGAAGATCGGTATTGATCCTGCAGTAGGATTCTTGGTCTGTGTTTCCGGTCCCCATCGCGGCGCAGATTATAAGCTGGTAGCAGGCAGAAACTTCATAGGAAGGGCGGCGGCGATGGACGTGGCCCTGGCGGATGACGATACTGTATCCAGAGAAAGCCATGCATTGGTTACATATGACGCCAAGCATAACAGCTTTTCCCTTTCTCCCGGCCAGGGCAGGGGCATCACTTACTGCAACGACGAGCAGGTGGAAATGGTACGCCCCTTAAAAGCCTACGATGTGATCGAGGTGGGAAAGAGCCAGCTTCTCTTCCTGCCCCTGTGCGGCGAGCAATTCCAGTGGAATGAGGAGTAAAGGATGGAGCGTGTACTTTCATGGTTAAACCAGCCGCTGTTTCCGGATACCGTCATCCGCGTCTGGATGGCGGTTGCGGCGGGCGCAGCGCTTCTATTGGCGCTGATTCTCGCCTTTTTCCTGATACGGCGGAAGAAGAAAAAGAAGCGGGGTGATCAGGCGGTGGAAGAACCGATTACGGAACGTCCGGAACCGCTGCCGGAACTGGAGCTTGCCAACCTACAGGGCGTTGGCAGCCGGGAAGAACAGCAGGACGCTTTCGGCATCTCCCGCATGGATCGTTATGAGGAAGACGGGCTGCTCGCTGTGCTGTGCGACGGTATGGGCGGTATGGCGGAGGGCGGCATGATCGCTGCGGAAACTGCCTCCCAGTTGGTGGGGATCTTTCCTTGGGCAGATGACAGCGATGTGCCCGGCTGGGTATACCAGCGAAGCGCCAGAGTCTACCAGCAGTTTCGGGGGCACGGGGGGACTACCCTGGTGGCGGCCCTGCTCAAAGAGAATCGCCTCTCCTTCTGGTGCGTAGGCGACAGCGATTTGTTCCTGCTCAGGGAAAACAAACTCTATGGGTTAAATGCCCGGCAGGAATTTAAGAACGATTTGATTTTGAGGACACTGGACGGGGCGTTCCCCGTGGAGGAAGCGTTTCAAGATCCTCAGGCGGGAGCCCTTTCGGAGTACATAGGAAAAGAAGAAGTAACATGCGACTATACCCGTATGCCCTTTCTTCTCCAGCCGGAGGACGCGCTGCTGCTCTGCTCGGACGGCGTCAGCGATACACTGACCTTGAAGCAGATTCGGGAAGCCATGGCGCTCTCTTCCCAGGCGTGCTGCGACAAGCTGGAGGAGGAAATCCTGGCCGCCGGAAAGCCGGGCCAGGATAACTATACGGCAATCGCATTGAAATACCATGGGAAAAATGAGGAGGAATCATAATGGAAGCGAAAAAGTCATCGAGCAAGCAGGTTGTTGCCATCCTGCTGCTGGTTATTGGCCTGGCCGCCGGCGTGTTCGGCGTATTGGGCTTGGTAGGCGGGGGCGGTACGGACCCCTATGAGGCGCGCAAGAGCGTCGTCATGGTGTACTCCTATCTCCAGCTTACCGATGGTCAGTCCGCCGGTGCCATGGGCACTGGTTTTGCCATCGGGAAACCCGGCGAACCGGTGGAATATATTGTGACCAACGGCCATGTGGTGGAATACGGCTATATGGGTCCCAAAGTATATGCGGAGCAAGTATCTTCGGCAGGCGTGCAGGTATACTTCTCTGCAGCGGAAAATGATTATGTTACAGCGGAGGTGGTCTATTATTCTGCTTCCAATGAGAAGGATATTGCGATTATCAGATTGCCGTCAAAGACGGATAAACGAGAAGCCATTCCCATCAGGGACGCAGATGATGTTGCTGTCGGCGACACCGCTTTCGCGCTGGGGTATCCGGGCGTGGCAAGCCAAAGCCAGCAATTCAACACCTACGACGAGGATGACATTACACTGACCAAGGGGATCATCAGCAAGCGCACTAAGCCGGCATGGAGCAGCTACGACGCGTTTCAGATGGATGTATATATCAATCACGGCAATTCCGGCGGCCCGTTGGTAGATGAACGGGGAAATTTGATTGGAATCAACGCTTCCGGCGCAGTGGATGAGCAGGGCAAGAGCGAAGGCGTAAACTTTGCCATTACCTCTGCGGAATTAATCAAAGCTCTGGACAGCGAAAGAATCGAATACACCATGGCAGGCGGCGGACTCTCCTGGACTCAGCCCTGGTTTGCCTATGTGTTCCTGCCCATCGGCGTGCTGGCGCTGGCCGGCGGCATCATCCTGCTGGTAACGTCCCAGAAGAACGGTCAGGGCGCCCCAGTAGCTGCCGGCGCTGCCGCAGGTATGGGATCTGGAAAAGCGCCTGCAAGAGGCGGCCGCGGCCCTGTGGAAAAACGGGCTGTGCTGCGCGGCGTGACAGGAAAATACTCTGGCCAGAGCTTTGACCTGTTAAAGGGCAAGGTGGTCATCGGCCGAGACCCGGCAACCTGTAACATCGTATTCGATAAAAACACGCCGGGTATCAGCGGGCGGCACTGCCAGGTAGTCTACGACCCGAATGAAGACTGCTTTATCATCACCGATCTGGGATCGTCCTACGGCACGTTCCTGGGCAACGGCAAAAAGCTGACGGCGAATGTGGCGGAAAAATTGTCGACCGGGGACACCTTCTACCTGTGCGACAACGCCAACCGGTTTGTGGTGAGCAAGGAGTAACCCGTTATGGCAGGGTATTGTTTAAAAAACGGAAGAATCCAGGAAGCGTGGGGAGAGGACGCCGCCGGCCGGGAACTGGCGGCTGTCTTCCACCTGACTGCAGACGGTGAAATGAAAGAACTCCACGAGTTCCCGGCGCTGTCGGAAGGTGAAGGGGCGCTGGCGTATGCAGGTGAGTTCTACATTGAACCCCTGGAAGTACAGATTGAATTTCTAAAAGCGGCCAATGCAGAAAAATGGCTGGAGGCGCTGCTCTTGCGGCATGTCGACCGGGTGCGGCAGGTATCGGAGGAACTCTTTGTCATAGCTGAGATAAAATCGTTTGGAGCATGAATGCAACGGACGCGATGGGGGATATTTTGTTCTTTGCCCTTGGAGTATGTTTGTTTCTCTTCGGAATCATTTTGGCATTCTGTCGGACTGTACGGTCAAAGCGTCGCTGCCGGAGAAGAGTGAACGCCGTCATCTGCGATGTGGACGTCAGCTGGACAGACGACGATTTCACCGATTTCTTCATTATCAACTATAAATACCATCCGGTCTACCAGTACACATTGGATGGACAGGAGTATCGGGTAGTATCCCGGGTAGAGTATTCCAAAAAGGACGAAATCAAAGTCGGTAGTTATGAGGTGCTCTTTGTGGATGAAAAGAATCCCCGGTACTTTTCCTGCCCCTCTGAGAATAGGGAACGTGTAATCAGCGCCCTTATCTGGTCTGTGCTGGGAGTTGCCTTTGCACTTTTTCCTTTAGTGGGCTGGGGCGGGTGGATCGGGTTTCTGGTGGCGCTGGGATTGCTCCTGCTGGGTGATCTGTGTTACGATGCCTGGTCCAAAAATCGGAAGGAGTGACTGTATTTTGCTATCAAAATACATCGTTTTATACTTAAAATACATTGCTTGAGGAGGTGGGAGAATGAATCCGGAACGTGTTTGTTATGGCTGTTTCGCGGAAAAAGAACCGGGGATTCCATGCCCCCGATGCGGATTTAATGAGAACGACGAGCAGCCCTATCTTGCGCTGCCCCTGGGTACGATCCTAAACGGGAGATATCTGGTAGGAAAGGTGCTTGGCATTGGCGGGTTCGGTATCACCTATCTGGGATACGACCTGACACTGGAGATCAAGGTTGCGATTAAAGAATATATGCCCTCCGCCCTGGCCACAAGGCATCCGGACCACTATAGTGTGGCGCTGACCGGACGGGTGGAGGAGGATTATCAGTACGGTATGGAGCGCTTTTTGGATGAAGCGAAGATCCTTGCCAAGCTGCAAAACACCCCGCATATCGTATCGGTGCAGAACTATTTCAAAGAGAACGGCACCGCATACTTTGTGATGGAGTACATAGACGGTATGAGCCTGAAAGCCTACCTGGCAAAAAACGGGGATAAGATCCCCTATAACCAGGCGATTGCCATTCTGCAGCCGATCATGGAAGCGCTGGTTCAGGTGCATGCGCTGAACCTCCTGCACCGGGACATCAGCCCGGACAATATCTATATCACATCCAAAGGCGAAAGCCGTCTGCTGGATTTCGGCGCGGCGCGGTTCGCACTGGGGGACGGCAAGAGCGTGTCGGTCATCTTAAAACATGGCTACGCGCCGGAGGAACAGTATTCCAGCCACGGCAATCAGGGACCGTGGACGGATGTTTACGCCATGGGCGCTACCCTGTACCGCTGCATTACCGGGCAGCTTCCGCCAGATTCGGTGGAACGGATCCATGGGGATACCATGAAAAGGCCGTCGGAGCTGGGGTTCCGTATTCCGGCTAATGTGGAAAACGCCATCATGAAAGCGTTGGCGGTAAAAACCGAGGATCGTTTCCCCAATATGGAGGCATTCATCGGGGCACTGAACGGGCGCGTTTCCGTACAGGATCAGGTGGCGGCCAGCATTAGCCAGCGCACCCAGGCTACCGCTTACAGGCAGGAAGGCTACGGGCAGACTGCCTATCAGCAGCCCGCCTATAACGGCGGGGGTGCTGCGGCAGGAAAGCCCTCTGCGTTCTCCCGGTTCCTTTCCTATATGAAAGCCAATCCGGTGGTTGCCTGGGTTTCCGGCGGTGGGCTGCTGGCGGTGATCGCCCTTTGTATTATCCTTCCTATCGCGCTTTCTGGCGGAGGGGAAAAAAGGCCGACAGGAGGGGGCGGCGGTGGGAATACGCCTGTCATCAGCCAACCGCAGACGAGTAATCCGGAACCGACAACAGACCCAGAGCCTACTACAGAACCTCCAGCGGAAATGGTGGCGCAGGATCTTGGCATCCTCAACGCTACGATTGAGATCCCGTCGGATTATACGAGGGTTGAGGAGGAGACGATTTTTATCAATGAGGCTAAAGGCTGCGGTATGATGATGGATTATCTTTGGAACATTGACGGACCCATCTACTCCCTTGCCGATGTGGAATCCCAGAGAGAAGCTATTGCCGCCATCCTGATGCAGAACCTGTTTGAAGTTTCGGATTATCAGATCCTTGCTGCCGGACCCGATCAGGTGGGAAGCGCAGGCGCCTATCAAATCTATCTTGAAGGCACCGACAGCGAAGGCGTCTCCAACGAAGTGGTCATTATGGCGGTGGAGGGGTATGATTTCGGCTGTTATTTCATCATCACGAGCTATCCCAAGGGGGACAAAGCCGCCGAAGCGGAAATCCATTCCATCATCCAGTCCTTTAAGAGCAACGGTGCGCCGGAGACAACGTACAAGATGTACTATGGCTCTAAGAGCGGCGTCAAGGTGATTGTGGACGATGCCGTGGCAGCAGGACGCGTGATGGACACGACTGTTAACCTGGGAGAGGCCGGAGCGGTGGCCGAATTGGTTATTTACCCAACGGACGCGGCAGTGGAAGCCGGCTTTGGGAGCGCTACGCCGGACAGCGGGATTGTGGAAATAGGGAATGCCGGCCAGCTGGGAATGAGCAGCCCGGAGGAGGTCTTGCAGTTTCAGAGAGACGTGGCGTCTAGCGCGGGCGTTTCCGTAGGTGAAACATACACGTCGCAGTCGGGCGGTGTGGAATGGCTGTGCATGGATTGGACCATGAATGAATTTACGTTCAGTGTTGCCTCCGCCATGATCGACGGCAAGTGTTACGCTGTTAGCTGCATGTTCAACAGCTCCAACAAAGATGCGGTTGTCGCTTTGCATCAACAGGCCATGGCGTCCGTCCGTGCATGGGAGGGATAACCAGCATGGAAGATCTTATTCTAATTCTCGTTCTGAGCGGCATCGGCCTTGTCACGCTTCTGGTTTCCGTCTGGCTGTTCTACAGGAAGAAAAGAAAAACGACGGAGAAGAAGAGAGCCTGCACGGCGGAATGCCGGGCGGCCATTGTGGACG
>JABLTQ010080611.1_pt1 | contig 21544 bp, 18 predicted proteins | sample 7160101 | NCBI WGS metagenome assembly JABLTQ01 (sample SAMN14651228, study PRJNA627086) | human gut metagenome | isolation source: feces | host: Homo sapiens
CACCCGCAGGATGGACGTGTCGTATCGAATTGCTCGATCTCCGTCTTTGAAAATGATACCGGCTTGCCATGCACCCTGTTGCCGTTCAATCGTTGATAGAACCACGAAGAGGTTTTCCCGAAATAATGTTTGGCTATGGTAGATACCGAAATATAGGGCAATACTGATTCCAGTTTTTCGCGAACCGTAAGTATCTTCCTGATCTCGGAAGCCTCGTTTTTCATGCGGTCGAAGTCTCCCTGCACACCATCGGTCAAGGCAGACATTTCCGCATCTGACATCTTGTCCATCAGCTCCCGCAATTCCCGATCGACTTCTCCGCGGCGATCCGCTTTTGCGGATTTCCACTCTTCTTTTAATTCAAAAAATCGTTTTACCTTGTCCATAAAAATTGGTATTTCGTTTTTGCCATACTTGAAGAAAGAGTACCCGTCTTATGGCCATAAGACGGGCTTTTCTTTCTAATCGACCCATCGACTAAGTTCTTTCAACTCTTCTTCAAGTTCCTTAATCTCCTTGTCGATTACCGCCTTCATACGCTTGCTTCTTGACGACAAGTCATGATAATGGCGGAGATAAAAGATCAAGCTTTGCTCGAGGTCTTCTATCCGAGCTTTTAGCTCATTGTCATCATTCATAAAGAGCTCTTGTCTTAATGACATTACAAATATAGATAATATTTTTATTATCCGCAAATAAAAACGATATTTTCAAAAAAAACGGCGCGACATATAGGACGCACCAGATATTGAAGTTACCAACACAGTATAAGTTTTATTCACTCAAAGACACTGGTATAACAGAAATGTTGCGTTCCGGTTGTGATACTCTGTCTGTAAAAGAACAAGCGAGACATTCATCATTATTGATGACAGATATTTATACACCACATGACATACAAGAGGCCAATCCTTTGTTGCTCCGATATCAGGGGGTATTATAAAAAACGCTTGCCTAATTTCACAATCGAGCAAGCGGACTAATATACGAATGTAATGTTATATAACATACGGGGCAAATGTATGAATTTTTTGTGTCATAACACCTTTTTTCTTATAATAATATATACACTTGTTAAAATCAGGAATATCCAAAAACCTCGGATTTGTATTTTCTGCCAATCGGATAATCCTTTCTCTACGGGAACGATCTTCGGCACCACTTTCTCACGGTAGATAATCGAATCTTTCGCTTGTACGGACAGCTCTTGTGTAAGGGTGTCGGTGCGGGGTTTTGTCTCCAACGAGTGATACAGAGAACCGTCGGCCATGATGCGGGCGTCGCTTATGGCGTAGTCGTTTTCGAGGTGGGACATGGAATCCCGTACCGTCGTCGATTCCTTTTGCATCGGGACTTCGACAAAAAGGGTGTCGGTTACTTTTATCTCCCGTACCCGCTCCTCTATTCTTATACTATCCTTTCCCTCGACTACAACGACCTGCCTGCCGGTGCGGCACGACGAGAACAGCATGACGGTAGCGATGAACAGGAAGATGGCAACGGTGGTGGCCACAGAGATTTTTGTTTCGTTCATGGTGTCTACGCCTTAAAGAGGTATACTTTTTCATTTTTGCCGTTTTTGTAGAGGTCGAAGTGGAGCCACGATACGCCGTCCTCCAATCGAATGGGGTACGGCAACAGTTCTTGTTTTGCGATGATGAGCCGGCGGGCTTCTTCGGCGGTCATGCCCTCGACGTTGCAATCGACGGCTTTTCCCAACATGTGGGCCGACAGGTACAGCTTTCCTGCATCGGTCTTGCTTTTCACCAGTTCGCAGATGTTGCACCGCAAACCCCGTTGTGTGAAGTTTCCTCCTGCATGCCAGTTGTTGACGGTCATGGGGGCGCATAGGATTTGCTCCCGTATCACGTTCAGGGTCTCGATGAGTTTGTCGTCGAGGAACATGGCGGCATTCTCGCCGTATCGTTCGTAGACGTGCTTGCACACCAGTTCTTTGACGGAGAAGTAAGGGCTTTTCATTTTTCTTCCTCCTTGTTTTTATCGGTAAATTCTTCGTTTATCTCCTCGCCATGTTCCCGTTCGACACGCTCGACGATGCGCTGCACGTTTTCGGGCAGGGCGCGTTTGAACTCGAAGCGTATCACGTGGTATATGATGCGCAGGGCCTTGTTGGTGGGGTAAGCGTGTATGAGGTTTCGGAAGGCATTCTGCACATAGACATACATGAAAACATACGTCAGCGACTTCATCGCGATGAGCGCCGCCGTGTCGTCCCCGCAATTCAACATAATGGAGTAAATCGTTTCCGAGATAATGAGGTAGAGCAGCAACTCGGCCAGTGCGTTCTTGAATTTCCGGAAGGAGAAGTTTCGGCACCGGACGACGGATACGCCGTCGGCTCTCATACCCGCCCACACGTTGAAGGCGAACATGATAACAAGAGCAAATACGAATCCTTTCGTCGGGGTGAGGAACGCCAGCACGGGGCTTACTGCCGATACAGCTATGATGCGCCATTGTTCCCAGTTGAATATTTTGTCCATAACTCTATATTTTATTTTCCGGGTAAAAAAGTCCATTCTGTCGAAAATCCGAAATCCCGTTCCCAGCCCCAGCCGTAATCGGCATCCGGATTGATCAGTCCTGTATTGTAATCACTTCGGTAAGATTCGCTTGCCAAAGCCCAGTAAAAAGAGTTCCCGTCCTTCACAAGATAATACGGGTATATATTTCCTTCCTCATTTCCGGTATAGGGAACGGCAACAGATATATCTCCCAAACCCGATTGCACGGCTGTTTTCGATGCAACGACGATATATCTCGACTGCACGGGCAACCATGCATTACCATATCCAACGGTATCCGTCTGAGAAACAATTTCTTCATATAATCCTTCTGCATCGGAAAGGAACTGTTTGTTATTATCCAATGGCTCATCAAAGAACAAAACCCGATTAAACAACGCTGTCGAACCTCCTCTTGTATTCATCATCCGGTACACAATATCAGGACCGTACACGGCATACACATGGTCATGACCGCTTGTATAAGAAGACTTCGTAAAAGAAGACATATAGGCATACCTATCACCTGCCCCCAAAGGACTATTTACCTTCGAATAAATGCCAATACTATCCGGGCTGCCGTTATCCGGAAGCACATAGGCATAACGGGAACCGTTATAATATCTCATCGATGTATTATTCACCTCATACGCCTGATTGATTGTGTATTCGCTACTGGAAAGGTTTCTCCCATGTAATTTGCTGTCGTAAGTAACCGATGCCAGATAGTAATTCCCTGACATCGAAGTATTCTGTACAATCCACATATATTTGTTATTGTGCGTAATATCTTCCAATTTTACAAGCTGGTTATGGCCATATTCTCCCGATATATCTGCTTTCATGGTTCCTTTTATCGCAGAGTAAGGCGGACACCAATTATCCGGATAAAGAATCCTTTGCCCGATAATTGCATTCACCTCTTTCGCTGTCGCTATTTTCCCCATAACCACATTCAATGATTTGTACGCTTATCCATGTTATTCAGCTTGGACATTACCTCCGATAACTTTTTTTCCAGAAAACCTATTTTCAAAAGGAGCAAAGACGTGTAGTCCAACGACAAAAAACCGTTTTTGTCTTCCGACACCAATTCCGGAAATTTTTCCCGTACTTCTTGGGCGATAAATCCGAATGCATGCCGCTCTGTACCGGCCATGTCAAACTCTTTCAGGGAAAGGTCCCCTGCCATTTCAAGCCGATTGTCATTCCTGCATATTTCCCGGATATTCTTTTTAATCCTTATATCCGAAGATTGATAAAAACCTTTGGAGCTAATATCTTTATTACAATATAGTACATCGTCCGAAACATACAAGGTTGCACTCGTATCAGTCTGTTTATCAATCCATACAAGGTTTCCGTCAAATTCCAATTTGCCTGTATCTACGGCATCGGACATTGTTATCCGCATACCGTTGCCGGTAACACCGGCAGTTATATCTATTGCCGGAAAATCCGCACAATTCGATTTTATGGTTATTGCCGAATCTTCTGAATCTATCAAATTCATCAATGCCATTGTACCGGAAGCCTTCGGGAACTTTATCCATCGTTTTTTATCCGTATCTTCGTCATACATCAGCCGCAAGTTGTAATCGCTCGTGTCCCCGTTCGCATGGAAGTCGATATAACACCCCGCCTCCATGACCCCGTCTGCCCCTATAAGCGGCACATGCCCGGCGGGAGAACCCGAAGACGATGTAAAAAGACCGTAATTCCCTAATTTATTCGCGTTATCAGCTACTTTCGACTTGTTCACCGATACCGTCCCGTCTGTGCCTACGGTAATGTCTCCTCCCGACTTCACAAGTCCCGATTTGGTGCTTGTCGCTATACCCAGATTGCCGGCATGATATAGATTATATCGTGTATTTCCCTTAATATAGTTCGGAGTTCCGTTGTTCCACATGCCCAATTCGTGGAGGACACCCGATGAATCCGTAACCCGAATCACGATACCCCGGCCACCGTTGAAGTCCGTGAAAACATCGGCATTGCCTCTGTTCCCTCTTAGCGTAAGAGTGCTGCCCATCGATACCACCCCTGGAATACTTGTGTTCCCGCTCTTGTCAAACACGACAAACTCCTTGACCGGCTTACTTTCGACAGTCCGTGCTCCCGCATACTGTGAAAATTTCACTATCTCGTTATAGGTAGAACTCCCTCCGTCATCGCCCGTATATATTTCAAGAATCCCTTGATTATCTTCTGTACTTCTCCCCACGATTCCCCAATAATCGTTTGCGGCCATAACCGCTTTTATCCCCCTCTCCCCGGAGTTCCCGTAAGAAGCAAATTGTAAATCCCCCGCAAGGGTGCCACCGGTTAAGGGCAGGTACGACGATGATATGTCCGATTTGTTATGGTCATACGCATGAGGATAAGGTATTTCTTTCCATTTCTTGCCTTCTATACCTATTTTGTATAATCCGGGATAGTCCGATACAAGACACAACTCACCGGCTTTCAGGGTCGGATTTTTACCCTCCCATTCTTGAAGGGTCATGCACAAGTGCTTTATTCTCGCGTTGTTCAATTCCATGACTTCCCTATTTTATCCCTCAATCTTTGATCCCGCAAACGATGACAAGTCCGTCGGCCAGTGAAGCAGACAATGCGTCTGTATAACCTCTGGCCGTTGTAATGGCATTGCTTACTTGTGAGTTTACTTCCGTTTTAGAATATACCTCCATACCTTTGGTCGCCGTAATGGTCGCACCGCTTTTTGATAGGCCGGTTATGACATTACCGCTTCCCGTCGTCGTAACTTTCAATGTCGTATTTATTGCCGTGGAGATAGCAGCTGTAATACCGGTAACAGCAATTCCACTTGAATCAACAGTCAAAAAAGACTCGCTACCGGCACTTTTCTTTACAGAAAATTCACCACTGGAAGACAAACTCAATCCTTGACCGGCCGTATAAGTATCTGCAAGATCGCTCAGATCCACGTCTACCTTTTGTAGCCCCTTTGTCGTATTGAAAACCAAAGTCAGTATATGAGTTTCCGTATCGAAATCAGTGCTGTTCAGAATCTGTTCAAGGGGTAGGTCTATCTCCGACAAGACAGTCCGGTCGCCCTGGGCGTTTCCTATCAATCTCAATTTTCCGGTCGAGCTTTCCAGATCCAAAAGCATATTCGTTTTCAATCCGTTAGCGCTTTGTTGCAGCACTTTATCAGACTGGTCTATTTTCAGCCTTATCATATATTGGTCGGCCTGTTCTTCCGATGTCTCCGTCGTGATATATATTGCCTCTTTCCCGACGTAATTCATTTCCTCGATCAGGGAGGAAATAGCTTCTGCACTATAAATCGTGAATCCCGTGCCAAGCTCCGAAAACTTCGTTACACCGTCCCCGATTTTCCCAAACGCCTTATCTGATTCGTCCAATGTATAAAACCCGATTTCCCCCTTCTTGAGAATGGGATCTCCGTACTTGCCTGTCCAGTCAGCCCACGTATAAAATTTTTGAGCTACGGTTGCGTTGTTTACTGTAAATGCCATAATTTTTATTCTATTAGATTAATACCCGCAAAGTATAGTTACTTTATTCATTTTACTTGCCAACTCATCCTCCGACACCGAGGCCGTTGTCATTTCATAATTGTTGCCCGTCCATGCGTATGTCGTGTAATTCCTGTCCCGCGCTACATACAATGTGTCTTGCCTCCCTATCGTCGGGAAACTGATGTAGGAGTCAAAAACTAACTGCCTTGTAAACACCACCTTATCTTGCAACAATTTACTAAGCAAGCCATAGGAGACCTTTTTACCTCCGCCTAGTTCAAAAGAATCATTTTCGTTCAGACCAGTTACAGGGGTAAGCTGGTCAATCGTCTTTGCGTTGGCTGCAAGCGTTGATAATACAGTATTGACGATACTTGTAAGTTCTTTTTGTGTGATTGCCATAAATACTAAATTTTCCGATTAACACCCTCATTTATAGCACGATATTCGGCCGTATTGACACGCCGCAGGATAAAGTTGTTTTTCGCTTCGATGAAAGGATCAATATAAGCGACCCGTTGCAAGTTTTGGGTAAAGACAAAACTGTTGACACCCTCCAATTGCACAGCAAGCTCAGGAACACCGGATTCTTTTCGGGCATAACGCACACCATCAAAATAGACGTATGTGCAACACAAGATACGGTTCAGCATCTCCGCAAACCATACAGGACAACCTTGCGATGTTCCAAGAGTAAACTTATGTTGCGTTGATTCCAATGCATACAATTGCATAACATCAGCCTTGTCTGTAACGAACTGTTCATTCTCGACACTGAACGACCAATTACTCTCCTTGAATCCTCCCGGTACCCTAAAATCGAAAAAGTATTGCATATTGTCGATAAAAAAGATAGCATCTTCCCGCTGCCTGTTGTTATGCATCGAATACTGTATAAGTGTTGTTTTGGCCAATTCTTTAACATTATCTGTTATTTTGACGGATTGGCTTTTCCCGATCCCGTCAATTTCAACAGAATAAACACCGGGAGAAAGAGAGAGCGTAGCAAATCTAAGGGTCGTTTCCTCATTGATGACCCGAATATTTAATGTTATTTCAAACAATGGTTCTTCGGTAAACCCGTCAATGACACGTGCTCCACCACCCCAATCGTTCTCTCCTATTAACTCGATAAGTATTTGGTCGGTTGTGGCGAATGTCTGAACATATTCGCATGCTACACCGTCCGTCTTGCGGTCGATAAAAAACAACGGAGTAAACGGACTCACCATCATAGCACCACCTCCTTCACGATTAAGTCGTATTGAGCAGCTTCCGTACGTGCATATTGAAGGGTTACATAACTGAGAAATCCTTTATAAGTAATACCGTTAACACGCACACAAATAAGACTGTTCCCATCGGGAATAGATACATCACCCGTGGTAAACGAAACTTTTCCGGCCGTAAACAGCGGATTATCGATAACTATATCAGAGGACATAGGAACATTGTCGATAATAATGTCCGAATTACCTTCACTCGATGCGAACCGAAGTGTCAATGGCGTACACATGGAAGATATAAACCGGGCATTCGCCAGTAAGCACCTGTACGGACTAAATTCTCCGTTAAAAACGGTCTCATCTGAAAGAGATCCTTTGATCGCGACACTTCTATTCAGCTCATAATACGAGTTGTCATTTTCTGATTCAGGTTCATGAAATACACTGTACACAAAAAACACATCTTGATCAGATTGGTCATCTGTCGTATCTACCGCTCTTTTCTGTGCCAAAAATTCAAGACCGTAGCAATCGGCTCTATACTTACTGATAAGCGAAAGCGTTTTATCAGTTACATCGACCCCCGTTGTATAGGAATTCGTGAAATTCCATTCATCACGGCCACATTCCGTTTCATAATCTTGTTTATCGTAGCCGACTTGTACAGCACTATATATTATCGAATCATCTACACTGTATGTTACATCACGGACATGATTTAGTGCCAATTGATTTTCGCCGGCAAACAGCTTATCACGATGAACGAAATAAACATTTTGCGTATCCCGACAATCGATCGCCACATTCTCTGCGGTATAGATATAATCAGAATACACGCCATCTTCACTCATGTAATACCACCTCCCGTCAAGAAGGGCATAGAATAATATATCCGTTCTCGCTTTTCCGGTTTTTGGGTTGTTGAATTTATCGGAACCGGACCAATTGCGATATAACACATTCTCATTATTAGCATAAAATGCAGAATCCGGCTGATAAAATAATATACGGGTACTATCATCGGGTATGAGGTAAGTATCATTATCTATTGTCAATCCAGATATGAGTTCAAAAATGGTAAGATAATATGTTTGCTTATCGATGAATCGTCTCCCTTTCTTCTCTCCTATATAATAGGTAAACCCGAATACGGTTTGCAACCAGTCGCAGAAGTCATTAAACGAACTGTAAAATTTAGCGCCGGAAATATTCCGAATACTCTCCGCTGCCAAAATCAACGTACTATCCAACCGGTCATCGCTGTCGAGATGAACATCAATGTTCAGACGGCCATCTGCTATTTTATCGAGTAATGCTTGGGCTACCGTTTGCGGTGTAAGCGCATCTATATATATACTTTTCGAACGACTTTCCCACAAGGCTTTAATTTTCGACTCTATTGCAATTCCGATATCCAAGCCCGAACTTCCGGTATTCACAACATGGCTTTTATATACCAAAGCAAACTTGGTTCCAGTATTCCGTACGGAGATTTCTGTTGTAAATACATAATGTCTTACATGACATACGACATATTGACTACCGCGACTTCCTTCCACTTTTTTCTTTGTCCATGTCCATTCGACCTTGCCACTATTCGTAGCAGGAGTATAATAGACCTCTTTTACATCTTGCGGTTTATGGCTCGTTCCGATGATGGCATAGGAATCCTGCGGCGGATCGGGATAAGCCTCTTTCAAACTTGACAAGGACTGAAAATAACCGACAAACCTATCCGTGTCAGACTTATAACGGAATACTGCACCAAGGTCTGCATAAACATGTCCATCATCATATTCCGGATTGTCCGTTTCAAATCCTATCAGATGTATTTCAACGTTATCTACCCCTGTACTCCCACTGCTTTTTATTCCATTATATGTTATATCCGTCTCTATTTTTATTTTTGCGCCACCTTTCTCCGATTTCAAAAAGTAAGAGTCTTTATCTTCCGTTTGGTCTGCAAATGAAAAAGGAGCATCTTCAAAAGTCTCAGCGTCCCCGATGGTATATACCATCATTCGTGTAAAACCGGTTGTATTTCTGAGAGCTGCACTATTTTCTCCCATACCCGAAATACCGGTCTCGTCCATATTGCTCATGATTTGATAAGTAACCATATTTTGCAAAGCAATGCGGTCGTATTTCAGGACTTTATCCGATTTTATATCATTACCGATCAATAGTTCGTATTTTGTACTCTTATTGGCCGATATAAATGCCGCCAAACTATTGTCTATTGCCGCTATCGACAACACGTAAGCGTCCCATGAAATCGTGGAAAAGTCCAACGGCGCTTCAAATTGAATCTCCCACTCCCACCGATCGGTAATGGTAAGCAGGGCTAATACAGCAGAAGCCCTCACTCCTTCCGTGAGATATAAATCAAGTAGGAGGTCATAAGCCTCATTCACAAACTCGAATTTGGAGGAAAATGACCGTACTATACCATTAAAATCTTTACGGGAATAAGCACAAAGAAGCTGATCCCAATTACGAACCTGCGCACTGGAAATCTCGTGCTTTTCACTACCAATTGTTAGAATATATTTCGTCAGCATCTCACTATTGTCCTTTATGGCAATAGCAAAAATAGCCGAAACACCTCCTACATGAGCCGACAAGCCTAAATCCTCAAAAATACGAAAGGCTTAAATCGTTACACAACAAACTGATTTATTGAATATTGAACAAAAACAAGTTTAGAAATCGAGATTTATTTCGAGGGTTTATGAAACGGATAGAAACATGGCACAATCAGTCTTATAAGCGTTTTCCCTTACAAAAAATTAAATCAGAACTAATAATTTCATACATTTGTATCGTTATACTAAATACTTCACGTTATGAAAAAACTCTTTTTACTTCTGGCTATCGCTTCGTGGTTGCTAACCTCCTGCACTCCTTCCGTATTCATGCAAATTGCAACATTATCTTCTGATAATGTCAATCTTCAAAAGAACGGATCTTTCGCTTATAAAGATACACTGATGACGATAGAATACGATTTTTGGTCGAAAACCGGGAAATTTTCTTTCTTGATTACAAATAACTCGGATAATGACATATATCTGAATCTTTCCGAATCATATTTCGTAAACAACGGCTATGCCTATGACTACTATCGGGCAAGAACTTATATATACGCCAATAGCTATCCAACGGTCAATAACAATGGCCATTCAGTAACATACAAGGAAAAGCCTGTTGTTTGTATTCCGGCCCACTCATCAAAAACTTTTGAAGAATTTAACGTCGCGACATCAGCGTTCAGAGACTGCGGTTTTATCAGAGACCCATACAAGGGAGAAACCGCTGTAAGAGAATTTACTAACTATTCTTCCCCAAGAGTAATAGAAAACAGACTCATGTTTGAAATGGGAGATATTATGATTCCCGTAACAAACACTTTTTATGTAAGTCGCTTCCAAAATATATCCTACTATGATGCCACAGAATATACGAAAATAGAAAATTGCGACGGAACAAAAACGCGGGTACTGGTAAATAAAATGGCGGCAAAAAACAAATTCTACATAACGTACAACGGATCCGACTTGAATCTTCCCTCAAAAAGTGCCAATGACAGAACGTCAAACAAAAAAGTATACTTCGGTAATCCGAACAAACAAAATTTTAATGATGATATTTATCAATAACTAGGTTGACCATCAATAGGGTAGTCAACCTTCCAACTGATAAATCGTAATAATTTACACAATTAAAACAGCTAAACCTTTGATTGCACCAAAGAGTTTGGCTGTTTTATTGCTAATAAATTGAATACAACTATTCAAATATCATATTTATTTCTCTTTCTTCTCAAAACGGGTAACCTTTTGCGGATACTCTCGAAACAGATATTTAAAGATCTTTCTGACAATAACAAATTTTATCTAACCATCATTTCTGTTTTTCATTTACTCTATACACATTTTTCTCAGAAGTAAAAGTCGATATATAGTTTGCTTTCATAAGTGCTTTCAACAACAACTCATTAGTAGGTGTTAAATCAATTGTTGGTCGCTTTCCATTTTTCCCAATTTGGGAATATTGCTTTGGCAATAATTGCAATAATTCAGTAATGATATTGTGTTTTGTCTTATTATTCTCAATAATTGATATAGCAATTTTTAAAACATTACATTTATTTTTTGCTTCTTTTAATGACTCCATAAGCAATACATAATCACATTCAATAGACCGCTCAACTAATACGTTGCAGATAGCATCGGCAAGTAATTGCGACATTGTTATATTCGAGGCATTAAGGCGTGTTATGCATAATGATTTTTCTTCTATGGAGAATAATGTGGATTCAAGAATCATCAATACTATATCACTACTATATAAATACTTATCTATATCTGATACAAAATGAGATTTATTATATACGATATATTCATAAACAACTTTATATGATAATGTTTGAACGAATTGTATATTTTCCTCTGAATATTCAATATATCCATTTTTAATTAACCAACAAACCCGTTCTTCTTCAAGGTCTTTAACGCCATCGGTTAAACAAAATATACTAGTAGTAAAGGCGTTTCCTATACGCTGATAAACATCAAAAGATAAAATATTACTTCCCATTAGAGTCTGGAATAATGAATTCTCAATATCTTGTTCACCGTCATATATAGATAAACTCAAAAACTCCGCTTTATTTTGAATGAAATGCCATAAAGAATCATCTGCTATATAACCATTATTTTTGAAATATATAGACACATTCTTCCATGTTGGATTAGGTAACTCTAACAAGAGAGCCAATGTTTGTTCTTCAAAGCTCAACAAATCAATATCATCAAACGCATCTTTGTGTTTGAAAACAATTGGAAGAGTTTCTTTTGATACCACATAACACTCATTATTTATAACTAAACCCAACATTTCTGTTGCAGTTTCTGACAACGTATTATATTTGACCCTTGTTGTCAAGAAGACTCGTTTGTCTTCTGTTAGAATGGTATATAAAGTAGAAATAAATTTAAAATGATCGTTTATCCATTCGATTTGCAATCTTTTGATTTGCTCTATCGAGCAATACTTCAACCAAATCTCCCGCATAATGTCTTCATAAGATGAATCAATCGCTGCCGTTATAGCATTCCAAATTTTATGTGGATTATTTTGTATATATGTAGTTAATACCACATCTGAATTTTCCCCCTCTTTATAATAAATAGAAATAAAATCAAAAGGATTATTCACTGATAGTTGATGCAAAAATAGGCTATAATACTCTTTCTCCAATACAGGATGGATCGCTAAATAGTCAAGCAAATTTATATTGTAAATACTTTGCGTCAAAAAAACATCATCTGGTAACTCTTCCAAAAATGTTTCTACATTATCAATTTGTGTCCTATAATCAGGCTTTCTATCAAGTTTCATATCAAGAATAAGGTTATGATCATTCGCAGTTACCATTCCCGGATAGAAATAGGATATATAATCATAATAATCTTCAGCTATAAGTCCTATCCTAATAAATCTATCTGCCATCTCCGACAATTCAAGTTGCTTATAACATTCTTCGTGATATAAAGAAAACTTCATAATAAGCGACCAGACAGGGTAAGAACGAACTCGTAGCTTTTCCAAATTTATATCTACTATTTCTCGATTTATTTCATCTTCACCTATATTTATTGCATCAATGCGTTCTTGATAGGTTAAATCAGGATCTATTTCTTTTTCTATCTCAGAAAATGAGATCTTTAAATAGCTTGAATAATAAGAAGAATAAGTATATTTAATTGTAGTTTGAGATATCAATTCATTAAATGCATCTTCTGTCTCCCAAAAATACGATATTGGTTTATCATAAATAGAATTAACCCCATCACTCATTTTATTTACATATGCCATCACATATATCATCCTTAATTCTTTTGCTTTCAGATGTTGAGTTGATTGTAAAGCCTTCAATTTTTTCTTGGCTAACTCTTCCCGGTTCGTTAAAACCTTGTTTAAAGCAATATTTTGATATTCCCGTTTTTTTTCTTGGCATAAAGCATCATAAATTTCCCCTCTTCGTTTAGGCAATGATGCAAAACTATCGGGATAATAGTTCTTGTATACAATCATAGCCAATAACTTATCATTATCAATTTTATGGCGATCACCGCAGCCTAAACGAAGGCAATATTGGTGATATTCATTGGCTATACTATACAGCAAACGCATATCATCAATAAAGAATGCAACTTCTTTTATTGTTTTATCATCAACTTCACCATCGTGTCCAAGATCTATAAGAGCCTTACGAAGCATATCCTTAGAATTATATGGAGAAATGACTGGTATCACCGTAGTTATATAATCAAAAAACTTCGTTCGTGAAGAATCTGTAAACATGTCATCTTTAATAGCATATATAAACTTTATCTTACGTCCTACAATTTTGGACTGATTAAGGAGATAATTCAGTTCTCTCAATTTCAGAAAAATATCGGTAGTGTTAAATCTATCAAGGTCTTCTATTATTACAACATTGTATGTCGTGCATTGAAAAAAATATAAAATTTCATCCAAATGATGATTGAAGATAGAATTTTCATCCTCAATTTTAATTTCACTTCCTGCTATTTTTACTTGATTTAGACGGGCATTTCCAGAAAAGACAATTAAATTTTTGATGCAATGAAACAGCATATACCCCATTACAATTAAAGCAACAATGTCAAATACTCCATTAATCCAATATCCCCAATCAAATAACCGATACAAGATTTCAACCCTACACCATTGCGGTTCAAAAACAATACAAAAACATATAACAAAGAGAATTGTTTTTAATGCGATATCCTTAATTGTTCTTGGTGAAATATACGGAATCCTCTTCAACCTACTATTCGGTAAAATCTTCCTTTTTTCCCTGTATATGAGTTGTTGTAAAATGCTGTATTCAATACGTCTATTTAATATTTCATTATCAAGTTTATTCTTATCGTTTTTTGTTTTCGAAATCTCCCCACTATAATCATTGTTGACAGCATCTAATGTGGCTAAGGATATTGTAAGAAAATCCCATTTGCTATTGTCTTTATTATTGTGTTTAAGAGTACGTACAACACTACTTTTTCCTGCCCCAAATGGTCCGGTTAAAGCTATATTACATTTATCATCATCTTCAAGAGCCTCTTGTAGATCAATAACTGCATCATACGAAGCATCACCTTTTTTTAATAATTTCGGAAGAAGGGATTTTTGGTTCCAGCTATTTTCAGCCATATCTCACTAATTTTATTTTTTTATCACTGTTACTTTTATTTATCAGTTTTTGCATGTCAACGTCCAATAGATTTGCCTCCTTAACCAAAGTTTCCAAATCGGTTTACGCCACATTTGAACACCATTTAGAAACCGTTGACAGATTTTTCCCTAGTTGTTCTGCCAACCATTTACTAGTTTTCTTTTTTTTAACAAGGACTAATTTATGCCGATTTATATCCTCCATAAAATCAATATATTGAACTTAACACAAAGTTATTATTTTTGTGCAATATATGAATACAATCGTAAAAGTTTTTCATCCATAAAATGATCGACCAACTTTGTTGTACACACCTTATATTACACAAATAAGGTTCTCAACTTTGAAGCTACGAAAGGCTTTTCTTTCTGTGTCGTAATAGGACATTGTCTTGTATGAGGGCTTCGTTATCTTTTTTCCTCCGAGTGTAGCACCGGAAGGCATATCTTTCAATGTTCCATGAGCCTTTCTCACACTCCCGTCCGATTTAAGGTAGTAGAATGCAACTATCCCACCCCGCATCGCTTTGGCAAGCCTGTACAATTGCCATGCTTTTATCATACATACACGCCAAGACTGTTGCGTTACTCTGCAAAGTTGCCATGCATACTTCATCACTCTGACTCGAAAATTAGTTTTCTTTTCCATAATATCGTTTGTATTGGTTTGACTTTTAGGTTATATACAATAAAGATAGCCATTAAAGACAAATAACACAAACAGATATATCGCCATTTGCACCAGAACAAACACCTTAACTTTTACTGACTTTGGAGGGAGAACAGCCGCCTACAACTAATACAACGCTTCATGGAGTATCTTACGTCCTGCTGCAATACGGCTTTTCACGGTTCCGGTCGGTATGTCCACCATTTTCGCTATCTCATCATAGCTGAACCCTTTGGCATAAAGCAGAACACACTCTATGCAACAACTCTTCCGGGCACATTTTCGAATTACAGATACAATACTCTCCAAAGATGCCCGTTCGTCGGCTCTATCACGGGCGGCATATATGTCGTAATCATCATCGTCTATTCTGGTAAACATCACGCACCGACGGCGGTTGTATTGGGTGATATATGTATTGCTCATAATGGCAACAATCCACGGTTTGAAATTTCGCCCCGGATCAAACAAGCGACCTTGATTCAAGCATTTATATATCGTCTCACTGGCAAGGTCGTCGGCATCTTCCTCGTTGGTATAATAGAACCGGGCTTGCCTCCTTATCCAATCGACGTGTCGAACAACAAGCTCCCCTATATCCATCATTGGGGAGCTTTTACAGTGATCGATCGGTATATTTCTCTTTCTTTGGAGCAGCACTCCCGCATATTACGCGCCGCACTATGTAGCCGGTCAATGGTAGTATCTATATCATCGCGGCGCCGACCAAGTTGCGAACGAATGATAAGTAACTCCGACAGTATCCTGTCGCACTTTTGTTCTATGCGGTCAAGCCTCGATGGGCGACGACGGCATTTGTCGTATCTCTTCCTCGTCATAACATTACTTTTGTGTGCAATGGGTTACTAACGAAGCCGACAAAAGTGCGTCATAATAAAAAAATAGGACGTGCAACAATAAGTACACGTCCTATTTTCTTCCGATAATATCTTATTTTTTATAATCAGCGCTTTTTCATGGCTGCTATCTTAGCCTTTATTTCCCGATTATATCGGGCAACCAGATGTGCATATAGTGTTGCTTTCATCGTCGTCGGTTCTATTTGGAACTTGAAATGAGCCATCAATGCAGCCATTTGCCCGTCAAACTCCATGCGAATATGCGATGTATCGGAATTTTCCTTATGTTGCCCGTCTTCTATCTCCCTCACCGTCAATTTGGCGCGTTCAAGACGGGAGGTTATCTCGGCCGAAACTCTCTCATCAGTCATTTTATCCGTATGAACGCCATATTCCCGCAGTATCTCCCGAACATGGTCATACCGTCCGAGGATAGAGAGGTTCTTGCACATAGTAAACAATATCACTTCCATTCTGCCTCTTATCATCTCCTCGATTCGAGATAAATACGATTTGGCCGAGGACACATCGGCTATACTTTTATACTCAAAGGCAATGTTTCGTACATTCAAACTCAAACGGGAGGGAGATACAAACTCATGTTTGCCAAGAAGGACTCCCGTATTGCCACATACAAGGTCTATAAATTGCGCTATCGTCAGATGTTCGAGTTTCTCTATCATATATTTTTGTCGGTTTTAATAAGTGCAAGCTGTGTAATCGTATCCTGATTCTTTCGAGAATGATTCAAAGACATAAAGAGATAAATTACCTTATCCATCTTATCTTCCAGCTTTCGATAATCATTATTTACAATCACAGGTGTATCATTCCCCATCTCATTAACGGTTGTCGTATCGATGATATGATCGCCAATCTCGGTAAGACTCGGAATAACCGTCGCTCCTTTCGGCATATTTACCAGTGTCGGAGTATCGGGAGTAAGCCAAGCTTCACCCTGATAGAGCACGACTTCTTGACGACCCCCATCGCCCACGATGGCAAGACCTCCCCGGTGATAATCCGTTCCTTTGGCATATTTAGGCAACGGAGTGGCAAGGACAGTAGCGAGTTGCAAGGCTCCGAGCGCAGAAACGACAGCCATCATCGGTATAGCCGTCGGCCACCCGGGTTTTACCCACAACTCCATGAGAGCCATCGCTGTATTGAGAGCGATGTTGGCTACCGACAATGCCTTATCGTATTTCGCTTGCCGTTGTTTCGTCTGCATCTTTTTCTCTTCCAGTTCCTCATTCTTTTTTGCAGTGCGCTCTTCGGCCGCACGTTTCCGAGCCTCACCCTCCTCTTCCGTGATGACATTCTGCTCCACCAACTCGGCAATCCGTTCTTGTTCCGCTTCTCCAGCCTCATTATTGGCCTCCTGCTCTTCTTCGATTTTTTCGATTTGTCCGTCAAATACCGCATCGACAAGCTCCCCGATACCATTCAACACATCTCCTACGCTTTGAAGCCAAGATTGGGCATTGGCAATACGTTTCTCCTTTGCACTATTATCCGCTTCGGTCGTACTATTAATTGCCTCAATCGTCGCATCAGCCACCTGATTTTCCAAATCAATCTTAGCTTGAGCCAACGCGCGCTCCCATTTCAGACGATCCTCGGCCGACAAATTTTCAAGATCAAGGATTTCTTCTATCATTTTGATTACCTCTTCTCCGGACTTTTGCGAATACCGAACCGTCAACTTATACGCGTCTTCCTCATACTTCCGTTTAATCTCCTCTTGCATGGCAGCATTACCTTTGGCCAAAGACAATTCCTTTACATACCGCTCTTTGAGAGCATTCATTTCTTTGGAATAGCTTTGATTACGCATAACCTCTTCCGCTGCATAACGATCCTGTATCTTATTGGCAAGTTTATCGGCATAATCATTTTCAAGGACAAGCCTTTGCCGATCGAACTTCGCATTAATAAGATTGATATCGGCTCCGGTCTTCTCGGCAGCTTTGATTTCCGCAGCCCGGCTTGCTTCTATTCCGGCCAGTCTCAAATCGAGCTCCTCCTTACTCCCCCTTTCAACAGATGCCAAACGATTCTCCAAATTGATTTTGGACAAATTCTGTTGATATTCCGATTCACATTTCTCTACCTCTTTCATCATTTGCTCGACAAGCCGTACGCGAAGCTTCTGTTCATTCTCGGAATCACCGGCAATCGCATCTATTTTTTTCTTGTAATTGAGTTTGATCAATGCTAAATCTTTTTCATGACCATCTGCCATGATAGCAATTTTGGACTCTTCCAACTCTCGGAGAATTTTCAGTTGTCTCTTCGCCTCTTCATCGGACACTTTGGGGACATAGCCCCCTCCATTTCCTCCAGAAGCTCCTTTCCTTCCATTTCCGCTTCCCGATTCCATATCGGCCTCAATCGGAATTTTAACGGGCTCAATTTTCCCGTTTTTTATATCGTTCACACCTTTTACAATAATATCCTTATAATCGGAAACCACCGATCTGGCGAGATCTGAATAAGATTTGGCAAAATCAGAGTATCCCTCTTTCATTTTCGAGAAATCAAGTGTAAACGTCCCCTCCAACACCTTACCTACCGCTTTCACCTGATCGACCAAAAAGCTCAATAAATTACCTATTTGAGCAACGATATTTTTGAATTGACCGACAAAGACAGACCAAACCGTACGTATAGCCACACTGTTATTGTATAACTTGATAAACCAATTTATCAAATCCACGGCACCTCTTATTATTGCCACCAATCCATCGTTGACAAATACTTTCGCCTGCGTCGTCATTTTTTCAAAACCGCCACCTGTTTGATCAAACACAGAGGAGATGATATTTTCCAGCTCAATTTGGCTACGCAGCTGCTCTTCTTGAAGTCGGCCAAGCTCCCCCGCCCGCTCTTTCACGTTATCAAGATTGGTATCAATATCTTTTAACGTGAGAATATACTGTAAACCGGCATCTTCTCCGGGACCACCGAAAATGTCGGCCAAAGCAGTACCGACCTCCGAAGATGACTCAGGAAACTCGGCAAGCTTCTCGGATACCTCCTGCATGATGTCGAATGTTGTCTTACCGCCACTGGCCAAGTCTTTTTGAACTTGCTCCGACGATATGCCTATTCCCTCCAAAGCGTCTTTTGTGGCCGTCGTCATCTCCCGAATCCGCAAATTACCCTCTTTGATGACATCAATCCCTTTATCAGAGTATATACCGGCTTGATTGGCTTGTGTAATGATGGCAATAAACTCTCCGGCAGATATTCCAGCTTCCCTGAAATAGGCTGGGTATTCCTTGACATTTTCGATAAATTCTCCATTTGCATCAGCACCGGAAACGAAACCTTCTTCCATGAGTTTGAGAGACTCCTGCATCGATATGCCGAACTGTTTCGACATGGCATTAGCAGCTTCAAGCACTTCCCTAAAATCTTTATCGTAAGCATCAGCCACCGCTTGAATCTCGTTTCGGACACCTTTAAGTTCCATACCCGACAATCCCGTAAAATCTTTCGTCAACTTGGTCGCCTCCACAAGTCCCTTATTATAGTCATACCACCACTTGAAACCCGCTACAACCCCGGAAATGCCAAGTATGGAAAGTACCCACGGATTGGACAAAAGTCCGGTCAGTGTTTTTCCGAACGCTTTTATTTTGGTATTTAGGCCGTCTATAAAACTATGTCCGCCAGAATTGGCAAGAGATTGAAACGATTGTCCGAATTCAGTATTGATTCCGACAATGGACAACAAAGAGTTCGCATATTCCTCATTGGTTCCGGTAACACTTTCTATCATCTCATTGTTATCGGCAATTCTGTTCCGATACATTTGTATGGTTTCCGTAGCTCCGTCGGCATTGACATCGACAAGTTTGAGAGCAGCGGCAAGCCGTTTGTTCTGCGCCTCCGCTTCCTCTACCGTTGAAGGCATCTTATCCAACACATCAGAGACATCCATTATCCGCAAGCGATTTTCTTCAATCTTGGCATTAATCTTTTCAAGTGTTCCGGCATAATTCTGGTCAGTTTGATCTAACTGGTTTTTTGCTTTTTCCAGCGCTTTATTCTGCTCAATACAACTATCTATCGTAGCGGCATTAAGAGATAGTACCCGATTAAGATCTTCTGTCGAAGCCACTCCGTTCTGACAAGCAATGGCATAATTACCGACATTCCGTTGAATCTAGCCTTGATCGGCAGCTAAATCTTTCAGTTGTGCATCGAGATTCTGTATCGTTTTTTCCAGTTCTTTACCATAATCCGAATCACGCCCCTCCGCCGATAATTGTTTGTACGCCTTTTTCAACAATTCCAATTGTTGCGACATATGGGCGTAACTGTTTTCCACACTCAGATTGGCTTTTTCTTCCGCTGTAAGCAGTTGATTGAGCATCGCTTTTTCTTGTTTGAGTTGACGAGACACAGCGATCAATTTCTGCTGGGCTGCAACATACTCATCGCTTGTCATCTTCCCTTCTTTGAGTGCTTTCGTACTCTCTTTTTGAGCCTCTTTATTTTTTCCGAGTTCCCGCTCTATCTGAATCAGCCTTTGCAACTGTCCGTCATAAGTATCATGGAATTGTTCCAACAGGCGCTTTGCCTTTTCATTTTCGGCATAACTATCTCTATGAGACTTATTTAAACGTTCCTGCTCCATCAATTGTCGAGAAATGGTATTCGTGGTATCAGATATAACCTGTTTCTGCTCTGTTATGACATCGTTCAACCGACGATTTACATCAGCCGCTTGCTTACTCTTCTCAACAAGAAGAGTTTCAAGGCGATCTATATCCCCAACGACACGAATATTCACATCTACCCCCTTCGCCAAATCTTTGGCCACACTTGTATAAATAACAAGAAGGTTCTGCATCTCTCCGCTAAGTTCCTTTATTTTCTCTATCGCCTCCGGGGCGACAAGGTCTGTTATTCTCGTTTCGCTCATATCAATATGGCGTTATATATTCAACAATTTCGTTTTCTGGTTCATTTTTATCTATCGGAGAAAAATCATAAGTACCGTCTGTTCGCCTATACAGTACAACCGTCTCATTCTCCATCTTAGCCCATGTTTTGGCAAGTCCGCGTATCCGGTCCACATCTTGCCACCTCCGTCTATTCCCACACGCACAACTCATTTATATCCACATTTTTTGAAAAAGTTTTTTATAGCTGGTAACATATAGATTTCATTGAAATACTCAACTGCAGTCGGTCCCATATTGAGTATATCATCTCCATATTTGGCTACAATAGCCGGGCCATGTCCATTTCCGGGATCGACCTCCAATACATCTCCTTTACGGACAGCCACAATCTCGGAATAGAATTTTCCGTTTATGAAAAGATTGGGAACATTATCAGGACGTGGAGGAAGGCCGAGCATACTACCCGCAACCGGAGGTGTGATACCCCGTTTCCAAGCCTTATAATCTTTGGCCCGGTGATACCAATAGCCCTCTTCCTCAAAAAAAGGGTCGTCATCATAGCCGGG
>JABLTQ010061911.1_pt1 | contig 21409 bp, 20 predicted proteins | sample 7160101 | NCBI WGS metagenome assembly JABLTQ01 (sample SAMN14651228, study PRJNA627086) | human gut metagenome | isolation source: feces | host: Homo sapiens
CGGGCAAGGTACACGGAAAAGGCTGTCTGTTGAAAAAATGATAAAGAGGTCATTTATTATGCTTACTGCAATTACGGGTATCAACTGGGGCGATGAGGGCAAGGGCCGCATGGTCGATCTGATCAGCCAGGATTATGACATCGTTGCACGGTATCAGGGCGGCAACAACGCAGGCCACACCGTGAAGAACGAGCGCGGCAAGTTCGTGCTGAACCTGCTGCCCTCCGGCATCCTGCGCCCCAACGTTGTCTGCGTGATGGGCAACGGTATGGTCATCGACCCGCATCATCTGGACGGCGAGATCAACAATCTGCGGGAGCATGGCATTTCCATCACCCCCGATAACCTGAAGATCTCCGACCGGGCCACCATCACCATGCCCTACCATGTCGATCAGGACGGCCTGGAAGAGGCCCGCCTGGCCAAGACCGGCGCACAGTTCGGCTCCACCAAGCGCGGCATCGCCTACACTTACGGTGACAAGTACATGAAGAAGACCCTGCGCATGGGCGACCTGCTCCACCTGGACGACAGCGTGAAGAAGCGCCTGGTGACCATGGTGGATTCCAAGAACCTGGTGATGGAGGGCAGCTACCACTCCGCTCCCATCAGCGTGGACGAGATGTGGGCATGGCTGGAGAAGTATGCCGCCATCTTCAAGGATTACATCTGCGACGTGGGCCAGTATCTGGCTGACGCAGATGCCGCCGGCAAGAAGGTGCTGTTCGAGGCCCAGCTGGGCGCTCTGCGCGACATCGACTTCGGCATCTACCCCTACACCACCTCCTCCAACGTCATCGGCGCTTACGCCCCCATCGGCGCAGGCATCCCGGGCCATAAGCTGACCAACAGCATCGGCGTGATGAAGGCTTACTCCTCCTGCGTGGGCGACGGCCCCTTTGTCACTGAGCTGGCCATGACCGAGGAAGAGAAGCACGCCCTGCGTGAGGCTGGCCACGAGTACGGTGCAGCCACCGGCCGTCCCCGCCGCGTTGGCCCCATCGACCTGGTGGCAAGCCACTACGGCGTGTTCTGCCAGGGCTGCGATGAGGTTGCCCTGACCCTGCTGGACGTGCTGGACTACATGGAGAAGATCCCCATGGTCACCGGCTACAAGCTGACCGACGGCACCATCACCAAGCGCTTCCCCATGGGCATGGCTCTGGACACCGCACAGCCCGTGGTGGAGTATCTGCCCGGCTGGCACTGCGATATCACTGCCGCCCGCAAGTGGGAGGATCTGCCCCAGGAAGCCCGCGATTACGTTGAGTATCTGGAAAAGGCTATTGGCTGCAAGATCACCTACATCTCCGTGGGTGCCGAGCGTGAGGCCTACATCCACCACAACGTCTGATCCGCGCCACAGAACCCGCCGCATTGAAAAGGAAACGTGACTATGTTTGATATCATCACGGACAGCGCCTGTGACCTGACCCCTGAGACGGCCGCAACGCTGAATATTGAGATCATCCCCTTCTATGTCTCGCTGGACGGTGAGCACTACCGCAAGGAAGGCAAGGAGATCGCCGTGCGCGATTTCTACCAGTTCATGGTAGATAACCCCGCGGCCTACCCCAAGACCAGCCTGCCTTCGCTGGAGGATTTTGAGACCGCCTTCCGGGCCCATGCCGAGGCAGGCCGCCCGGTGCTCTGCATCTGCTTTACCAGCAAGATGAGCGGCTGCGTGGGCAGTGCCCGCAACGCCCGGGAGCTGGTGCTGGAGGATTTCCCCGATGCTAAGATCGAGGTCATTGACAGCACCGCCGCCACCGTGACCGAATCCATCGTGGTGGAAAACGCGGTGGCCATGCGGGATGCAGGCTGTACGCTGGACGAAGCCGTGACCTGGCTGGAAGCGGAAAAGATCACCAACCAGATCTTCTTCACGGTGGGTAATCTGGACTACCTCATCAAGGGCGGGCGCATCGGCAAAGTCACGGGCCGTGCCGCCAACATTCTGGGCATCAAGCCTATGATCCTGTTCAAAGAGGGCGAGATTTTCTCCGCTGGTGTGGCCCGCGGCCGCCAGAAGAGCTTTGAGAAGGCCCTCGACCTGCTGATGACCTATCTGGCCGAACACAACGGCACGCCCGATGACTACTGCATCACGGTGGGCTACGGCTACGATGCCGACGAGGGCAAGCGGCTCTGGATGCAGACCCGCGCCGCCCTGCGCGCCAAGTACCCCACCTGCGAGTGCAATGTGGTCCTGCTGCAGATCGGCTGCACCATTGCCGTGCACACCGGCCCCTATGCGTTGGGCATGGGCGTGATGCGGCGGTGGAAAAAACAGTAACTCCCTCAGTCGCCTCCGGCGACAGCTCCCTCTAGGAGGGAGCCTTACGGCAGCGAAAAGCCTCTCTCTGAGAGGGAGGTGGCATTGCGTCAGCAATGACGGAGGGAGTTCCCACATAGTAAAAAAGAAGCCCCGACGAATGTCGGGGCTTCTTTTTGTTTTTCAGCCTTGATTTTTACGATGCACGATCACAGAAGACGGTGACACGGGTCTTGCCGCCGTAGGTGCAGGTGTACAGCACCAGGGCGTAGCCGCTGTGTTCCACTTCCTCCACGCTGTGGGGGTCAAGCACTTCGACCTTGTTCACGACGTACTCATTCACGATGCCGTCCATATCGGTGAAGGTGACGCTGTCCCCCGCTGTGAGGGAGGTCAGCTTGCCGAAATGGCTCTCGTAGTTGTGCGCCGCAATGACCAGATCATCGGTGCGGGAAGAGCCGAACTGGCGGCAGGGGGCGATCTTCAGGCGGGGGTAGCTCCACTCGCTCATCACCGGCAGATCAATGCCGATGGCGGGGATGGAGATCTCACCCACATATTCGTTGCCGTCGATCTCCACCACCGGGAGCTCGGGGTCCAAGGGGCCGCTCTCTGCCTCCGGTTCCGGGGTCTCCACCTTCTGCTGAAGGTCGGCCACCACGGTCTGGGCCTCGGCACCGGCGTGGGCATCCTCGTAGCGGTTGTAGGCGTACAGGCCGCCAGCCGCCAGCAGGAGCACCACACCCAGCACGATGCAGACAAGCCCGGGGGATACTTTACGCATTCTTTTCACGTTTCTTGCTGCGCTCCATCAGGTAGGCACCCACGGCCACCAGCACCAGACCGCTTACCGTCAGAACAGGTACGGGCCAGTTCAGCTGACCAGTCTGGATCAGTTTGGGGCCTTCGGCCGGGCGGGCATCCGCCACCACGCTGGCCGGGGCGGTGGGCTCCGGTGCACTAGGGGTGGTGGTTTCAGTCACAGTCGGGCGGGCATCTGCCGGGGCCGGGTTCTCTGGCGTGGAAGGGGTGGGCGGGGTGACAGGATCAGGGTCATACGGGTCCGGGTAGTACGGGGTCTCGATGGCCTTGTAGCTGTTGTTGAAGGTGATGCTGCTCACCTTTTCGTCCATCAGGTCGGCCTGTGTGTGCACGGCCATCCGGGCCACCAGCTTGTCATTGTCCCACACCACGGAAACGCGCAGATAGTACACGGTTTCATCGTAGGTGCCGCGGGTGTTGACACCGGCGCGCTGGCGCACGGTGTAAACGTAATAGCCGGGCTTGGTGTAGTTGATGGGGCCAAAGCTGCCGGTCTCGCCGTCGGTGATCTCCAGAGTGGTCACCTCGGGCAGGGGCGCATTGTCCACAGCCTCAAGTTCCACAGTCAGTGTTTCCTTTGGGAGAGGTGTTTCCCCCGTGGACTGAATGGAAACCGGAAGCTCCTGCAGCTGTGTATGCTGGTCAGCCGCGGTGGCCGCAAATGCCGCCGGCTGACACAGGCAGAACCCCAACGCAAGCGTCAGGAGTGCTGCCGCGATTTTACGGAACCTCATTTCATCCTCTCCTTTATGAATCCGACGCGGACGGGATCATCCACGCCAGAAGAATGGTGCGTGCATCGGTAAACTCCGTTGAACAGGTGGACAGCGCCAGCACCTGAGCGTCATCGCCCGCCGCTTTCATGGCGGCCAGCGTTTCGGTGTTCAGGTTCAGGGCGTTCTCCTGCGCAAAGGTGTACAACCCCTGCAGGTCGCTGTCCCAGCGCTGGGGCTGGAAGATCGCGCTCTCAGACGAAGGGACCAGCAGACATGCAAAGGTTTTAAGATCATAGGTGCGGTCGGGCAGGATCAGCTCACCGGTGGTGTTCTCTGCAAAGAACTCAGCGTCCTTGTAGAGATCCAGATCACCGAACATCTTGCTCTCTTCCATGTGGTGACCATACAGCAGAGAGTAGGGGTCGGTGAAGTTCTTGTCGCAGTTCACATCCAGAAAGATGCTGCCTGCCAGCGAGAAATCACCGTAGACATCGGTGTTCACATAGGTAAAGTTGTCCTCGCCCTGTACCACAGGGTAGTCGATGGCGGTGTTGTCCAATGTGACCCACGCGCAGACATCCGGGTTGATGCCCAGCAGCTCCTCAAAGCTTGCGCCGTTATCCGCGCCCGCCTTGGGCTTGAACTGCAGAAGCTCTGCCTGAACATTGTCTGCGGCGGCGTACACCTGCGAGTTGTCCCACAGGGCATAGGCTGAATACGCCCCGGCGACCACCAGGAACAGCACGACCACCGCGCTCACCAGAAAGTCGGCTGCCCTCAACGCTTTTCTCTGCCAGTTGATACAGCCCACCTCCGGTTAAGCAAATTCAAATAAGTGGTTATTCGTTAGGTTTGTGCTGAGATAACCCCACCGTCACCCCTTCGGGGTGCCACCGCCCCTAGTAGGGGCGGCCTTGGCAAAACCATGAGGCTTTACGCAATGCCAAGGGCCCCACTATTAGGGGGCTGTCACCGCAGGTGACTGAGGGGTTGAGCCCTAAGCAACTGCTACCGTTAAACCTCTCCGTCATCTTCGCTGACGCTCGATGCCACCTCCCCTAGTAGGGGAGGCCTTGGCATGAGATTCATTTTTCAATCTGATCGCTGGCGCTCCAAGAGCATCATCTGCCGCAAGGCAAAAATGACGTTGCGCCAGCAGAGCAAACAGTAGCGAAGCGCAAACCATCGAAAATGCGACGGCCTGCCAAGGGCTCCCCTACTAGGGGAGCTGTCACGGCGAAGCCCGTGACTGAGAGGTTGGACAAAGGACAAGCTAACCGTTTACACGATCAGGTTCTTACTCCTCGTCGCGGCGGCGCTTGTTCAGCATCAGGGCCACACCACCAATGGCAACGATGGCCAGCATTGCAATGTAAGGTGCATTGTCCAGCACAACGCCCATGTCGGGGGTGCCTTCGTGGGTATTGATAAAATGAACCTCAACATTAGCATTGTTCACGCTACCGTTAACACCAAGAACGGTGTTTTCGCCAATGGTGACATTTTCCATAGTGGTATCAGCAACGCTAACAGTATACTGGCCATTCTTGCTATCAGCAGTAGTATTCTTCTCGTAAATCTTATAGCCAATATCCTTGGGGAGGTTGTTAAAGACAATCTCCTTGCTATGACCCAGAGTAATGGTATAAGGAGTATTCAATGCCAGAGATGTCACAGCCACATCATCAGCGTTCTTAATAGTACCCTGATTGGTTTCAACCACAACATTTGCATACTTGCTAGCTTCACCAGCGAACTCAATCACAAAGGTAAAGGTATCACCCAGATCACCAAAGTTGCCCTGAACAGTTTTATCCAGCGTCAGGGTATACAGGTTACCATCGCCGTAGGTGTTAGTAAAAGCTTCAGTATTGTTAACCTTACCAGTAGCGCTATCGCTCGTCGCACTAATTGCAGCTTCTTTAGAGCTAAACATGGTGACATAGTACTCATACTCACCAGTCTTAATCTGATTGGTTTCAGCATCAACCTTATGCGCAACAGTCACAGCCATATAAACAGGAGCAGCATAGGTAGTCGCAACAGTCTGACCTGCATTTTCAGAAATCTCGTACAGATACTTGCCAGTACCAGTAGGATTGCCCAGGCCCAACTCAGTCGGGGTAACAGTAAAGCTCTTAGACTCACTACCTTTGGTCATCGAGCCAAATGCGGTTTCTTTACCCGTCAGATTAATAACAGTCTCAGTATTATACGGAGCCGTTGCTGCCTTGTCCTGACGAATAGCCTGCAAGTACTTCACCTGGAAGGTAAAAGTTTCTGCCGGTGCAGTACCGTTCTTTACCTCATAGGTTTTATACAGGGGAATATCGCTATTTGCAGTCAAGGCCTGATTATGGGTAATAGCAGCCGGCCCCTCCGCAAACGCTGCGGTTGCGCCGACGGTGAGCATCATGGCGGCAGCCAGAACGCCCGCGAAGAATTTCTTCAGTTTCATTGTTATTCCTCCCTAGTAAGAAATAGTTCGTACTCCTGTGCCGCGGCCCAAACTCCGCGGTTCACAGGCAGGATGCCGGCAGCTTCTTCCGGCTTCTGTGATATTGCGATATTACAAACTGCGTCGCCGCAGTAGTGTAATTACTTTTGCTTGCACATCCTCCAGCGGAACCGGGCCAAAGTCCCGGCTGTCCTCGGATTGTGTGCGGTAATCGCCCAGCACAAAAACGCAGCCTTCCGGCACCGTGTAGGGGTACTCCAGCGCGTCTTTTGCGTAGGTGGGGTAGAGGATCTCGCCGCTCTGCACCGCGCCGTTCACCACAAGGGTGCCGCTGTCGTCCAGAGCCACAAGGTCACCCTCGCGCCCAAGGATGCGGCCCACCCGGAGCTTGCCGCCCTGGGTGTAGACCACAACGTCGTTTTTTGCGTAGGTTTTTTGCAGGCGGTAGCAGATGAGCAGGTCGCCATCCTTTACCGCGGGGAACATGCTGCTGCCATTGGCCTGTGTGAGCAGGAACACCTGCGTGAACAGCACCCAGGCGCACAGCAGGATCACCACAACGCGGCCCAGCAGGCTGATAAAATCCTGCCGGTTCTCAGCGTCCAGCCTGCGGCGGCGCACCGCCTTTGCCCCCAATTTCAGGGCTTCATTGTCCAGCGGGTGCATCGGAATGCGCCTCCTTTTGGGGGTCAGAGCTGTTAGATTCCGGATTAAACCTCTCAGTCACGGGCTTCGCCGTGACAGCGTCCGGGTTGCGGCTCCCAGCGTCCGCTTCGTGCAAAGTTTTGCACTCGCGTCCTGCTGGCCGCTGCCCCAACAACTCCTCCCTGTTTCCGCCACTGGCGGCGGTCGTCGTCGTTGCCCTAGTAGGGGAGCCCTTGGCAAAACTGTCAACTTCGGTGGTATCCAAGGGCAGGCTTCCGGTCTGCTGCTCCAAGAGCACATTGTACCTTGTGCGCTCGGCGCGGATGGCGGCTTCGTACAGGGCGTAAAGCTCTTCCAGCTTCTTCCACATTGCCGCTTCGTCCACGCCGCCCAGCAGGTTTTTGCGGAATTTCACCGTCCGGAACCACTGGATGATCGCTTCCTGCTCCGGGCTGATACAGCTTTCCTCTGCACCGGCCAGCCGCTGGGGCGCTTTCTTCTTCGCCATGCGGTCAGCCCTCCTTTAGTCATCTTCCTTACGGTGCTTGCGCAGCATCAACAGGATGCCGCCGCCAGCCACCACAGCAAGGATGACAATGTAAGGCAGGGTATCGAGGAGGACACCAAGATCAGGCTCGAGAGTTCGATGGTTGGTGAAGTGAACCGTCTGCTCAGTTGTACCGATTGTTACAGTTGCAGTACTATTCTTTTCATGTACTACACCGTCTGTACCAATCTGCCAGCTGGTCTCGTACTTCTCACCAGAATAATCTTCCTCTACAATCTTGTACTCGTCACTCGGCAGATTCTTGAAGGTAATCGAAGCTCCGTCTTTCAGCGTAAACTTGCCATTATCCAGCCATTCAACCTTTGTACTATCAGCATCACTAATTTCAATATTTGCACTCGCGATGTTCACCGCTGTGCCATCAGCCTTGGTAATCGTAAAGGTAAAAGCCTTATTGGTGTCGCCAAGTTTGCCGGTAACGGTTTTGGTAACAGTCAGGTTGGCGGAAGCAGGCACATACTTTGCGTAGAAAGTTGTATCTGCACTAATGGTATCCTCTGTAAAATCAAACTTGCTTGCAGGTGTAAAGTTCTTATCCGTATACCAACCCTCAAATTTATAAACGGTTCCATCCGCTGTTTCTTTTGTTGCCGGGCAATCTGCTTCAGTTTGACCTGCGCGGAGAACATCCGGACGATTGATATTACTCAGCGAAATCGAATTGCTCCCTTCTGGGATAGTAAATGCTCCGCCATAATCACGCACTAGAGCAAAGGTATCTTTACCCACATCCTGAACCTTAAATTGGACGTTGATGTGCGTTGTATCATGGAGCACTATCAGACCATCCAGATGGTACGTCATTTTTTTATCACTGACCGACGAAATCGGAGATTTATATATGCCCTTCGTGTATGTGGGTTTATAGTTCTCTTCACCCGTCCAGTCTCCATCCTCGCCGTTTTTGCCAGTATTGGCTCCACCCGCAGCAACGACCTCGTACCATTCAATTGTGTACGTGCCTACATTATTCGCTTTCGTTGGATCCTTCTCAATTTCGTCTTGGATTTCTTTCGGGAGTGATTCGTAATAGTAATCCTTGTATTTGCCATCCTGTTTAATCGGAATCACAGGAAACTGTCCGGAATCAACTATAATTTCAGTTCCCAACTTCGTATCAATGTCAGCTGTGTCATAAATTGAGGTACGTGTATTGTATTTACTCGGAGCATCTACATTTGAAATCGTACCAACAGCCATGCCGTTCCACGCTTTATTTTCAACTTTTTCGCCGTAGTAATCACCCGAATAGCCCAAAACCTGCGTGTAAACATAAAGATTGTAAGGAGATGTCGGATTATCGCTCTTCACAACTGTAATCTCCAGCTCATCGCCGTTACCTTCCGGATCTTTGCTCTTAGGGTCACCATAACGGTGAGCAACCGTCACCTTACCCTCTTGCGTAACCTTTATCCGTACTGTTTTGTAGGTATCTCCTGTACCTTTTATCTGATTAACTTCTTTATTTTTACTGTTTATAAATACCGCATTACCGTTAGTCTTGTCCGGATTAAGTCTCCATGTGTGATTGTAGTTTGTTTTTCCGTTTTTGGCCCGCAGTGTAATCGTTGCACCAACCGGAACCTTTTTATCACCCTGAATACTGTCGGCAATTGTGGAAATCCCATCATTCACATTCGGGTACTCAACGCCATCGATCTCAATGCTGACAATCTCAATGCCGTCATCATCGAACTCTTCACTTCCCTGATCCGGATATTCCAGCGCAACCACAAAGGGGCTGAAGCTGGAGGTCTCAAAGGTCAGAGTGCCATTCTGATAAGAAAGGACATCCAGTGTCTCCACGCTGCCGTCGTCTTTCTTGTGGAGCACCTTCAGCGCATCAACAGTGAGCGCTCCCATTTCTTCCATTTCCGCAATTTCCGGCAGTTTTTCCAGACCGGAGACGGTAACGGTAGCCTTCTGGCCCTTGACAGGCTGCACCTTTTCGCCCTTGGCGTTCTTGGGGGAGATCTTCAGGCCCAGAATGGGCATCATTTCCCCAAAGCTGTCCTCGTGGCTCTCATAGAAGCTCTCCATATCATCATCACCCATGTGGATGACGCTGAGGTGGTCTGCGGCAGAGGGCAGGTTTTTCACCTCCACTGGCAGATCGACCTTCTTCGTATTGTCGTCCTCGTCCTTGTAGGAGGCAGAGGCCTTGGTTTCCAGATCCACAGGCACGGGGTTCTTGTCCACCAGATCCTCGTGATCCACGTCCTCTTCCTCATCGGAGCCAACGGTACCGTCCTTCCATGCGGCGTAGACGTTCACGGTGGTGGTCTTGTCGTCCAGAATGTTGCTGGTGGGGTCGGTGAGGTTCAGGCGCACCCGGTTGCCAAACTCGTCCAGCGTGTACCAGTAGTCAAACTGCCGCAATTCGCCCTTGGGGTCCCGGTTGGAGGAGGGGTTCTCGATGTAGCTGCTGTAGTCCGCAATGGTCTCTGCCCGGGGCACAGCCTGAATGAAGTACAGGTTCCACAGAACCTCACCGTTCCGGGCCAGATACTCGCTTTCCGTCATATTGTTGATCTGTGCCTGAGCGGTAATGTCCTGCAGGTCAAGGGTGTTCAGCTCCCTCAGCCAGAAGCGGTAGACCACCATGTCCTGCAGCTTTTTGATCTCGTCGCCGGAAACGACCACTTTGTCATCAGGCTTTTCCACCACGTCGTCCTCGCCGGACCACTGGGTCTCGGTGCTGGAGCTGGTGTCGGTGCTGGTGCCGTAGTCAATAACGGTGCCCCACTCCGAATCCGTAACGGTGGGGCCGCCGTCGAGGTTGTCCTCGCCGCCCTCACCGCCGTCTACGGGCCGGGAGGCTTCCTCCTCGCCAAAACCGGCAAATTCGTCGTCAGGATAGGATGCCACGCCGTCATCTACGGGCCGGGAGGCCTCTTGATGAACCTGAGGATCGATCAAACCCTCCGTTGCAAACACCGGCACAAGGCAGGTGCAGATGACCGCAAGCGCCAGACAAAGCGCAAAAACGCGCTTCACCAGCCTATCTTTTTTTCCGTGATGATTTTTCCGCACAGTGGAGCCCTCCCTGCATCATAGTATTTTTGGCAAAACCGGAGGAAAAGATATCCAACTTTTGTCGTTTTTCTTTCCCTTGGCAGGTTATTTTTACCAGACACATCATTATCGTAATTATAGCATGTATATCCAGTATTTTCAATAGTGAAATTTTATTTTCCCTTCCCCTTTTCAGACAAAATATTCTGCGATATACAGCACGTTATGAACCGCCGTAATATCATTGCTGAGAGTAGAACAGTCCGACTTATCCGCACGCCCGCCGCATTGATATATCACGCAGTTTTGTGTTGTATCTTCGCAGTTTCACTCTCTATAATACATGAAACGCAGATTCCTTTCACTTTTTTTCGAGATTTTTTGAAAAAAGTTTTCGGAGCCCTCTCAGTCTCGCAAAGCTCGATAGCGTCCGGGTTAAACCTCTCAGTCACGGGCTTCGCCGTGACAGCTCCCCTAGTAGGGGAGCCCTTGGCAGGCCGTCGCGTTTTCGGGGTCTGGCGCTTCGCTCCTTTTGGCAGTGCTGGCGTAATGTTCACCTCTGCGGCAGAAGTCGCTCTTGGAGCCGATAGGCGAAAAGATCGAAAAATGAATCTCATGCCAAGGCCTCCCCTACTAGGGGAGGTGGCATCGAGCGTCAGCGATGATGACGGAGAGGTTGTACCGGAGGATTGCCTATCCGTATGAACGGTTAGCTTGTCCTTTGTCCAACCTCTCAGTCACGGGCTTCGCCGTGACAGCTCCCCTAGTAGGGGAGCCCTTGGCAGGCCGCTGCGTTTTCGGGGTCTGGCGCTTCGCTCCTGTTTGCCCTGCTGACGCAACGTTATTTCTGCCTTGCGGCAGACGATGCCCTTGGAGCGCCAGCGATCAGATTGAAAAATGAATCTCATGCCAAGGCCTCCCCTACTAGGGGAGGTGGCATCGAGCGTCAGCGATGATGACGGAGAGGTTTTGCACCAAAAAGCGCCCCCATCACTCAAAGGAGCAATGGGGGCGCTTTACCATATTACAATGGGTTCCGCTTATTCAGCCTTGGGGGCCTCGGGAGCCTTTGCTTCCTCAGCCTTTGCGGCGGGCTCTGCCGGAGCGGCAGGAGCGGCAGCGGGCTTCGGAGCCTGCTTCACCACGGGCTTGGGGGGATTCGGATCGTCCTTCAGCGGGAAGAGGATGATGTGCTTGGGGCACTTCTGGGCGCACATGCCGCAGCCCTTGCACTTGTCGTAGTCGATGCGGGCCACGCCGTCCACAACGTGGATGGCATCAAACTTACAGGTGCGCTCGCACATACCGCAGGCAATGCAGGAAGTGGTGCAGGCCTTCATGGCAACGGGGCCCTTATCCTGATTGGAGCACATGACCACGGGCTTGCGGGGGCCGCCTGCGTCGATCATAATGACGTGCTTGGGGCAGATGTTGGCGCAGGCACCACAGCCGGTGCACTTGTCCTTGTCCACCTTGGCCACGCCGTCCACAATGTGGATGGCATCGAACTTACACACCTTGGTGCAGTCGCCCAGGCCGATGCAGGCAAAGGTACAGGTCTTGGGGCCGCCGTACAGGGTGGCAGCAGCGGCACAGGTCTGGATGCCCTTGTACTCGTAGCTGGGCTTGCAGTGCTCGGAGTTGCCCTGGCACTGGACCACAGCCTTCTTCTCCACAGCGCTTGCCTCGCCGCCCATGATCTTGGCAATGGCGGCAGCAGCCTTGGGGCCGCCGGGGGCGCACTTGTCGCAGGGAACGCCGTCCATAACAACGGCCTTTGCGTAGTCGGCACAGCCGGCGTAGCCGCAGCCGCCGCAGTTTGCACCGGCCAGGCAGGCAGAAACTTCTTCAATACGGGGGTCTTCCTCAACCGCCATGAACTTTGCGGCCAGCACCAGAACAACGGCACCGATCGCGCCCACGATGGTACAGAGGATCACAGCAGATACAATATTCATAATCCTGTTCCTCCCTTACAGCGTCACGTTGAACAGGTTTTCGACGAGGCCGCCGAAGCCCATAAAGGACAGGCTGGTGATGGCTGCTGCGATCAGGGTGATGGGCAGACCCTTGAAGGGTGCCGGGGGATCGCAGGCTTCCACACGCTTGCGCACGCCGCTGAACATGACCATGGCCAGCATAAAGCCGACACCTGCACCCACGGCACAGACCAGAGCCTCAATGTAGGCAGCGGCAAAGCCAAGGGTAGCAACGTCTGCGCCGTAGTCGTCCACGACCAGAATGGTCACGGCCAGCACGCAGCAGTTGGTGGTGATCAGGGGCAGGTAAACGCCCAGAGAATTGTACAGTGCAACAACATACTTCTTCAGGAAGATCTCGATGAACTGCACCAGCACTGCAATGACCAGGATGAACACGATGGTCTGCAGGTAGCCCAGGTCAGCAGGGTTCAAAATGAAGATCTGGATGGGGAAGGTGACAGCTGTTGCCACCAGCATAACAAAGATAACAGCGCCGGACATACCAATGGAGGAATCCAGCTTCTTGGAAACGCCCAGGAACGGGCAGATACCGTAGAACTTCACCAGCACGTAGTTGTTCACCAGGATCATGCTGAAGAAGATCGCAGCAAGTTTGACTAACATCTTATTCTGCCTCCTTCTTCAGGTTGTCGAGGTCGCAGCAGCTCTTGCGCTCGATGCGGGCATCCAGCTTGCCTTCCAGCCAGACGCAGCCGGCCATCAGCACGCCGTAGCAGAAGAATGCGCCGGGAGCCTGGGTCATAATGCTCATCTTGGCCATGCTCTCGGGCAGGACCTGGAAGCCCAGCCAGGTGCCGCTGCCCAGGATCTCACGGATGGAGGCCATCAGCACCACGGTGAGGGTGTAGCCGATGCCCATGCCGATGCCGTCCAGTGCGGAGTCCACCACATTGTTCTTGCAGGCAAACATCTCGGCACGGCCCAGAATGATGCAGTTGACAACGATCAGGGGCAGGAACACGCCCAGTGCAGTGTACAGGCTGTCCATGTAGGCGTGCATCACCATCTGAACGATGGTCACGAAGCCTGCAATGATGACGATGTAGCAGGGCAGATGGACTTTAGCGGGGATCACGTTGCGCAGCAGCGAGATCAGGATGTTGGAGCACACCAGCACGAAGGTGAAGGCTGCGCCCATGCCCAGCGCGCTGGAAACTGCCGTGGTAACAGCCAGGCAGGAGCAGGTGCCCAGAACCAGACGCAGAACGGGGTTTTCTTTGATGATGCCGTTGGTAAGGATGCTTACCTTGGACTTGTTTTCGCTTGCCATTTCTTACCAACCTCCTTTATGCCAACTCGTTGTAGCAGTTGATGCAATCGTTGATGGCGGCAAACAGAGCCTTAGAGGAAATGGTTGCGCCGCTGTATGCGTCGTAGCCCTGGCCCAGGGTGATGTTCTGGGTGCCATCCATGCCATCGAACTGAGCAAGGAAGCTGTCGGTGGCAACGTTGCTGCCGATGCCCTTGGTCTGGGTAGAAGCGTCCACCCAGATGCCGGTGACAGTGCCGTTGGTGTCGAAGCCGATGATGACGGACAGGATGCCGCCGTCAAAGCCCTTTTCCTCAGCCTTGATGGCCAGGGAGCCGTCGGTGGCCTTTACAGCACCGGTGATGTTCTCGGTGGTGTAGTCGGTCACTTCCTCCAGATCGGAGGCGCTGGAAACGGTGGGCATCACGTCCACATAGGCAGCCAGCGTTGCGGCCTTCTGGTTATCCTCAATGATGGGAGCCGTAAAGGAGTTGACCATGGCCAGCAGCAGGCTGACGATCAGTGCGATCACGCTCAGCACAACAACAGGCTTTACACTGGTCTCCCAGGAAGAATTCTTATTCATTTGCCAGCACCCTCCTTTGCTTTCTTTGCAGGCTTAACATAGCCGTAAGGAGTCTGACGGGTCCAATCGTTGATAAAGGGGACCCACAGGTTCATAAACAGCAGCGCGAAGGAAACGCCCTCGGCGTAGCTGCCCCACTGACGGATGGCGAAGGTGACGATGCCCAGGCACAGGCCGTAGATCAGCTTGCCCTTCAGGGTAAAGGGGCTGGTGACGTAGTCCGTTGCCATGAACACAGCACCGAACATCAGGCCGCCGGACAGGATGCCGACCAGTGCACCGTGCAGGCTGCCGGTGGAGATCAGGTAGAAGATAAACATGCTGCCGATGTAAGAAGCGGGGATGGCGATGCTGATGGTCTTGGTGGCCACCATATAAATCAGGCCCAGCAGGATGGCCAGAGCGCAGGTCTCGCCCAGAACACCGCCGTGCACGCCCATGAACAGATCCAGCAGGCTCAGCTTGCTGGTGTCAGCCACAGCCAGCGGGGTAGCGCTGGACAGCTGGTCAACCGCTGCATCGGGGAACACCCAATTGTTCATGGAACCGGCAAAGCTGATGAACAGCACGATACGGCCCACCAGTGCAGGGTTTGCAAAGTTCATGCCAATGCCGCCGAACAGCTGCTTGACCACGATGATGGCAACCAGGTCGCCGATGATGAGCTGGCCGATGGGCATGCCCACGGGCACGTTCATGGCCAGAATGATGCCGGTGACCACAGCGGACAGGTCGCTGATGGGGTTTGCCTTCTTCAGCAGCTTGCAGTACAGCCACTCAAAGGCCACACATGCCACAACGGACACTGCAGTGACCAGCAGGGCACGCGCGCCAAAGATGATTGCAGAGGCCACCACACAGGGGCACAGGGCAACGATCACGTTGGCCATCAGGCTCTGGGTCGTTTCCTCACTGCGCAGGTGCGGGGAGGCCGAAACAATAAGCTTCGTATCCATTACTTATTGCCTCCTTTTTTGATTTCACCAAGGTAGAACGCCTTTGCCAGGCCCATCATCTGGGTGCAGGGGCGCTTTGCCGGGCAGACAAAGGTGCAGGAGCCGCAGTTGAAGCAGTAATCAACATGCAGCTTGCCCAGTTCCTGAACGTCGCGGGCTGCATAAGCCTGGTTGACCTCCACGGGCTCCAGACCCATGGGGCAGTACTCCACGCAGCGGCCGCAACGGATGCAGGGGTTGACCTGCGGGGGCTCTGCAGCAGCGGCGCTGAGCATGATCAGGCCGGAGGTGGTCTTGGTGGTGGGGTAGCTCAGGTTCTCCACAGCGGGGCCCATCATGGCACCGCCGGCAACCACCTTGCCCAGCTCCACGCCGCCCTTGATGCCGGCAGCGTTCAGAACATCCTCGTAGGCAGTGCCCACGGGAACGATCAGGTTCTGGGGCTTTGCGCAGGCATCGCCGTCCACGGTGATGCAGCGGCTGACCACCGGCATACCGGTAGCCAGGTACTTGCCCAGGGTGGAAACAGAGGTCACGTTCATCACAATGGCACCTGCATCTGCGGGCAGACCGCCGTGCGGAACCTCGCGGCCCAGGCACTTCTCGATCAGGATCAGCTCTGCGCCGGTGCCGTAAACACTGGGCAGTGCCTTGACCTCGATGGCGGGCTTGTCTTTGGTCTTCTGGTTCAACAGCTCGATGCACTCGGGCTTGTTGTTCTCAATGCCGATGATGCACTTCGGGATGCCGGTGTACTTCAGCACGGCCTCGATGCCGCGGACGATATCATCGCTGCAGTTCAGCATCTCCTGCGTGTCGCTGGTCAGCCAGACTTCACACTCGGAAGCGTTGATGAGCAGGGTGTCCACGGTCTGCTTGGGCTGCAGCTTGACATCGGTCGGGAAGCCTGCGCCGCCCAGACCCACCAGGCCGCACTCACGCACGGCTGCCAGGAAGCTGGCCTTGTCGGTGACCTCGGGTGCCTTCACGGCAGGGGCCACGGTCTGCTTGCCATCGGTCTTGATGACAACAGAGTCGCACATCCGGCCATTGGAGAGACGGAAGGGTTCCACAGCGGCCACAGTACCAGAAACACTGGAGTGGATATTTGCAGAGACAAAACCGCCTGCTTCACCGATCTTAGTGCCAACAAACACTTCGTCGCCCTTTTTGACCAGGGCTTTCGCCGGAGCGCCGATGTGCTGGCTCATCAGGATGCGTACCTGCGCGGGCAGAGGCATCGGAACTGGTTTGCTTGCAGCGGTTGCCTTGTCATGCGGCGTATGCGCGCCAAGCGCCGCACGTTTCAGCTTGTTCAACATGGAATAAATCCCCCATTCTGCTTGAATTGCCACCCCTGCCCTCATGCGGGCGCACTACGGCAGGGACAGCAGCTGCTTAACACAGTTATTGTATCATTTTACAGCCGGAAGTTCAACGACAACAGCACCAAAATGATGCAATTTCCTCATTTTTCTTTGCCATTTTTAACGATTAGTCGCATCTAACTAATTGTTTTTTTATTAACAACCACCAACTTCACGCAACTTTACTGCCGTTTGCCTTTCTGCCGGGATTATGGTATACTGTTGCTAATAACCCTGCGGAACGTCCCCTGCTCCGCATTTGAACGACCGGGCCATGCCCGCCAAGGAGGATCGGATACCATGAAAGTTCTCAAAGCTCTGCTTGCCATCTTCACGTTCTTAGCCGCCGCACTCACCTGCACGCTTCTCTTTGTGCAGGACAGAAACGCCCCCCACTATATTAAGATCTACGAGAACGAGCAGTAAGCAGTTTCTCTGACACAAAAGCCCCCGGAAAGCGGTTCGCGCCGCTTCCGGGGGCTTTTTATGCGTTATGCTGTTTTGGCGTTGTGTGATGCTCAGTTCACGTCGAACAGGCAGACCGCCTGATAGACAGTGCCGTTAGAAGTGGGAACGTATGCAACGCCGATCTTTTCAGCCAGATTGAATGCGCTCTCGTCCTTGAACAGAGAATCATATTTGAAGCTGGTTCTGGTAGCCGGATTATAGTTGGCCTGCGCTGCAAGCGGAGTTGTATCCTTGGTCAGACCAACCACGATCTTGACATTGCCCAGCTCTGCCGTGATCTTATCATAATTCTCACGATACTTTGTATTGCTGCCGTCATTACGCCATTCCAGCCAGTTTTCCAGCAATGCCTTGGTCACAGCACTGTATTTTGCACTGTATTCGACCTGACCCAGGCCCTTATTAGCTGCGGTATTATTGATCGTCATAACCACTTCGACCGTGCCATCGTCCGGCATGATCTTATCCGAGTCGGTGGTGCCGTCGCAGGCGGTCAGCATTGCCAGTGCCAGAACACCGGCCAGAACAAGTGCCAGAACTTTTTTGAAACGTTTCATTGCAATGCCTCCTTGATGTTATTTAATCGTTATCTTCACACCCGAGCAGAAATCTTATGTAGGCAAAGGTGCGCTCCTGCCCCAGATCCCGGACCATCAGCAGCAGCTTTTCCAGCAGCGCCCTTGTTTCGGGATGGAGCAGATAGTGATCCTTGCTCTTTTCATAATACTGCCACGGGGATGCGTCGGTGTACTTGTCGCCCAGATAGATCTGGCTGGCCGCCACGCGGTCGCAGACCATCTCGCAGACATAGCGCAGGGGCATTTTCATGCCGCCCAGGCCGGATTTGTTGGTTGTGTAGTCGATCCAGTATTCCAGATGGTGCTTGTTGCGGCCCTTATGGTGGAGCCATGCCGAGGAATAGCCCCGGGCGGCCCGCTCTGCCTCGTTGGGGCTGTGGTCGCCCTGATAGTAGATGCAGCCCGGGATGAACTCGGTGGGGCTGTACTTGCTCAGGTCATGGGTCAGGCCCTGCTGATAAAGGCCGCATTCAAAGCAATACTTCATCACCAGCAGTTTATGCCGGGTGATGGTCTCAAAGTGTCCCTTGATGTTCATTGGAGGGTACCTCCCCGGAATCTTACCGTTACCCTGCCCTCTTTCAACCTGCGCAGATCGTCGCTCTCCGAAAAATCCTCCCGGTCGCGGGTCAGGTTGGGGTTGTAGTAGGGGTCATCCAGAATGTTTTCCTTGCCGTGGATGGTGTAGAGCCGCTGCTGCTCCGCCGCAAAGCGGGCCGCCTTGACGGGGTCTTTTTCATCCCCGCCCCGGCTCTTGCTCTCATAGTGGATGAGCTCAGCGTAGGGGGTCCAGGCAATGCGGTAGCCCGCATCCCGCACCCGCAGGCAGAAGTCCACATCGTTGAAGGCCACGGCGAACTGCTCGTCCAGCCCGTGCATCTCGTCATAGACGGCGGTCTTTACCAGCAGGCAGGCACCGGTCACACCGGAGAAGTCCTGCACGGTAGAGGTGCGGAACAGATAGCCGCTGCCGCCCTTCTTCTTATACTTGTGGCTGTGGCCCGCGTAGCCGCCCAGACCGGTCACGATCCCGGCGTGCTGGATGGTCTCATCCGGGTACCAGAGCATGGCACCGCAGATCGCCGCACCGCCGGGGTGGGCGCACTGCCGGAGCAGCTCCGTGAGCCAGTCGCCGTTCACCACTTCCACATCGTTGTTGAGCAGCAGCAGGTAGTCGCCCTCTGCCGCTTTCCGGCCAAAGTTGTTGATGGCCGAGAAGTTGAAGCCCTTGCCCGGGTAGGTGACCACCTTCAGGCCATCGTACCGCTGCCGGGCCTTCTCGTAATAGGCAAAGGTGGCCGGGTCTGTGGAGTTGTTCTCAATGACGATGACCTCGAACCGGTCCCAGGTGGTCTTTTTCCAGATGCTCTGCAGGCACTTTTCCAGATCCTCGGTGTGATCCTTGTTGGGGATGAGGATGCTCACCTTCGGCTCCCCCACAATGTCCCACCTGACCCGATAGGTACTGGGGTACAGGCCATCCTCTATGGTGCCGGTGCGGCCGGTGCGCTCCAGATGGTCGGCCAGCGCCTTCTTTGCCGCCTTGGCAACGTAGGGCTTGGCATCGGTGCCGCCGGAGGTCGAGCCTTCGTGCACCCGCCAGTAGTAGAGCACCTGCGGCACATGGGCCGCGCCGCCCACCTGCTCAATGAGCCGGAGGAAAAGGTCGTGGTCCTGACTGCCATCACATTCGGGGCGTTCCCCGCCCACCTGCTCGAACAGCTCCCGCCGGAACACGGCCAGATGGCAGATGTAGTTGCAGCAGAGCAGGTAATCCGGGGCGTAATCGGGCTTGAAGTGGGCCACCAGCGGCTTTTCGATCTTTTTGGTAAAGAGGGCCTCGTCGCTGTACAGGAAGCCGTCCGGCTCCCCTGCCTCACGCAGCTGCCGGATCGCCTGACCCATGGTGTACATGGCGTGGGGCGCAAGGATGTCATCGTGGTCGGCCAGCGCCAGATATTCCCCCGATGCCAGTTCAGCGGCGGCGTTGGTGTTGGCCGCAATGCCCTTGTTTTCGATTTTTTTGTATACGATGTGTTGATATTTTGCCTGATATTCCCTTACGATATCCCCCACACTGCTGTTGGCGGCATCGGAGGCATCCGCCAGGCAGAGCTCACCATTGGGGGCGGTCTGGTTCACGAAGGAATCCAGAAACTGCCGCAGAAACACCTCAGGAGTATTATACAACGGTGTCAACACGGAAATCGTCGAAAGTTGGCAGTTTTCAAAATTTTTTCCTGCCATTTTGGCTCTCTGGGCTTCCAGCACCTTTTTTGCGGGCAGGTAGCGGGCCTTTTTGCCAAAGCACCGCCGCCTGACAAAGCCTGCGCCCCGGGCCAGCATGGTGCCCAGGCCCTCGTCTTTTGTCAGCTGCACCGCATAGCCTGCCAGCTCTCTGGCACGTTTCAATCGCACATTCATGGCTCAGGCCTCGCCGCGCTGGGTGGCCTTGTAGGCCGCGCAGACCGTCTCGGTATCGCCGTTCATTTTCAGATGGCCGTGGCTCAGCCATGCCACCTTGCTGCACATCCGCTCGATCTGCTCGATGGAGTGGGACACCAGAATGACGGTGGTGCCGCCTGCCATCAGTTCCTTCATCCGTTTTTCGCATTTCTGCTGGAACAGGAAGTCGCCCACCGAGAGCACCTCGTCCGCGATCAGGATATCAGGCTTGGTGATGGTGGCAATGGCAAAGCCGATGCGGGCCACCATGCCGGAGGAGTAGTTTTTCAGCGGCACATCCAGGAAGTTCTGCAGCTCGCTGAACTCCACAATCTCGTCGAACTTCTCGTCCAGATACTTGGGCGAGAACCCCAGCACCGTACCGTTGAGGTAGATGTTCTCCCGGGCGGTCAGGTCCATATCAAAGCCCGCACCCAGCTCGATGAGCGGGGCGATGGTGCCGTTGACGGTGACCTTGCCCCTGGTGGGCTTGTACACGCCCGCAATGGTCTTGAGCAGGGTGGATTTGCCCGAGCCGTTCAGGCCCACCAGACCGTAAAAATCGCCGGGCATGATGTCCAGGCTCACGTCCTTCAGGGCGTAAAACTCGTCGTACTGCAGGCGGCCCTGCACCATGGCCAGCAGATATTCCTTCAGGCTCTCGTGCTTTTCGGTGGAGAGGTTGAAGCACATGGACACGTTGTCCACTTTGATGATCGGTTCCATTCTTCTCCCCTCCTTAAATATGCAGCACAAAACGATCCTGCGTTTTGCGGAACATGTGCACGCCCACCCACATGGAGACCACTGCGCAGATGCCGCAGACCGCAAACATGTTGAGGTCCAGCGGGATGCCCCACATCAGGGTGCGGCGGAAGCCGGTGATATACCAGTACATGGGGTTCAGCTTGATGATCTGCTGCATGTTGAACCCGCCGATGGAAAAGGTCATCTGGGTAGGGTCGTAGAAGATGGCGGAAAAATACAGCAATGCGGTGATGAACACGCTCCAGATGTGCATGATATCCCGGAAGAACACGGTAGCTGCTGCCAGAAGCAGGCCCACGCCCAGACTGAAGAAGAACAGCGTCACCAGCGGGTAGACCGCCTCGATGAGGGTCAGGTGGAAGGATGCACCGGTAAAGATCATGACCAGCAGCAGCGCCACAAAGCTGAACACGCAGTTCACCATGGCAAAGCAGCACTTTTCCAGCGGGAAGATATACTTGGGGATATACACCTTTTTCAGCAGAGGAGC
>JABLTQ010047727.1_pt1 | contig 21218 bp, 18 predicted proteins | sample 7160101 | NCBI WGS metagenome assembly JABLTQ01 (sample SAMN14651228, study PRJNA627086) | human gut metagenome | isolation source: feces | host: Homo sapiens
GGCCGCAGGATTGCGGCCAGCGGCCACTGCCGCTAAAAAACGAAGTCATACTGAACTCCAATTAAAATCTTTAAAAAAGATTTTAATTGCCTGAAGGGCATGAAGTTCATATGAGACTTGTTTTGTGATTTCTTTCCTTATAAATCACAAAACCGGCAGCGCCGTCAGGCGATGCCTTCCTGATTAAAGTTAAGATTTTAATCAGGAAATAGTATCAATACATTTCTTACCGCCGCCCAGGCGGTCTGCCGTGAAACGGCTTTCATAAAATGATGAAATCATTTTATGAAGAAATAGTATTATCGGTTTACCGCCCGCTGCGGAAATCCGCAAACGCGGCGTATTTTCTGATTTAACAAAACACCGGGGCTACATGCGCAGCCCCGGTGTTGCATCACAAATTACTCGGCGTCCTCTTCAGGCTGTTCCAGCAGAGCGCGGATAGACAGGGAGATACGCTTGTTCTCGGCGTCCACATCGGTGATCTTGACCTTCACATCCTGACCCTCGGACAGGACATCCTCGGGCTTGCCGATGCGGCGGTCAGCGATCTGGGAAATGTGAATCAGGCCGTCCACGCCGGGCAGAATCTCAGCGAAGGCACCGAAGGTCATCAGCTTGACGATCTTGGCGTCCACAACGTCGCCCACGGAATACTTGGTCATGAACTGATTCCAGGGGTTCATCTCGGCGGTCTTGTAGCCCAGAGAAATCTTGTGCTTCTCGGGGTCGAAGGAAATGACGTAAACGTCGATCTCGTCGCCGACCTTCACAACGTCAGCGGGAGTCTTGATGCGGTTCCAGCTCAGCTCGGAAACGTGAACCATGCCGTCCACACCGCCGATGTCCACGAACGCACCGTAGGAAGTCAGGGACTTGACGGTGCCGTGGTACTTCTTGCCCACTTCAATCTCGGACCAGATCTTCTCCTGCGCAGCCTTGCGAGCCTCGGAGTTGACGGCGCGGATGGAGCCGATAACACGACGGCGGGCGCGGTTGACCTCGGTGATCTTCAGCTGCACGGTCTTGCCGACCATACCGGCCATGTCGCCGCCCTTGGCGATGCCGGACTGGGAAGCGGGGATGAACACCCGGATGCCCTTGACATTGGCAACCAGACCGCCCTTATTTTCCTCGGTGATGGTACCTTCAACAGTGGTCTTGTTCTCTGCCCATGCGGTCATGTCGTCCCAGACCTTCAGGCCGTCCAGCTTCTTCTTGGACAGCTGCACGGTGCCTTCCTGATCGTTGACGCGAACGACGAAGACCTCGATCTCGTCGCCAACTTTCAGGATGTCTTCGGGCTTCACGGAAGGATCGGTGCTGACTTCGTCATAAGGGATGTAGCCGGCATGCTTGGTGCCGAGGTCGACCTGGACTTCGGTGTTGCCGATTCCGGTCACGGTGCCGATAACCTTATCTCCTGTATTTAAAGTCTTGATGGACTGCTCGAGAAGCTCCGCGAAGTTCTCCTCCTGTACAGTCTCAACATTCGTGATTTCGCTCATAGTCTTGTTGACCTCCTTTATAATCCACGCCGGCGTCGACGCACCGGCAGTGATTCCAACATCGCTGACACCGCGAAAGTCCTCGGGACGCAGCTCGGAAGCGTTGTCCACCAGAAAGACCCGGCCGCAGTGTTCCCGGCAAATCATAGCGAGACGGCCTGTGTTGGAACTTTTGGGGTCTCCCACAACGACCATAGCCTGACAGATTTCACTCAATTCAGCTGCTTCGCTTTGCCTATACTCAGTTGCTCTACATATTGTATCAAAAATTTTCAGGTTAGTAAACTGTTTTTTTGCAAATTCACCGCACATTTTCCACAAAGATTCAGTCAAAGTCGTTTGTGAAACCATGCAAATTGACGAGTTCTTAAGATTTTCTTTGGAATATGCCCAGTTTTTCAGGTCGCCAAGGGTCTCAAAAACCCGGCAGTCCCGGCACCATCCGGCAATGCCCTCCACCTCCGGGTGGGTGGGCGTCCCGATGATGACAGGCAGCTGCCCTTCTTCCTCGGCGCGGCTGACGATTCCGTGGATGCGTTTGACGAAGGGACAGGTGGCGTCGATGATCTCCACGCCCCTGCGCTGCAATTCCTCATACACCGCCCGGCTGACGCCGTGGGAACGGATAATGACCGTCTGGCCGGGGCAAGCCTGCTCAGGTGCGTCGATCACCTCCACACCCAAGGCGCGGAATTTGTCCACGACGTGGTGATTGTGAATGATCGGCCCCAGCGTGACCACCTTTTTCCCCGCTTTTGCCGCCTGCTCCACCAGCTCCACCGCCCGACTGACGCCGAAGCAGAACCCGGCGCTTTTCGCGACCCGGACGCTCATAGCGTCACCTTCCGGGCAATGATCTCCTTCATCGCGGCGATAACGCCGTCGATGTCCAGCTCAGAAGTGTCCAGCTTGATGCTGTCCCGCGCCATTTTCAGGGGAGCGATCTCCCGGTGGGTGTCCTGATAGTCCCGCTGCTGAATATCCTTGAGGATTTTATTGTAGTCCGCCTTCTGTCCCTTCGCAATCAGCTCGTCCGTGCGGCGCTTCGCCCGCACCTCCGGGGTCGCGGTGAGGAAAATCTTCACCGTGGCCTTGGGCAGTACCACGGTGCCGATGTCCCGGCCGTCCATGATGACGTTGTGCTTCTCGGCCATTTCCCGCTGCATGTCCAGAAGTAAGTCCCGGACGATGGCGTGGGCGGAGACCAGGCTTGCTTTCTGGGAAAGGTCGGGCGTGCGGATGTCGCCGGTCACGTCCATACCGTTCATAATCATGTGCTGGACGCCCTCGTCGTCGTACTCGATGCCGATGGTCAGCTCGTCGATGTAGCGGGTGATGCCGTCGATGTCCTTGGGGCTGACGCCCCACAGGTCAAAGAAATAGGCCACGGTGCGGTAAATCGCCCCGGTGTCCACGTAGTAAAAGCCCAGCTCTTTTGCAAGTCTTCGGGCGATGGTGGACTTTCCCGCCCCGGCGGGGCCGTCAATGGCTATGGAAATTGGTTTTGCCATATTTATCCTTCTTTCTACCGTTCTGAGCGCAGCTTGCTCAGGGCGTTTGCTTCTCTTGCGACCACCTCGTCGGGGGTCAGGTTCAGGCGCTTTCCCGTTTCCTCGGGGCTGAGGGGCATTCCGCCCTCCAGACCAAATCGCAGGGAGATCAGCTTCGCGTCGGTCTCGTCAAGCACCGACATCAGCTCCATAATGCGCTGGCGCATCTGGAAATAGGCGGTGTCCTCCACGGCCTGCTCTTCGGCTTCCTTTTCTTCCTCCGGCTCCGGCTGCTTCTTCGCCTGCGCCAGAAGACGGGCGTCGTCCAGCATCTTTTTCACCACGGATGTTTCCTCCGGGCTTATGTGCATGGCCTCGGCGATCTCCTCCAAAGTGGGATTTCTCCCCAGCTCGGACAGCAGCCGCTCGTCCACGGCGCGGTAGTCCTCCAGCGCACCCCGGAGCTTCTGCCCCACGCCGTTGGCTCTGGCCTGCAAAAAGACTGCTTTCGCCATGTAAAGCCGAATCCAGTAGTCCCGGTAGGCGGCATAATCCCCCTCCCGGTAGCCCTGAATGGCCTGCCACAGTCCCAGGCTCCCCTCCTGGATCAGGTCCAGCAGAAGCACCCCACAGCCCACGTGATCTTTGGAAAGTTCCAGAACCCGGTGCAACCCCAGATTGGTCAGCGCCTCCATAGCCCGTTCATCCGCCGCCGCGCATTTTTCGGCCAGCGCCTGCTCGTCCCCGGAAGTGGAAAGCTGCGCAACCTCTTCTAAGTACAGCCGCAGGGGGTCGTTGGGTTCCAGTTCCTTGGGGTTCAAGCCCTTTTCCACCAGCTGCGCTTCCTGACGCAGACGCAGAGCCGCCTCTCCGCTGCCCGACGTTTTGGGGAGGTCAAAAACATTCAGATTCAGTCCGCCGTCCTCCAATGCCTGTAGGGCGTCCTCCACGACCTGCTCGTTTTCTTCCTCCAGCATGGTCAGAAGGTTCGCGGCCGAAACCGTCTCCCCCGCCCGTTTGGTTCGCAGAAAGGCTTCCCAAGGGCTGTCCTCAAAGGAAAAATCCAGATCATTCATTCAAGAAATCCTCCAATCCAAGACTGGTACCCATTTTTTGCAGCTTGTCCATGGCCTGACGCTCGATCTGGCGCACCCGTTCCTTGGAAATGCTCAGCTTTTTGCCGATCTCCTCCAAAGAATAGCAGTTGCCATCCTCCATGCCGAAATGCAGCCGCAGGATCTGCTGCTGGCGCTCGTTCAGCGTACTCAGAAGCTGGTCCATTGTCTTGTCCAGCTCCCCGCGCACCACTTCCTCATAGGGCTGGGGTGCCTGCGCATCCTCCAGCAGAGATTGCAGGGCCGTGCCGTCGTCATCCCCCGTGGGAACGTCCAGCGAGCAGATGTCCGGCGTCAGCTGGGTCAGCTCCGCCACTTTTTCCTCGGGCAGGCCGCACTTTTCCGCGATCTGCGCGGCGGTGGGTTCCTCCCCCAGTTCCTGACGCAGGGCGGTGCGCACCGCTTCGATCTTCCGCATCCGCTCCGCCGTGTGCAGCGGTACCCGGATGGCGCTGCCGTGGTTCATCAGGCACCGGGTCACGCCCTGCCTGATCCATTTTGTGGCATAAGTGGAAAAACGGTAATCCTTGGTATAATCAAATTTCCGCGCCGCCACCAGAAGGCCGATACTGCCCTCCTGAATCAGGTCCATCAGCGCGACGCCCCGTCCGGCGTACTCTCTCGCGATGGACACCACCAGACGCAGATTGGAATTGACCATCTGGCGAATGGCGCTCTCGTCTCCCTGCGCGCAGCGCATGGCAAGCTGACGCTCTTCCTCCGGCGTCAGACGGGGATACCGCCGGATCTCATTCAGGTATTGGCGCACATCGTCCTCGCCGGCACTCACCGGAGAATTCTCTAACAGCTCTGTCATGCTTTCATTCCTTTTCTTTCCTTCATTCGTTCCCGCACCGCCAGCAGGTCGTCCTCCGTCGCCACTTTGGACGCCTGATATTCGTTCTGGATGGTGCGGATGCAGTCCGTCAGCGCCTGCTCGTTCACAGGCCCCTGCTGTCTGTGCAGGATGCCCGCAATGTGGGACATTTCCTCCGGCGTCAAGTCCGTCAGTCCTGCGAGGGAAACGTCCAGTCCCTGCTCATGGCGCTGCTTTAACTGGGCGTAAACCCGTCCCAGCAGCTCTGAGGAGAACATCTCCGCTTTCAGACCGCCGGTGCTGTCCAGCAGGGCGCTTTCCCGCAGAACCAGCGACAGAAGCATTTCCTCCGCCATGGCGGATTTCATGTTGGTATAGCGGATGTCCCGGCTCTTGGGCTGCAGATTCCGGGCGGGAGACAGGTCGATCTTCTCCTGCTTTTTCTTCTCCTGATAGACCCGCCGTTTCCACGCCCGCTGAATTTCCATCTGCATGGCGTCGGCGCTGATCTTCGCGGCCTCCGCCACCCGCCCGCCGTAGACGTCCCGCTGGACGGCGCTGGGCAGGGAGCCGATCAGGTCGGCAGATTCCTGCAAATAGCGAACCTTCTGGTCGTCGTCCCGCAGGTCGTATTTCCGGGCAATGGCGGCAAGCTGGTATTCCACCCGGTTGGAGGATTCCTCCAATAGAATCTTAAAACGGTCGGCACCGTACTTTTTCAGGAACTCGTCCGGGTCCTTGGCGTCCCGCATTTTCAGGACCTTGACCTGCAATCCCGCCTTTTCCAGCATGGGGATCGCCCGCTGGGTGGCGTTCTGTCCGGCGGTATCGCCGTCGTAGATCAGCACCACCTGGTCGGTATACCGGGACAGCAGCGTTGCGCCGTCGTCCGTCAGGGCAGTTCCCAGGGAGGCCACGGCGCAGTCAAATCCATACTGATGCAGGGCGATGGCGTCCATATACCCCTCCACCAGAATCAGGTAGCCCATTTTGCTTTTCTTGGCGTAATTCAGGGCAAACAGGTTTTTCCGCTTGTTAAAAATCAGGGTTTCCGGGGAATTTAAGTATTTGGCGGCGTTTTTGTCCCGGTCGTTCATAATGCGCCCGCCGAAGCCGATGACGTTCCCCCGGACGTCGATAATAGGGAACATCAGCCTGTCCCGGAACCGGTCGAAAAGATTGCCGTTCTTTTTGGACACCGTCACAAGGCCGGAATCCCGCAGCTCCTGATCGGTGTAGCCTTTTTTCCGCATGGCGTCCACCAGATCGCTCCAGCTGTCCGGGGCGTAACCGATGCCAAACTTGGTCAGGGTCGTCTGGGACATCCCCCGCCCCCGGGCGTATTCCAGCGCCGACGCGCCCATAGGTGCGTACAGGCAGCTGTGGAAAAACCGCGCCGCTTCCTTGTGCAGCGCCCAGAGCCGCTCCTGCTGGCGATACCGGGACTGGTACTGCTCGTCCTCAGGGACTTCCAGCCCTGCCCGCTTGGCCAGCGCCCGCACGGCGTCCCCGTAGCTCAGCCCCTCAATTTCCATCTCGAAATTGATGACGCCGCCGCCCTTGTGGCAGCCGAAGCAGTAGAACATGCCCTTGTCCGGCGCGACGGAGAAGGAGGCGGTCTTCTCTCCGTGGAAGGGACACAGGCCAAACAGGTTGGAGCCGGAACGCTTCAGCGTCACGTACTGCCCCACCACGTCCTCAATCGGATTTCGCGCAATCACTTCGTCAATAAATGCCGGTGGAAATGGCATGGTCTCCCCTCCTTTCGTCAGATTTCTCCAATTATTCTCTAACCGTGAACCTGCCATCCCATGGGGATGAAAATCTCCCGGAACTTTTCGACGGCGTAATTGTCCGTCATTCCCGCTATGTAGTCGCACACCGTGCGCTCCATGCCGTCGAAGCTCAGCTGGGGCTGAAAATCCTCGGGCAGCGCTTCCGGATGGGCGATGTAGTATTCAAACAGCCGTTTCAGCATATCCTTTGCCTTGCTCTCCTCGCCCTTGGCCACCGGATTGCGGTAGACATTGGTAAACATGAACGAGCGCAGCTCCTTGAGCGCCCTGTCCACGTCGGGAGACAGACAGACTTTCCCGAATTCCCGGGAGGTGCGGATGGCATCGCAGACAAGTGTGTTGATCCTGTCCCGGTGGCTGTGGCCCAGCACGTCGGTGATGTCGATGGGGATATCGTCGTCGGTGAGGATGCCCGCCCGGATGGCGTCGTCAATGTCGTGGTTGACGTAGGCGATCTGGTCGGAGCGACGCACGGCCTGCCCCTCCAGCGTCTCCGGCCAGTAATCCCCGGTGTGACCCAGAATTCCCATGCGGACTTCATAGGTCAGGTTCAGCCCCTGACCGTCCTTTTCCAGAATGTCCACCACTCGCAGGCTCTGCTCATTGTGGCGGAAAGGCTTGCCAAGGCACTGGCTCAGAACGTCCTCCCCGGCGTGGCCGAAGGGAGTGTGTCCCAGGTCATGCCCCATGGCAATGGCTTCCGCCAGATCTTCGTTCAGCCCCAGCGCCCGTGTGATGGTTCCGGCAATGCGGCTGACCTCCAATGTGTGGGTCATCCGGGTGCGGTAGTGGTCGCCCTCAGGCTGCAAAAACACCTGCGTCTTGTGCATCAGGCGGCGGAAGGACTTGGAATGGACAATGCGGTCAATGTCCCTCTGGTAACAGGTACGCACGTCCTCCGCCCGGGGTTCTTCAAACCTCAGACGTCCCCTGCTCTGGTCGGCGAAGGCCGCCAGAGGATTCAGTCGCTTATGCTCCTGCCATTCCAGTTCTTCCCGCACAGTCATGGTAATTCCCTCATTCCTTGTAGAAAATGACATCCGCTTTTTCTGCTTTCGTTTATGTAGTCTCCACCGGGAACGCCCGGTATTCCTGCCCGGTCTCCATGCCCTCCACGGTTCCGCTGGACAGGTCGGTGAGTTTTTCCAGAAAGGCGCTGACCTGTCCCTCCGGGAACAGCAGCTCCAGCTCCACCTCCGCGCCGAAATCCGTCTTGCGGAGGATGCCCCCAAAGGCGGCGGCTTCCAGTTTGACCCGCTCGTAGAAGGGATAGGGGCACGGCACGTACACCGCCGTCCATACCCGCTTCATGGATTTGCCCGCAGCGTCCACAGCAATTTTCGCGCCTTTTGTGTAAGCCCGCACCAGTCCCCCGGCGCCCAGAAGAATGCCGCCAAAGTACCGGGTCACCACGCACACCACGTTAAAAAGACCTTCCCGCTGCAAAACCTGCAGCATGGGCATTCCCGCGGTGCCGCCGGGTTCGCCGTCATCGGAGAAGCGCACCGCGCCGTCTCTGATGATGTACGCCCAGCAGTTGTGGGTGGCGTCGTAGTGCTTCTTTTTCATCTCCTGAATTTTCGCCAGAGCTTCTTCCTCGGTGTCCACAGGCCAGACGCGGCCGATGAAGCGGGACTTCTTTTCCACGAATTCCGCTTCGCCAAATTGGGTGGGTATCAGATACTCGTCCAATCCTCAGCACTCCCCGATGATATATTCCCGGAGTCTGCCGTAGAGGATTCCGTCCACGACGGCCTCGATCTCGATGCCCTCCGGGGTGTAGTCCACTTTTTTGACCTGGGCGCCGTCATGCAGCGTCTCCACCATGCCGCCCATGGCATAGGGCAGACGCACCACGATATGGTGCCGGGCATGGTTCAGGGCGCTCTCGATGGCTTTCAGCAGCCCGTCCATATTGATGCCCCGCTTGGCGGAGATGGCAACAATATTCTTCCCCACGGGAATGTCGTCGGAATACACCAGATCCGCCTTGTTGTAGCATTTCAGAACCGGGGTTTCCGGCTTGGCCAGCTGGGAGATCAGCCTGTCCACCACGGCGATATGCTCTTCCAGATGGGGGTCGGAAGCGTCGATGACGTGCAGAAGCAGGTCGGCAAATTCCAGCTCCTCCAGCGTCGCCCGGAAAGCGTCCACCAGATGGTGGGGCAGCTTCGCGATAAATCCTACGGTGTCGGAAAGGATCACGTCCAGATTGTCGGAAACCGTCAGAAGCCGGGAGGTGGTATCCAGCGTGTCAAACAGCCGGTTGTTGGCGGGGATTCCCGCGCCGGTGAGCTGATTGAGCAGGGTGGATTTTCCCGCGTTGGTGTAGCCCACAATGGCCACCACCGGAACGGAATTTTTCATTCTCCGCTCCCGCTGGACGGAGCGCACCTTGCGCACCTGCTCCAGCTCTTCTTCCAGACGGTTGATGCGCTCCCGGATATGCCGCCGGTCAGATTCCAGCTTCGTCTCGCCGGGGCCACGGGTGCCGATGCCGCCGCCCTGCCGGGAAAGGCTCGTACCCATGCCGGACAGCCGGGGCAGCAGATATTTGTACTGCGCCAACTCCACCTGAAGCCGGCCTTCCTTCGTCTTCGCACGCTGGGCGAAAATGTCCAGAATCAGGGCGCTCCTGTCCAGAACGGGAAGCCCGATGATCTCCTCCAGCGCCCGGATGTTGCCGGGAGAAAGCTCGTTGTCGAAAATGACCATGGTGGACTGGGTCGCTTCCGCCAGCATCCGCACCTCCTGGGCTTTTCCCTCGCCGATGAAGCTGTGGGAATCGGGGGTATGGCGGTTTTGCAGCACCTTGCCCGTGCAGAAGCCCCCTGCGGTCTCCAGGAGGTCTTCCAGCTCGTCCAGTGTGCTTTCGGTGGCAGTCTCTTCCTCGGCAAAGCAGTCCGCGTTCAGTCCCACCAGAACCGCCCGTTCCTGCGTCTGTTTATCAAATCTTTCTTCCATGTTACCTCCGTTTTTCTCATGGGAAGCCCCGGTTTCTCCTCCGGCGGCACTTCCCCTCATACCATTTCTTCTATTATACCACACATCTGCGCCGCGAACAACCATAAAATACAAAAATCCCGCACTGCATCGCGCAGTGCGGGATTTGCGGGTCTTACTTCAGGCCAAACCGCTTGTTGAACCGATCAACACGTCCACCGGTGTCAACCAGCTTCTGCTTGCCGGTATAGAAAGGGTGGCACTTGGAGCAGATCTCAACACGAATGTCCTTCTTGGTAGAACCAGTGGTAAAGACATTGCCGCACGCGCAGCGGATGGTGGTCTGTTCGTACTTGGGATGGATACCTTCCTTCATTTCGTTCACCTCTTTCTTATCAGTTAAAGGGCATAGTAGCCCCGGGCAATCTTTAATCGCCCGGATATCATATCATAAAGTGTCGGAGAATGCAAGCACTTTTTTCGATTTTTTCAAAAAATCGAAAAATCGTGGTGCGTCAGCGGTTTTTCCGATCAGAACGCCCAGTTACCGCTGCGGAAAATGGGTACGACCCTGCCGTCCTCGCAGATGCCGTCGATGTTCATGCTGTCGCAGCCGATCATGAAGTCCTCGTGGATCATGGAATCATTGATGCCCAGCGTCCGGCACTCGTCCAGCGTCTTATTCTGGAAATCCTTGATGGTGTCGGCAAAGCCCATACCCAGCGCCAGATGGCAGGCGGCGTTCTCGTCGAACAGGGTGTTATAGAACAGGATGCCGCTCTCCGCAATGGGGCTGCGCTGGGGCACCAGCGCGCACTCGCCCAGATAAGACGCGCCATCGTCCATGGCGATCATGGTCTTGAGCAGCTCCTCGCCCTTCTCCGCCTTGACCTCCACGGCCTTGCCCTTTTCAAAGCGGACGGAGAAATTCTCGATGAGCTGACCCTGATAGCTCAGGGGCTTGCTGGCATAGACGATGCCCTCGGCTTCGCCCCGCTTGGGAGAGATGAAGCACTCCTCCGTGGGGATGTTGGGGTTGAAGAAGATGCCCTGCAGGCTGGTGTCTCCGCCGCCCTTCCACTCGCCTTCGGGGATCATACCCACGGTCAGGTCGGTGCCGTTTTCGGCGGTGTAGTGCAGGCTGCGGATGTGCAGGCTGTTGAGATAAGCGCAGCGGTCATGCAGGTCGGCGTTGTGCTCCTCCCACGCTTTCACAGGGTCGTCGGTCACACGGGAAGTGAACAGAATGGCCTCCCACAGCTTCTCCATGGCGGTGCTGGTGCGCATTCCGGGGAAGACCTTCTTCGCCCAGGCCGCGCCGGGGACAGCGGCGATGCACCACTGATCCTTGTTTTCCAGCTGGTCGCTGTAGGGCTTCACGATGGGATAGCGCAGCTGACGGGACTTGGCCAGCTTCGCCATGTTGATGCCCTTCAGGCCGTCGGGGTCTTCGGACATCAGGTGGATGCGGCAGGGGATCACGTCCACATAGTGCTGCAATCTGGCCTTCTGCCACTCGGGCACCTCACCCAGCGTTTTGACGGACTGGTGGCGCACATGGAGCTTCTGCAGAGGCTGGTAGTTCCACTCCACCGTGACCTTCTTCGCCTTGGCCTTATAGGCTTCCTCCACGACCATCTGGACGAATTCCGGCTGGTCGAGATCGGCGTAAATCAGCACCTCCTGCCCCTTCTGGACATTGACGCCGCTGCGGACGATCAGGCGGGCATATTCTCTTAAAACCGTTTTCTTCATAAAATGTGTCTCCTTTTCCTTGAAATTCCGGGAAAGCCAAACTTGACGGCTTCCCAAAATTTTCCCAGGCTTTCGCTATAGTAGCAGATTTTTCTCAAAAGGTCAATGCCTGTTGCAATCCATTCAAAAATCGTTTATAATCACGTCAAATCCATTCTCCAGTTTTTGCCGGGACGCGCCGCATTATGCACATTCCCGGGCTGGTCATCAAGAGAGGTATCCTTATGCTTACAAAAGAAGAATTTCAGCAGAAGATTCAGGAGGGCATCCGCATTCTGGACGGCGCCACCGGCTCCAACCTCCGCGCCGCCGGAATGCCCAAGGACTGCTGCACCGAGCAGTGGGTGCTGGAAAACCCGGAACCTCTGGTCACGCTCCAGCGCGCCTACGCCGCCGCGGGCAGCCAGATCATTTACGCCCCCACCTTTCAGGCGCAGCCCATCGCCCTGAAAACCGTTGGCATGGACGCCCAAACGGAGAAGATCAACGAAGCGCTGGTTGCTCTGTCCCGCTCCGCCGCCCCCGGATGCCTCATTGCGGGCGACCTGACCACGCTGGCCGTTTACTGCGAGAGCTGGAATCCGGACTGCTTCGACCTGCTGGTGGAGAATTACCGCCGCCAGATCCGCGGTCTGATCGACGGCGGGGCCGATCTGCTCATCGGCGAGACCCTGCTTTACGCCCAGGAGGCAGAGGCCATTCTCACCGCCGCCGAGCTGGAAGGCGCGGGAGCCGCCATGTACACCTTCACCATGCAGTCGGACGGGGCGCTGTTCTCCGGGGCGGACGGCGGAAAGGTGCTGCGCGATCTGGAAGCGGCTGGTGCGGCCGCCGTTGGCTTCAACTGCGTGGCGGCGGACGTGCTGACACCCCATCTGGTGTCAAAGCTTCGCCGCAGTGTGAGGATCCCCCTGATCTGCAAGCCCAATGCAGGCATCCCCACCATCAACGGCCAGGGCGTCGCGGAATACGCCCAGACACCGGAAGAATTCGCCGGAATCATGCGTCAGTGCCGGGACAACGGTGCCGCATTGCTGGGCGGCTGCTGCGGCACGACCCCGGCGTTCATCGCGGCTCTTACGAAATCGCTGTAGATTTGGTGCGTTTTCCCCTCCGTTTTCGTTTCCCTTCGCCGGAAACTCTTAAGATTTTCCAAAAAGCGGGCGTTTCGCCCGCTTTTCTTATTGCCAAGCCAGGTGAGGTTTGTTATAATTACATTGTTATGAAAAACAGAATTCATCTCTACGTCAGCCGCAAAAACGCGCTGACCTGGCTGATGGCGCTGTGCATGGTCTGCTCGGCAGTGGCCCGCATTGCGCTCTCCGGTTTGAAAGGGTCCGGAGACGCGCATTTCGTGTGGAGCCAAATCGTTCTGCCAATCGCGGCGGCCTTGCTGTATGCGCTCATCGCCCTCCTGTCCGGAAAAGAACAGTTCTATAAGACCGCCATTCCCGTCTGGCTCATGGCTCTGTACGCGGGCCTGACCTTCTCCGTCGGCGTTTCCAGTCGATTGATGGCGTTTCTGTTCTGGGTCGCGGTGATCTTCTTTGCCTTCCTCTACACGGACATCACCGCCGGACGCCGCAAGCACGCCGTGCTGCTGTTGTTTCCCATTCTGTGCTGCCCGCTGCTGTTCCTAATGTATTGCTACCGGGCGTTCCTGCTTCAACACGATTATTACGCGGGCGGCAAGTGTCTGCCGGACTTTCTCATGGTTCTGGGAATGCTGATCCTTCTTTTCGGCATCCGGGTGCATCCGGTGGACGAGTACCACCCCACATGGGGCGACCGCACCGACGGACGCCGTCTGCGCACCCTGCCCCCCATGGCGCAGGTCTCCCCCTACATCATGGTCACCCGGAACGGCTCGACAAACTTCTTTGAGGAATCTCTGGAGATCAGCCACATTGACCGCTACATCCGCCGCAAGCGCCGGGAGGGTCTGACCAGCTTCGGCATCACCCATGTTCTGCTGGCGGCCTACTGCCGGGGCGTGTGCCGCTATCCCGGCCTGAACCGGTTCCTCGCGGGGCAGAAGGTCTATACGCATGGCGACGACATTCAGTATTGCATGACCGTCAAAAAGGAAATGACCGCCGACTCCCCGGACACCATCGTCAAGGTGCACTTGAATCCCCATGACACCGCCGACGATGTCTACCGCAAGCTGCAATCCGCCGTGGAAAACGTCAAAAACACGCCTCTGGATTCCAGCTTTGACAACACGGCGGGTGCGCTCACGCTGATTCCCGGCGTGTTCCTGAAATTCACGGTGTGGCTCCTGAAAACGATGGACTATTTCGGGATGCTGCCCAAATTCCTGCTGGAGGTCAGCCCCTTCCACGGCAGCCTGTTCTTCACCTCCATGGGAAGTCTGGGCATTCCGCCCATTTACCACCACCTGTATGACTTCGGCAACCTGCCGGTGTTCGGTGCCTTCGGCATGAAGCGTCGGGCGGTAGAGGTGCAGGAGGACGGCTCCGTGGTGGAGAAAAAGTATGTAGACATCAAGTTCACCATGGACGAGCGGATCGTGGACGGCTTCTACTATGCCGCATTCTTTAAGCATTACCGCCGCATTCTCGCCCACCCCGAAATTCTGGACAACCCGCCCGAGGAAGTGCTGAGCGACATTGACTGACATGAAAGAGCAAATTCTCTCGTTCCTTCCCCCGGAATATCCGTGGAAAGATCGGCTTTTCGTATTTCCCGAGCTGGATTCCACCAATAATCGACTGAAAGTGCTTGCTTCTCAGGGCGCTCCCCACGGCACCGTCCTGATCGCCGACCGCCAGACCGGCGGCCGGGGACGGATGGGACGGTCGTTTCTGTCCCCGCCGGGGGTGGGAATTTATATGAGCATCCTTCTGCGTCCAGAGTGTGCGCCTCAGGAGCTGATGCACCTGACCTGCGCCGTCGCAGCCGCCATGTGCCGGGCGGTGGAATGCGCCGCCGGGCTTCGCCCCGGCATCAAGTGGACGAACGACCTCGTCTGGGGAAAGCAGAAATTCGCCGGAATCCTCACGGAAATGGGGCTGAACGCCGCCGGAGGCGTTGATTGGGCGATCGTAGGCATCGGCGTCAACTGCTGCCAGAAAGCGGAGGATTTTCCCCCGGAGATTCGGGACAGAGCCTGCTCCCTCGCCATGGCGGCAGGTCGGGAAATTGACCGCTGCCGGGTCGCCGCCGCCATGATGGAGGCACTGTGGGAAATGGACGCCTCCCTGTTCACCGGCAAGAAGGACATGCTCCGGTTCTACCGGGAAAACTGCGTCACCATCGGCAAAGAAATTTCCGTGGTGGGCGCGGGAGAAGTCCGCCACGGGCGGGCGCTGGACGTTGACGACGAAGGCGCGCTGGTGGTGGAATTTCCCGATTCCCATGTGGAAGCTGTCAACGCCGGGGAGGTCAGTATCCGGGGAATGTATGGGTATATCTGACAAAACTCTGCCATTGTTTTCAATTTATTCCCAATTTACGTATTGCTTTTTTTAACGACATTGGTTATACTTGGAGTGAAAAAATCACAGCGCCGCAGGTCTGCGCCGCTGTCCAAAAAATTCTGGAGGTCATTTCCATGAAAGCATTCAATGTAATCGTAAAAGTCCTGACCGCTCTGGCTGCCGTTGCCGGTGCCGTCTACGTTGTTGCTACCTACGGCGATCAGATTGTCGCATGGGCGAAGAAGATTTTCGCTTCCCTGCCCAAGTGCCCCTGCTGCAAGGAAGAGCCGAAGGCCGTCGAAGAGACTGCCGCTGAGGAAGCTCCTGCCGAAGAGCCCGCAGAGGAAGTTCCCGCCGAAGCTCCCGCAGAGGAGGCCCCTGTTGAGGAAGCTCCTGCCGAAGAGCCTGCCGCCGAGGTTGCCGCGAATGAGCCCGTTGCCGAAGAGGCTGACTTCGCCGAGTAATTCCATTTTATACGCAAAAATCCCGGAAAGCTGTTGCTTTCCGGGATTTTTTCTTTCACTATTTCAGCTCCACCAGAACGCAGCTTCCCTCGCCGCGGATCGTGTGGTACATGTTGTCCTCCACAACGGGCAAGTCCATTTCCCGCAAATCCACATCCGGATTCCACACAACGTTCCGCATGCCATAGTAGCAGTAGAACCCATATTGGGTCAGGTCGTCTCCCCCGCTGAAGGTTCCGGGGATGAGACGGTTCAGCATCTGGTAATTTTGCGGCATGTTCCGCAGAACCGGCGCGTTTCCGATGGAGCCGGACAGCTGCACCGTCACCGGCGTATCGGATTGGAACGCTTCCATTTCCTGCAAATCCGAAATCACCAGCTGGGTGCGGAAATCCGTGTAATCCTTCTGAACGCTCAGGGCGTTTCCGTAGGTGAAGGCGAACACGAAGAAAATCCAGCTGAGAACCACCGCCGGTATCTTAAGGGAGAAACGCTTCTTCCCTTCCGCCGCCGTCATGCCGAACACGGTAAGCAGCACGCCGAAGCCATACATTGCCCGGGGTGCGAACACCGTGGCGGCCAGTGCGGGATACAGTCCAAAGCACATCAGCCCCATCAGGACAAGCGCCGCGGCAGTCATGGCGATGGCCGGAACTGTCTTCCGCCGGGAATCCAAAACCACGCGAACGCAGAAAGCGATCACCGCCAGCACCGCCGCAATCAGCCAGAAGGGCTTGAAATCCGACAGAACCAGAGAATAGTAACTCCGCAGATTTTTCAAAAAGTGGGCAATCAGCTCCCCCGCCGGGGGCAGAGCGTTGCCTACGTAACTGGTGTCGGCAGGAATCATGATAACCAGCTTGAAGAAGATCAATCCCAGTGCATACCCCGCCGCGGATTTCAGGCAGAAAAGCCCGACCTCCCGGATGGATTCCCCGCGGTTCCACATCCGCAGTGCCAGCGCGACCACCAGCATGGGGAAAATCCCCGCCGCCGCCTGATAGCTGGTGCATACCGCCAGAATCCCCAACCCGGACGCAAGCACATACGCCGCAGTATTCCGGTTCCGGCACAGCAGCGGCACCACCGCCGCCAGCACGGAAAGCGCCATATACGGCGCGTCAAACCGAAAGCTGACACAGCCGAGGAAATAGGGATTCAGCCCCAGAATCGACAGCACCGCCAGTTCCCAGCCGGAAAATGTCGTCCGTTCATAGACAATATACCCCATGAGTATCCCGGACACCGCCATGATGAGCATGGCAAGGATCTGGGGCAGCGGCGCGGCGTCCGCCAGATAATCGCCTCCATGCACCAGCGTTGCAAGTGCCGTCGAGAGATACCGGCTGAAATAGTCCCACTGCTTGTACCCCAGCGCCGCCCGGGGGGAATCGTCCATATAGTAGAAATTCGCCCGAAGAATGGCGCTGACGCCCACCACGAAAACGGCAAACAGAATCAGCAGCGCCTTTCCCATGGGGATGCCGGTTTCCCCGGAACGAAGGGTTTCCGCTTTCGTCCTGCGGTAGTCCTCCTGACCGGCGGAGACATAATAGGAGATCACGCACCCCGCCGCCGGAGCCGCCGCGATGGCGAAGAACGCGGCGCAAAGGGGGACGAACAGCCCGTTCTCCATGCCGAGCACCCCCGCCACGCGCTGCATTTTCTGGGAATCGACCCAGTTGTGGTAGAAGTTCACTGCCAGCGCGCCGTTGAACACAAGGCTCAGAGCCATGTGTACGGGATTGGAAAGCAGCGCCCGCACCCTCTGCCGGGAGACGGGCAGCCGCCACACCGCGGCGCACAGCAGCACCGCCGCCACGCCGCACCACACAAAGCCCGGCACCCACGCCGGGACGATCATCAGCAGAAACGCGGCGCCGGAAAGCATCAGCAGTCCCTTTTCCGGGAAAAATCGTTTTTCTTTCATGTCGTTAGTCCTTTTCCCCAACGATTGGGGACTTTTCACATCACGCCGTCAGAATCTCTACCAGCATCCGGACGCACTTCTCCATATCCTCGGTGGGGATGAACTCAAAGCGTCCATGGTAGTTTTCGCCGCCGGTACACAGATTGGGACAGGGCAGCCCTTCGTAGGACAGCCGCGCGCCGTCGGTGCCGCCGCGAATGGGCACTTCCACCGGGTTCATACCCGCCGCGGCCATGGCCTTTTTCGCCCGCTCCACCACATACATACACGGCTCAATGCACTTCTTCATGTTATAGTAGCTGTCCTTGAGGGTCAGCTCCAACGTTCCCGCGCCGTACTTGCGGTTGATAAAGTCCGCGGCAGCGGTCATGACCGCTTTCTTTTCCTCGAACTTCTCCATGTCGTGGTCGCGGATGATATAGTGCAGCTCGGAACGCTCCACCTCGCCCTTCATGCCCAGCAGATGGAAGAAGCCCTCATAGCCCTCCGTCAGCTCCGGACGCTGCCCAACGGGGAGCAGGCTCTGGAATTCCATGGCGATCAGCTGGGAATTCACCATCTTCCCCTTGGCAGAACCGGGGTGGATATTCAGTCCATGGACAACGACCTTTGCCCCCGCGGCGTTGAAGTTCTCATATTCGATCTCACCCACGGGGCCGCCGTCGGCGGTGTAGGCAAAGTCCGCGCCGAAGCCCTTCACGTCGAACCGGTCAGCGCCCCGGCCGATCTCCTCATCAGGGGTAAAGCCGATCTTCAATGTGGCATGCCTGCCGCCCATGGCGAGCAGCTCCTGCGCCGCCGTCATGATCTCCGCCACGCCTGCCTTATCGTCCGCGCCCAGAAGCGTCGTTCCGTCCGTGACGATCAGGTGCTTGCCTGCGTGGTTTTTCAGGTACGGATAGTCCGCTTCCCGCAGGAAAATGCCCTTTTCCTCGTTCAGGCAGATATCCCCGCTGTCATAGGCCACGATCTTCGCCTTGACATTCGCGCCGGAAGCGTCCGGCGCGGTGTCCATGTGGGCGATCAGACCAATGGTGGGAAGCTCTGGGTCGCCGGGGACGGTGCCGTAAACATAGCCGTTTTCGTCCATTCTCGCGTCCGCAATGCCCATGCCCCGCATTTCCTCTACCAGCGCGGCGGCAAGCGCCTTCTGCTTCTCCGTGGAGGGGCAGGTGTCGGATTCCTCGTCCGACTGGGTGTCAAAGGTCACATAGCGCAAAAAGCGCTCTACAACAGATTCCATGTGGTTCTCCTTCCAATCAAGGTAAAAATAGTATGCCCAAAGGAAAAGAGCCGCCGCCTACTGTGGCGGCGGCTCCTTGCTAAAAAACTTACTTGGCGGCGTTGACCAGCGCGGCAGTGTCCTGCGCGATCATCAGCTCTTCGTTGGTGGGGATGACCCAAACGGTGACCTTGGAGTCATCGGCGGAAATGATGGCTTCCTTGCCCCGGGTGTTGTTCTTCTCGGGGTCAATCTTGACGCCCAGGAATTCCAGACCCTCACAGATACGGGCACGCATGGAAGCGGAGTTCTCGCCCACGCCGGCGGTGAACACCAGGCAGTCCAGTCCGCCCAGAGCGGCGGCGTAGGAGCCGATGTACTTGCGGACTTCGTAGGCGAACTTGTCCAGCGCCAGGGCGCAGTTCTCATTGCCTTCCTCAGCACCGTTCTCAATGTCGCGGAAGTCGGAGGACACGCCGGACAGCGCCAGCACGCCGGACTTCTTGTTCAGCATGTTCAGGCACTCGTCAGCGCTCATGCCGTACTTGTTCATGACGAACTGCACGACGGCGGGGTCGATATCGCCGGAACGGGTACCCATGGGAACACCGGCCAATGGGGTCAGACCCATGGATGTATCCTGGCACTTACCGTCCTTCACCGCGGACAGAGAGGAACCGTTGCCCAGATGGCAGTTCACCAGCTTGATGTCCTTGCGGCCCATCAGCTCGATGGCGCGCTTGGTGACATACTTGTGGGAGGTGCCATGGAAGCCGTAGCGGCGGATGGAGTCATTCTCGTAATACTCGGTGGGAATGGCGTAGCGGTAAGCCTTGGGGGGCATGGTCATGTGGAAAGCGGTATCGAACACGGCCACCTGGGGGGTCTTGGGCATGACCGCCTGACAGGCGCGGATGCCCATCAGGTTGGCAGGGTTGTGCAGAGGGCCGAGAGGAATGCACTTCTCAATGGCGGCGATGACCTCGTCGTTGATGATGCAGGAGTCAAAGAACTCCATGCCGCCGTGCAGGACGCGATGGCCGACGGCATCGATCTCGTCGGTGGACTTGATCACGCCGTCCACGGGATCGACCAGAATGGCCAGAACCGCCTGAATGGCCTCGGAGTGGGTGGGCATGGGGATATCCTTCACGATCTTCTTGCCGTTGGCGTTGTGGGTCAGACGGCCGTCGATGTAGATACGCTCACACAGACCCTTGGCAGACACGGCGCCGGTCTCGGGATCCATCAGCTGATACTTCAGGCTGGAGGAACCGGCATTGATAATCAGTACATTCATTGGGGAAAGCCTCCTAAATAAATATTTTCTTTTTGGTCAGTTTGTGATATGATAGCCATAGTCGTTGCTATTATAGTGCATTTATCCTGAATTCTCAAGCCCTCAAGGGAATTTTTTCAAAAAAAGGAGGGAGAATTTTGAAAACCGTTGGTATCGTTGCCGAATATAACCCCTTTCATGCAGGCCACCGCAAGCAGTTCGACCGGGTCAAGGCGGAGTTTGGCGGGGAAACCGCCATTGTGTGCGCCATGAGCGGCAATTACGTCCAGCGGGGCGCGCCCGCCGTCATGGATAAAACCCTCCGGGCAAAGGCCGCCGTCGCCTGCGGCGCCGACCTTGTGGTGGAGCTGCCAACCACCGTGAGCCTGTCCTCCGCCGAGGGGTTCGCCGCGGGAGGCGTCGGCATTCTATCGAAGCTGTGCGATACCCTTTGCTTCGGCGCGGAAACCGGCGAAGCAGAGCTTCTGATGGAGACCGCCCGGGCGCTGCTTTCGGAGGATTTTTCTCCCCTGCTCCGCCGGGAACTGGACGGCGGCAAATCCTTCCCCGCCGCCCGCGCCGGGGCTCTCGCGCAGATGGGGCTGTCCGGGGAGATTCTGCGCCGCCCCAACGACATTCTGGCCGTGGAATACTGCAAGGCCATTCTCGCCCAGCGCTCCCCCATGGTTCCCTTTCCCATCCGGCGGGAGGGGTGCTATCACGACCGGACGCCCGACCGGGAAAATCCCTCCGCCACGGCGGTACGACGTCTCATTCTGGAGGGCGGGGCGTGGGGTTCCTTCGTCCCGGAACCTGCCCGGGCGATTTTTGAAAACGCGCCCCTGCATAGCCTTGCCGCCGGAGAACGGGCGGTACTCGCCCGGCTGCGCACCATGACCGACAGGGAATTTGAAGCCCTGCCCTACAGTGGGGAGGGTCTGTGGCGCAAATTCATGCACGCCAGCCGCCGGGAAGCCACATTGGAGGACATCCTCACCAGTGTCAAATCCAAGCGCTACACCCGCACCCGCCTTGACCGGATGATGATGTGCGCATACCTCGGCATTACGGCGGAAATACTCGCCGCACCCGCCCCCTATGTCCGGGTGCTGGCCTTCAACGAAAAAGGCCGCGCCATTTTAAGCGCGGTCAAAAAAAGCGGCGTTTTCCGAAACGCCGGAGAAACCGTCCCCCACCCCTATCAGTCGCTGGAACAGCGCTGGGGCGACCTGTACGGACTGTTCGCTCTGGGGCAGCCGGAAGCCCCCGGCGCAGAGCAGCGCCGGAGAATTGTATTTGCGTCGGACTAATACTATTTCCTGATTAAAATCTTTGATTTTAATCAGGAAGGCATCGCCTAGTGGCGCTGCCAGTTTTGTGATTTATAAGGAAAGAAATCACAAAACAAGTCTCATATGAACTCCTTGCCCTTCGGGCAATTAAAATCTTTTCTAAA
>JABLTQ010019615.1_pt1 | contig 21142 bp, 14 predicted proteins | sample 7160101 | NCBI WGS metagenome assembly JABLTQ01 (sample SAMN14651228, study PRJNA627086) | human gut metagenome | isolation source: feces | host: Homo sapiens
AATTATTTCAAGAATGTCATCATCAGGACATATACATATCATTTGTTTATTTTATCCATTTAAACTGCGATTCAAAAAATAATTTCCCATAAATAACCTATAATGATGATAAACATTTATTATATACAATATAATAACCTTAATCTAAAAAATAATATCCACCCTAGTTATCTACTGATATTTTTCCCATATATCCCTGCATTCAAAAATAAAAGATCCTCCAATGCTGACAGCACTGGAGGATATACCATCCTGCAGATGGATAGGCCATTTTAAACGGACATCAGTCCTTTTCCGGGAAAACTTCCTCTACGATACTCCGCAAACGTGCCAGGATCCCGGCGTCCACCTGGGCAGGGCCGCCATAGGGATATTCCCTGCCCAGAAAACGGTACTTCTGCTCACCCATACGGTGGTAGGGCAAAAGCTCATAATGGACGGCATCCATAGAGCGGGCCAACTCGACGATACGACGGATCAGCTCTTCGTCATCATTGATACCGGGGATGAGCGGCGTGCGCAGATGAATGGGCAGATGCGGATAGGCACTCCGCACAGCCGCAAGATTGCGCAGGATGCGCTCATTGCCCATGCCCGTGGCTTTTTTGTGGGCCTCACTGTCCAGATGCTTGATGTCGAACAAAAGATAGTCAAGCTTGCCGCAGGCAGCAAGGATGGTCTCTTCCGGGGCCTGACCGCAGCTTTCCATGGCGGTATGCACGGCCCGGTGTTCCGCCTCGTCCAGGATGGAGAGGCAAAAATCCCCCTGCTGCAACGGCTCGCCACCGCTCAGGGTCAGACCGCCACCGGAGCGGGCATAAAAGGCGGCATCTTCTTCCACCTTGTCCAGCACGTCGCGGGCCGTCATGGTCTTGCCGTAAAAGGTCAGCGCCTGTCCAGGACAAATCTCCGCACAGGCACGGCAGGCGGGATCGCAGCGGTCCCTGTCCCGATGGATGCCGTCCTGCTCAAGGTGCAGGGCCTGCTGCGGACATGTGGCCACACAGCGCCCGCAACCAAGGCATTTGTCCGCATTGTACGCCAGTTGCTGTGCAGCCTCCTGGGATTCGGGATTGCTGCACCACAGGCAGCGCAACGGGCAGCCCTTGAGGAAGACCAGGGTCCGTATGCCGGGCCCGTCATGCACGGAATAGCGCTGGATGTTGAAAACGGTGCCGCAGTTCTTGTCCGACATGGCATCTCTCCCGAAAGGCGGAAGGGGGCCGAAGCCCCCTCCCTGAGGTTGGATTGGCGATTTACTAGACCTGCTCGTGCTGAGTACGAGCGATGAGGTCGTCCTGCAGATCCTTGGACAGTTCCGTAAAGTAGGCGCTGTAGCCCGCGATACGGACGATGAGGCCGCGGTACTTTTCCGGATCCTTCTGGGCATTGACCAGGGTCTGGCGGTTGACCACGTTGAACTGCACATGCCACAGCCGCAGGTCCACGAAGGCGCGGATGAAGCTCACCAGCTTGCGGGTCCCTTCCTTGCCGGCCAGACAGCTGGGGGTGAACTTGATGTTCAGCAGGCGGGCGGCACGCTGGAACATGTTGTAGTTCTTGGAGTTGAAGTTGGAGAGCAGCACCGCGGTAGGCCCGTTGACGTCGGCACCGTGCGAAGCGGAAGAGCCGTCGGAAAGCGGCGTCCAGGCCTTGCGGCCGTTGGGCGTAGCGGAGACCACACGGCCGAAGGGCACATGCGAGGTAAAGGGCACCATGCGGAAGTCGCACTTGATGCCCAGACGGGGCGCATACTTCCTGCTGAATTCCTGGGCCAGACGGTCGATCTCCAGGCCGATGCTGTCGGCGTAATCATCATTGTTGCCGTAACAGGGAGCGCTCTGCAGCATCTTGCGGACATCTTCCTTGCCTTCGAAGTTGCATTCCAGCGCATCCAGCAGCTCCTGCATGGTCAGCTTCTTGTCGTCGAAGACCAGCTTGCGGACAGCCGACAGGGAGTCGATGGCCGTACTGTAGCCCAGGCATTCGAAGTAGCCGAGGTCCAGGCCGCCTTCATAATGGTGATCCTGGTGCAGATCCACGCATTCCTTCATGGCCAGCACATGCAGGGCATCGGAAATGGGCGTGGCAAAGTGCTGCGCACGGGCCTTGATGATGTGGTACTGCTGCATGAAGGCGTGACGCATCAGGTAGTTCTGCTGGGTGGCGTAGGCATGCCAGAATTCTTCCCAGGTGGTGAAGTTGCGCACGTCACCGGTCTCCACGGTCAGCAGCTCGTCGCCGTACTTCTTCATGCGGCCGTTGTAGAGCACCAGTTCCACGGCGGCACCAAAGTTCATCTGGGCATGGCCACTGGTGTAGGTGTCCACGCGGGGCATGCGGATCTCGGCGCAGCCGGAAGCGGCGTAGTCATAAATGTCTTCCAGGGGAGCGCCCTTGGCCAGGTGCAGGGGGATGATCTCGTCGTCATTGAGCAGCTTGGGGAAGCCGCAGCCCTGCTTGATCATCTCGGCCACAGCAGTCAGGAAGCGCTCGGGAGAACGGCTGTGCACACGGGCGGCCAGGTCGGGATAATGCAGGGGGCATTCCCGCTTGGAACGCATGATGATGTAGGACAGCTCGTTGGTGGCATCACGGCCGTCGCGGGTCTGACCACCTACGGTCACGGCCTCCCAGTGGGAATAACCTTCATGCGTGGCCTTGTTGTAAGGCGTGATGGCCAGGTCCAGGCACTGGGCCATGCTGGCCCACATGCACTGGAAGAGCTCGATGGCGCCCTCCTCGTCGATGCGGCCTTCGGCCAGGTCCTTCTGGTAGTAGGGCCAGAACAGCTGGTCCATGCGGCCGTTGGTGGGGTTGGAGCTGATCTTCTGCTCCAGGCGGGCAAAAGCCTGGGTGAACCAGTGGGCCTGGATGGCTTCATGGAAGGTGCGCGGCGGGTTCTCGGGCACCCATTCGCAGTTGGAAGCGATGGTCAGCAGCTCCTGCTTGCGGCGGGGATCGGTCTCTTCGGCGGCCTTGCGGCGGGCCAGTTCCGCATGGCGGCGGGCCCAGGTGACGATACCTTCACTGACGGTGACGATGGCTTCCAGGTAGGGGCGCTTCTCGCTCTGGTCGATGGGGTCGTCGGGATCCAGCTCGGCCAGACGGGCTTCGGCTTCTTCGCGGATGCCCTTGAAGCCCAGCTTGAACAAACGTTCCCAGTCCAGGCACCACTGCAGGCTGGAACGGTTGGAGGCCGTTTCGCAGCAGATGTAGCGGGAGATGTAACCGCCCTTGTCGGCATAGGCCAGACGATGGGACTCGGGATCCAGACGGCTGTTCAGATCCTGGTGGAAGGTCTTGTCCTTCCAGTAGGGGGTGATGATCTCTTCCACGGCGCGGGCGTCTTCAGCGTTGACGTCGAAGGGGGAAGCCTCGTGACCGGGCAGTTCCTTGAGGGCGGATGCCTGATAGTCGCCATCCAGTTCAGGATACAGGATGCCGTAACGGGCGCCCTGCTGGCCGCAACGGCCGGCGATGAGCTGGTCATCGTCGATGTAGACGGTCATGTTCTCGCCGATGTGCTTGAGGGCCTTGGCCCAGCGCAGCACCAACAGTTCGCCTTCAGTCTGCTTCATGGATTCGGTGAACAGCAGCGCGCGCTCCACGTCGATATGGGGCTTTTTGCCTTCGAAAGCGGCCACCAGACGGTACAGGCGGGGATGCTTTTCAGCATAGGGATTGCTCTTGCCGGCGATGGTATCGAGAAGGAGCTGTTCCTGTTCGGAATAAGTGCAGGCACACGACATGATATGTTCCTCCAGGGCCCGCAGGCCCGTTATTTGTTTTTGTTGTACGATCCTCTACTCGCCGCTGGAACTGCCCGTGGCATCCACGCTCTTGCCCATGGTCTCCTGTCCCCAGATGGCCAGGAGCGCCGTGGAGACGAGGTAGCAGATGGCCAGGAACCAGAACACCGCGTGCTGGTTGCCGGAGGCGATGAGGAAGGCGATGAAGTAGGCCGCCAGCACGCCGCCGCAGATGCGGCTCACGGCTTCGCCGAGACCGGCGCCCGTACCGCGCAGTTCCGTGGGATACTGTTCGGCGATGTAGAGCTTGCAGATGGAGAAGATGGCATTGCCGAAGAAGGCCAGGGCCGTGCCCACGATGAGCCAGGCATTGAGGCTTTCCACCATGGTCAGCAGGATGCTGCAGCCGGCGGTCAGCAGGGCCAGGACGATGTACATGGGCTTGCGGCCGTACTTTTCGATCATGTGGCCGCAGACCATACCGGCCACGGCACCGATGGCCATCATCAGACCGCCCATCAACACGGAGCTGGACATCTGGAAGCCCTTGCCCGTAAGGATGGTGGGCGCATAGACCATGACCACATACCAGAACACCAGGGCGGCCGAGAACATGGAGTAAGACACGATGGTACGGCTCAGGTACGGGGGCTTGAAGAGCATGGTCCAGCTGACCTTGGGCTTGCTGCCGGAGCGGGCTTCGTTCACGGCGGTCAGGATGGCGGGATCCATGTAGTCCTTGTCATGTTCCATGCCCAGGCTGCTTTCCAGACGTTCCACCAGGGCCTCGGCCTCGTCATGACGGTTGTGGCGCATGAGCCAGCGGGGAGATTCCGGCATGTACTTGTGGATGAAGTACAGCATCACGATGGGCATGCCACCCACGAGGAAGGGCAGCTTCCAGGCCACTTCCAGCGGGAAGGTGGCCACGGCCCAGGCGCCGAAGGAAGACGGCAGCACATAGGAGAGCACGAGGATGGAATTGCAGTAGGCAAAGGTGACGCCGCGCTGCTTGGCCCCCACCAGTTCGGAGATGTACAGATACGGGATGGGGAAGACGGCGCCCGAACCAAGGCCGCTCAGGAAGCGCATGGCCACGACCCAGTAGAAGTTCTCCATCAGGGGGCCCATGAAGGTGAAGATCGTGAAGATGAACACGGCCCAGAAAAGGACGCGTTTGCGGCCATAACGGTCAGAGAGGAAGCCGCAGCTGAAGGTGCCCAGCACCACACCGATGGTGGAACAGGTGGCCAGCAGGCCGGTCTCCGCCGGGCCGAGGTTCCAGATCTGCTTGAGCACCAGCACGGTCTGTCCGATCAGGCCCAGGTCAAAGGCTTCCACCACGCTCACCGCGGCCAGCACGGCGATGATCTTCAGCATTTCGCTCTTGACCGGCAGGCGGTCAAAGCGGGACAGGCAATTTGCCTCGCGATGTATCAGGGACTGGTTTTCCATGATCTCCTCCATCCTAGGAGCGGCTGTACACGACATCACCATCCACATAGGTACGCAGCACGGCGATGTCCTTGATATGTTCGGGGGCGACCGTCAGGGGGTTCTCGGCCAGCAGGACCATGTCGGCGTACTTGCCGGGCGTCAGGGAACCCTTCACATGCTCCTCGAAGTTGAGGAAGGCGGCATGGATGGTCACGGCCTTGAGCGCCGACATGACCGTCACGGCCTGATCAGGCCCGTACACAGTGCCCTTGCGGCTGGTGCGGGTCACGGCCGTGCAGACCTGGATCAGGGGATCCACCGGCGTGATGGGGGCGTCGGTATGCAGGTTGTAGGGCAGGCCCAGCTCATCAGCGTCATGGCAGGGACAGAAACGGGCCACACGGTCCGCGCCCACATAACCGGCATGGATCTCGCCCCAGTGGTACAGGGGGCTGATGAAGAAGCAGGGATAGGCCCCGGCAGCCTTGAGACGCTGCAACTGGCTGTAACTGGGATACTGGCAATGGATGACCAGGTGCCGCGCGTTGGGACGGGGATGGAGCTGCTGCAGGCGTTCGTATGCCTGGGTCACGATCTCGATGCCACCGTCGCCATTGGCATGGATGGCGATCTGCCAGCCGGCCTTGTGGATGGGCAGGATCTTTTCCACCAGCTCGTCCACGGTATAGAGGAACTCACCACGGTAATCCGCGCCCTTGGCAGGATCCACGAAGGGATAGGGCTCCAGGAAGTAGCCGGTATGGCCGCGCGGATCCCCGTCGGCCCACAGCTTGGCCGCCCCCATGGTCACCCGGCCGTTGCCGGAAAGATCCGTGCCGGGCACATGGTTGGGATACGGAGCCAGGCGGCTCATGTCATTGGCACGGATGAAAAGCACGGTACGGATGGTCAGGGTGCCGTCGTGCGCGCAGTCCAGGACCAGTTCGGTCACCTTGTGGCCCAGTTCCGCATCCATGGGCGAAAAGGCCGGGCCCCCCTGCGCCGTGGTGATGCCGCAAGAGGCATAGCGGGCGCTGTCGTCAGCCAGGGCCGCGCGCATCTCGTCCAGGGTAAAGCCGGGGATATGCTTGCGCACCAGGGTCTGGGCCGGGATGCCTTCCAGGATGCCGTTGGGCTCGCCCTGGGCATCACGGCCGATGATACCGCCGGCCGGATCGGGCGTGTCGCGGGTGATGCCCGCGATCTCCAGGGCCTTGCTGTTGGCAATGCCCGTATGGCCCGTCACATGGCGGAAAAAGATGGGAACGTCCGCAGAGACTTCATCCAGGATCTCGCGGGTGGGGCAACACTGTTCCACCATGCCCTTCTCGTCAAAGCTGTGCCCGACGACCCACTTGGAGGGGCGGTCGTCATGCAGCTTGCGGCGCAGGCTCTCCTTGAGGGCCTCCATGTTCTCCACAGCACAATCGGCTGCATACAGGCGGTTCATGCCGCCGCTGCAAAAATGGCTGTGCCCGTCGATGAATCCCGGCAGCAGCGTGCCCCCTTCCAGAGAGACCAGGTCGGCGTCATCGCCCACAGCCTGCTTCACATCCTTCAGGGAGCCCGTGGCCACTATACGCCCGTCCATCACGGCCAGCGCTTCGACCTGGGGGAAGTCCGCATCCATGGTCAGGATGGTACCGTCATGGTAAATGGTGATCTTATGGTTTGCCATTGGGAAACTCCTGTTGATTTCTTGGTCTGCATAAAGCAAAGGCTGTGCCACAAAAATAACAAGCAATATTTTCAATATGTTAAAAAACAATCCTGTCAATCTCCCTCTTCTATATTGCGATACTGCAATATATAGGGCTTTCAAAAAGCCTGTATGCCTGCAAAATTGCAGTATCCGCTTAATGATATAAATAAAATAAATAAAAACAAATAGTTAATTATTTATTTCGATTTTGCAATATCGTACGAATGCAATGCAGAAACAAATAATGATTATCTATAGTGAAAAAATGGGAGGACTCCACCGAAAAAACGGGAAAAATCGATCCCGTCAGGGCCTTGCGGCACAAAAAAAGGGGACGCACAGCGCCCCCTTTTTCTGCGTATAAGGAAAAGGTTCACATGATGCAGACCGTCAGGCCTGCTCGTCCTGCTCCGTCGTTTCCCGCAGCAGCTCCGCCTGTGCCTCCGGCCGCAGCGGCCCCGGAAGGGCCGCATAGCCCTCGAAAGGCATCATCTGGGCATAAAATTTTTCTTTGTCGTTGCGGGCGGCCAGCAGCTGCAGGGCATCCTGCATGCAGATGTTGAGGTGCCAGTGCTTCTGCCTGCTCCAGGTCCTGATGAAGGACGCCATCCTGGCGCAGCCGTCCTCACCGGCCACGGCACGCGGTGGCATGGAGATGTCCAGCATGCGGGCGGCACGGGCCAGGCCCTGATCATATTTGCAGGCGGCCACGGAATGCAGGATCGCCGTACAGCCGTTGCGGGCACAGCCCGCTCCCGGCGAGATCCCTGCGGAAAGCGCGTCACCGGCCCGGCGTCCGTCAGGTGTGGCCCCCGTGACGCCCCCCATGGCCCGGTGGCTGGTCACCGGCACATAGAAGACCTCGGGAGTGCCGCCGTAATAATTGAGATGGCGGCCGCAGAATTCGACCATGAAACGGTCGAGCCTGGCAGCGATGTCATCGACCCTGTCATCCTGATTGCCGAACTTGGGGGCGGCCAGACAGTACTGGCGCTCCAGCTCGAAGCCTTCAAAGTTGCTCCTGAGGGCTTCCAGAAGACGGGCCATACCCAGAACACGCCGCTCATAGACCAGCCAGCGGATGGCCGCCAGCGAATCCACCACCGTCGCGAACCCGGTAGGGCCGATCTGCCCGCCCAGGATCAGGGCGCCTTCCAGCCTGCCCACGTTGATGTCCCTGCCCTGCTCCATGCAGAGATCATGCAAACTGGAAAGCAGTGGTGCCGCCACATGGGCGGGCCGCAGGGTATCCGCCACATACTGCTGGATGAGGACCTGCTCCAGGATGAAGGAAAGCTGGGCGAAAAAGGCTTCCTCAAAAGCCGTATAGGTGCTGAACGTACACGGGTCGCCGGTCTCCAGCCCCAGCCGGCCGCTTCCTTCCATGCTGCAATGCCCGTTGTACAGCACCATCTCGAGAACGGCCGCCAGATTGAACCAGGTGGTGCCGGTCAGATAGGTCGTCCGGTTGATCAGGCGGACCTCACTGCAGCCGGAGCCGCTGTAGTCGCGTGCCTCCTCAAGGCTCGCCCCTTTCCTCACGAACAGGTCGATGATCTCGACATCGTTCATGAATTTCGGGCCGCGCCCCTCCCGGATGGCGGCACAGGCCGCCCGCAGCAGATCTTCCGGCGTGCCCTCATGGATCCGCAGGCTGAGGTCGGGGTAATCCAGCGGGAACTCGCGCCGGGACCGCAGCAGCAGCCAGGAAAGCTCGTTGGTGGCATCACTGCCGTCCGCCAGCTGCCCTCCGATGCAGGTATGTTCCCAGTGGGCGTTGCCTTCATAGATCTGGATCCCGGCCGCCGTCGGCTGGACGCGCACGAACTGGGCCATGTTCAGCCACAGGCAGTCCAGCAGTTCCAGGGCCTGCTCTTCGTCCAGGCGGCCCTCCTCCCTGTCCCTCCTGTAAAAAGGATACAGGTACTGATCCATGCGTCCGTTGCTGATGATGCCGCCGTGCAGTTGCTCCAGACGTGACACCAGCTGGGTGAACCACTGGGCCTGCAAGGCCTCGTGGAACGTGCGGGCGGGCTGCCAGGGCACATGCTCGCAAATGGCCGCGATGCGCTCCAGCTCTTCACGGCGCACGGCATCGCCACAGGCTGCCGCCTGCTGCCGGGCAAGCGCGGCATAGCGGCAGGCAAAGCTCCGTATGCCTTCACAAAGGATCATCACCGCCCGGTAGAAAGGCGCCTTGTCCCAGTTGTTGGCCGGGTCGTTGATGTCCAGCGTGTCCAGACGCCGGGCGGCCTCCTGATAGATGCCGCAAAAGCCCCGTTGCAGGACCTTGCCGTAATCCAGTACCCATTGCAGGGAATGGCGGACCGTGGCTGTCTCGTGGATGATGAAGGACGGCACATAGATGTCCCCGTCCTTGTAGAGGAGCCTGCGCAGGTGCAGGGGCACCGCGTCGGCCAGGCTTTCCCGGAAGGTCCTGCCGGCCCAGAAGGGCAGCAGCTCGTCGCGTATGACGGCGATGTCCTGCGCGGAAAAATGATGCGGCATGTCTTCCGCCGACTCCAGCAGGCTGCCGGCAGTGGCGAAATAGGCTCCTTCCAGTTCGGGATACAGGATGCCGTAGCGCCCCTCAGGCCCGCCCCTGCCCACGATGAGCTCGTCCGGCAGGATCTGCACGTCTATGTTCTCCATGACATGCGCCAGAGCCTTGGCCCAGCGCACCACCAGCGGCAGGTGCTCCGTGGTACGGAACGAACGGGTGAAATAACGTGCCCTGTCCACCGACAGGCGAGGCACCTGGCCCGCGAATCGCGACAATATGCGGGCCGTACGCGCCCGCGGACTCGTCATGACCGTCTTCATCACGCCTCCCCTTCTGCCCGTCCGTGCCGCGCTTCACGGCGGCAGGCCGCCACCACGGTCCGCAGCTCCCGCAGCTGGGCGCTGTCGGGACCGACGCTGGCCAGCTGGGAACGGACCATCCCGAGCTGGGCATATTTCTCTTCCCCTACCGGCAGACACGGCAAAAGCTCGTGGCGCGTCACCGTGGGCAGCTGGGCCACATGGCGTGCCATGGCCCGGATATCTGCCTCATTGTCATTGAAGCCCCGGACGACCGGCGTCCTGACCCAGAGGGGCAAGGCCGGGAACTCACGCACGATCCTGTCCAGATTCTCCAGTATCCGGCTGTTGTCCATATGGGTGAACGTCCGGTGCTGGCGACTGTCCAGATGCTTGAGGTCGAAGATCAGCAGATCACAATGCCGCAGGGCCGTCCTGTTCTCCGGGGCGTCCAGGTCGAACCAGCCGCAGGTCTCGATGGCGGTATGCAGGCTTTTCTGACGGGCCAGCGTCATGACCGCTGCGGCCAGGGCAGGTCTGACCAGCGGTTCACCGCCGCTCAGGGTCAGCCCTCCGCCGGAGGTACTGTAAAAATCCCTGTCTTTTTCCGCTTCCTGCACGATGTCCGCGGCCGTCATGGCCCGCCCTACCAGCGAGAGCGCCCCCGAGGGACAGACCTGCGTGCATTCCCCGCAGACGCGGCAAAGCTGCCGCCGTACCACGGGCCTGCCGTCCGTGTCCGGCCCCGGCGGGACGATCCCCCCGGAACGGCATGCCTCCAGACACCTGCCGCAAGCCGCCGCCCCGATGCAGAACTGCGGTACATAACGCAATTCCTGCGGGAAATGCAGGCTCTCGGCATTGTAGCACCACGGGCAGCGCAAAGGGCAGCCCTTGAGATAGACCGTCGTCCGCCAGCCAGGCCCGTCCTGTACGGCCCCCCGCTGGATATGGGAGACCAGGACCATACCTCTGGAAAGGTTTTCCACTGCTTCCCCGTATGCCATCACGCCTTACCTTCCTGTCCCATGTTGTGCTGCGCGAGCTTGCGCCACAGGGTGGTGGGATGCATGCCCAGCATCTGGGCCGCCTCATGCATGGTCGCGCAGCGTTGCAGCGCCTGCCGCAGGCACTCTTCCTCCACAGCAAAAAGGATGTCCTTCAGGGGCTTGCCGTGCCGGTAGACCAGGCTCGCGGCATCCCCTTCCTGCTCGGCCGGGGCTGCCGCCTGCACCGGGCTCCCCTGCCGCATGGAAAGGGGCAGGTCATCGGGCCGCAGGACATTGCCTTCGGACATGACCAGCATCCATTCCATGATATTGCCAAGCTCCCGGGCATTGCCCGGAAAGGGATGGGAAAGCAGCAGGTCGATGACTTCGGGAGAAAGGCGCTTCTGGCAGCCATGCCGGGCGTTATGCCTGTCCAGCATGTCCAGGGCCAGCGCATAGATGTCTTCCTTGCGTTCCCGCAATGGCGGGATCAGGATCGGGATGACGTTGAGCCGGTAAAAAAGGTCCTTGCGGAACCTGCCCTGCTCCACATCCTCGGCCAGGTTCCTGTTGGTAGCCGCCACGATGCGGACATCCACGGAAACGGGCTTCGTCCCTCCCACCCGCAGAAAAGCGTGCTTGTCCAGGGCTTCCAGCAGCTTGACCTGCATGGGCAGGGGAAGCTCCCCGATCTCGTCAAAAAAGACCGTACCGCCGTGGGCCGCCTCCAGCAAACCTGTCTTGCCCTTGGGGTTGGCACCGCTGAAGGCCCCGCGCTCATAGCCGAAAAGCTCGCTCTCCATGAGCTGTTCGGGGATGGCGCCGCAGTTGATGGAGATGAAAGGCCCGTTCTTCCGGGGCGAGAGCCTGTGGACGATGGCCGCCAGCATGCTCTTGCCCACGCCGGATTCGCCCTGCAGGAGGACGGAGCTGTCCGTCTGACTGACCTTGATGGCCCTGTCGACCACGCGCCGTATGGCCGCGCTGCGGACGACCATGCCCACTTCCTGGGTCACCTGACTGAAGATATCGCCCCCGTGTGCCACGGCTTCCGCCTCTTCAGCGCTCCGGCGGCTGTCCTCCAGCTGCTGGCGCACATAGTCGAAGCGCTCCAGATCCATCAGCGAGACCACGATGAAGCGGGGCTTTTTGTGATTGTCCAGAGAGGGGACAGACCACAGCAGCAAGGTCCGCCCCTGGCAGCGGGCGATGCTCTGGGCAGGCAGGGCCCGCTGAAGACAGTGCGCGACCTCCACGGCCAGCTCGGGGAAATCCTTTTCCAGCTCGCGCACATTGCGCCCTTGCAAGCTGTCGCGTTCCATGCCGCACAGGCGACAGCAGGGAGCGTTGATCCGCAGGATGCGCCCTTCCGCATCCGTCACCAGTACGGCCTGCGGCAGGGCCTCCAGCAATCCTTTCAGCTGACTGTCCAGCTCCCGGTAGGCCCCCAACTGACGCACCACGGCATCCAGCGATGAGATCTCCTGCATGACGCAGACCACACCCGCCACCTTGCCGTTCTGCAGGATGGGCAGCCTGTTGGCCACCACCGTGGCCGCAGGCAGGTGCATGGTCTGCCCCAGCAGGGGCTTTCCAGACGTCAGGACCCGTTTGGCTTCCACCCAGTCAGCGGCATTGAAATCCGCCAGCGGATATCCGGGAAAAGGCGTCTCGCCCCCCTGGTAAAAACGCCTCATGCTTTTATTGACGGCAATGATGCTGCCGCTGGCGTCCACCACAAGGACACCATCGCTCATGGCATCCAGGATGGGCATGAGGGGGACCAGCTGCTGCGGCAAAAGTTGAATACCCGTAGAACTCATGGCACGCCCTGAAAAGATTGGAGATATGTCACGGTACATGCCGTCAGGCCAGACCGGCCCCGGCTGTTTTTCGATGATACTGCATCCATGCAAATTGTGAAGACCTTCTTTTGATACAGAGATTATCGTGCATTTACGCAATGCAAATATGCAATATATTTTTCTTCCACTCTCTCCTGCTTCCATGGGGCATACGGCATACAAAATTATTTTTACCAATATTATAAATAAGTTATCTATGAAAATACATTTATGCCCCCATAACGGCACCCTTTTTGCTTTGCCGCTCCGCAACGGGGAGATCCAGCCAGCCTCCCCCAAACCATGCGGAGGAAGCAGATCCCATGTCCACATGTGCACCGGCCCCCAGCCTGGGCAGGGTGGAATTCCTTGTCCTGCTCTGGACGACCTTTGCGGCCTTTGCCGCCCTCTATGGTCCCCAGCCCCTGCTGCCGGTCATCCAGCAGCATTTCGGGGTCGGCAGCCAGTCTGCCAGCCTGCTCATGACGCTGGCCATCCTGCCGCTGGGGCTGGCGCCGATCTGCTATGGGTATATCCTCAACCTGTGCAGCACCCGTCGTCTATTGCAGATGACCACCGGCCTGTGCGCCCTCGTCCTGCTGGCATCTTCGTTCACGACGGCTTTCTGGCAGCTGCTGGCACTGCGTGCTCTGACCGGCCTGCTGGTCCCTGCCATCCTGCTGGCCCTGATGACGCACATCTCCCTGCACAGCCGGCAGGACTCCCTGCAGCGGGCCATGACCATCTACACCACGACCACCATGTTCGGGGCCTTCCTGGGCAGGATAGGCTCCGGCTTCATCGCCAGCTGGCTTGGCTGGCAGACGGCCTTCCTGACATATGCCATCCTGCTGGTCTCTGCGCTGCCCTGTCTCCTGTGTGTGCAAAAGACCCGGAGCGCACAGCATGACGTTTTTTCTCCGGTGCATCTGTTGCGGGTGCTGCGCCAGCCGGGCCTGCTGCTGCTCATGCTCATCGGCCCCCTGTGCATCTTCGCCCATGCGTCTGTCCTGAACCTGGCGCCCTTCCGCATGCGGGAGCTCCTGCCTGATGCCGGCAGCTGGGCCACGGGGCTGCTCTATGTCCCGGCCTTCATCTGTTCCCTGCTGGGGGTCTTCTCCAAGCGGGTCATGCACCTGCTGCGCGGCGAAATGCGCACTATCCGCTGCGGCGTCCTGCTCTTCCTCGCCTCTGTCCCGATCCTGCTCCCTTCGAGCCCGCTTTCCCTGCTCCTGGCCATCTTCGGCATGACGACAGGTTTCGTACTGGTCTACACCACGCTGCCCGGGGTGGTGAACCGCATGAGCCAGGCCGAAAAAAACATGACCAATGGCGTCTATCTTTCCGTTTACTACACCTTCAGCGCCCTGGGGACCTGGCTGCCTGTCCTGGTCTACAGCCACTTCGGCATCGTTCCCTATGTCCTCTGTCTCACGGGCGTCTTCGCTCTGGCCCTTTCCCTCGTCCGCAAGAACCTCACCATCAACCTGTAAGAGAACATCATGAAGATCATCGACTTCCGCTATCGCCCCAGCACCCGCGCCTCTCTCGACAGTGTCATCAAAAACCCCGTGTATTGCGAATACATCAAAAAGACGGATTTCTGTTCCCGGCCCGAGAAGAGCCTGACGGAATGCATCGACGAGTTGCGCGGCCTCGACATCGCCAAGGCTGTCGTCTCCGGGCGCGACATCGAATCCACCTATGCCATCAAAAGCACCAACGACGACGTGCTGCAGTGCATGGCGGCCGCGCCCGACCTGTTCATCGGCTTCTGGGCCTATGACCCCTACAAGGGCATGACGGCGGTGCGCCGCTTCCGCAAGGCCGTTCTCGAAGACGGTATCCGCGGTGCCGCCATCGACGCCGCCATGGCCCACTGCGCCGTGGACGATGCCAAATTCTATCCGCTGTACGCCATGTGCTGCGAATTCGACATCCCCGTCATCATGACCGCCGGCCTTTCGCCCTTCATGCCCAAGGTCGTCCTGGATTCCACCGATCCCCGCCACATCGACCGCGTGGCCACCGACTTCCCCGAACTGAAGATCCTCCTCAGCCACGGCGGCTATCCCTGGGTGCTGGAGGCCATCGCCCTGGTCCTGCGCCACAGCAATGTCTACATGGACTTCTCTACCTGCGAATCCAAGCTGATGGGGCAGAACTACATCCAGGCCGCCAATGAATACATCACGGACAAAGTCGTTTTTGCCAGCGCCAACCCCTTCGTGGAAGTCCGCAAGGCCGTCGAAAAATATCAGCGCCTCGACCTTACTGAAGAATGCCGCCGCAAGCTCTTTTATGAGAACGGCATGAAGCTGCTGGGCCTCAGCATCCTGTAGAAAGGCGTACCAAAACCATCAATATCAGAGAGAATACCATGGATATCACGACGTTCAAGATCTGTCGCCGTATCGTCAACGGATGCGGCAGCTTTTACGGGAATATCGCCGAAGAGGCCGCTTCGCTGAACGGCCACAAAATCTTTCTGGTCTGCGACCCCATCCTGGCCAAGCTGGGCCTGACGGAAAAGACCGCTGCCCTGCTGCGCGGAAAAGGCTTTGAGGTGGCGATCCATGCCGACGTGGAGCCCGAACCCCGGGTGGAGAGCGTCCTTGCTGTCGCCGAACAGGCCCGTGCCTTTGGCGCAGACTGCGTCATCGGTATCGGCGGCGGCTCCTCGCTGGATACCGCCAAGACCTGTTCCGTGCTGCTGGGCAACCAGCAGGACATCCGCGACCTGTACGGCATCGAGAAAGTGGCCAAACCCGGGGCGCCCCTGATCCTCGTCCCCACTTCTGCCGGTACGGGGAGCGAAGTCACGGACATCGCCATCCTCTCCGACGAAGCCGCCCAGCTGAAGATGGGCATCGTCAGCCGCCATATGCTGCCCGCCAGCGTGATCCTGGATCCCGAACTGACCCTGAGCCTTCCCAAAGGACCCACCGCGGCCAGTGGCATGGATGCCCTCATCCATGCCATGGAAGCCTATACCTCTATCCATGCCACGCCCCTCACCGACATGTGGGCGGAACATGCCATCGCCCTCATCGCTCCCAACCTGCGCAAGGCCTGGGCCCGCGGTGAAGACATCCAGGCCCGGCAGGCCATGCTGACCGGCAGCTTCTATGCCGGTGTGGCCTTCTGCAATGCGGGCGTCACGGCCGTGCATGCCTTTGCCTATCCCATCGGCGCGCGCTACCACATCCCGCATGGCCTGGCCAATACCCTGATGCTCCTGCCTGTCTTCCGCTTCAACATGGTGGGCAATATGGAACGCTTTGCCCGACTGGCCGCCATGCTGGGAGAAAACACCACCGGATTGAGCCCCGAAAAGGCCGCCGGCCGCTGCCTCGATGCCCTGGAAAGCCTGGCCCGCGACCTGCAGGTGCCCCGCCATCTTGCCGATTACGGCGTCACGCCCGCCGATGTGCCTGCGCTGGCCGAATCCGTGCTGCAGGTGACCCGTCTGCTGGGCAACAATCCGCGTAGTGTCTCGCTGCAGGATGCCATCAACATCTACCAGGAAGCGCTTTAACGCCTCTCCCTGTCCGGCCTGACCGGCAGGCTGTCCATACACACCATTCGCCCTGACCAGCCCTCATGTCCAACGGCACTTGCAGCCATGCAGGTGCCGTTTTTTCGTTTCCGGGCGCCTCACCCAAAACAGACAGGCGGCGTTCCCGGCAGACCACCAGCAGACCGCCCCGCCATGCCCTTCCCTTTCGCAGCCTCCCCGTATAACAATCGTCAGGGCACGGAACGGGTCGTCTATCCCGTCCGTGCATACCGTCCTGTGCGGCCATCCTGCCTCAAGGGACGCACAGACACAGTGCCTGCGTACGACCAGCTTCACCACGCGGTCTTGCAACAGCTGCCTGCCTTCCCATGCCCAGGCCAGCGATGAAGCGCCTCCCGGTCCACATGCATCGACGTCCGCCACCTCCGCACATCAGGCAACATAAAGGATACATCCATGCATCATCTGCCACGGAAACGAATGCTGCTCCTGCCGGTCACGGCCCTTCTCTGTGCCCTCTCCCTCATGGTGGCTGCCTGCTCTCCCGCACAGCGCGAGGCGGTGCCGGATGATGGTCTGGAACTGCGACTCCTGCATGTGAACGATACCCATGCCTTCCTTGCCGGCATCGATGACCATGGGAATGCCTGTTTCGCGGCCACGGACTGCCGCGGCGGTCTGGCACGCATCAGCACGGCCATCCAGGCTGCCCGGCAAGAGCAGGACAACGTCATCGCCCTGGACGCGGGCGACCAGTTCCAGGGCACCCTGTTCTACAGCGTCAACAAGTGGCCCATGATCGCCGCTGCGGACAAGTTGCTGCCCTACGACGCCATGACGCTGGGCAATCATGAATTCGATGAGGGGTGCCGCGAACTGGCCCGTTTCCTGGAGGCCCAGCCCCTGCCGGTGCTGGCCGCCAACCTGACGCCGCAGCAGGGCTGCCCGCTGGCCGGGGGGAGCCGCATACGTCCTTATCTTGTCCGGATGGTACGCGGGACGAGAGTGGGCATCATCGGGCTGGCCAATGACGAAGTCACCGGACTGGCGGCAGCCTGCCCCCGGACCACCTTCCGGGACGCCCGGACAACGCTGGAACAGTATGTCGCCGAACTGGAGGCACAGGGCATCCGGCACATCATCGCCGTGACCCATCTGGGGCTGGAACGGGACAGGGAGCTGGCCCGCAGCGTCAGCGGCGTGGATGTCATCGTGGGCGGCCACACCCACACCTATCTCGGCCCCGGCTCCAAGGACGGTCCCTACCCCATCGTGGAGCACGCGCTGGACGGCTCCCCTGTCCTGGTGGTGACAGCCGCCCGTGCGACCCGCTATCTGGGGGACCTGAGCATCACCTTCGATGCGTCGGGCATCCCTGTGGCCTGGGCAGGCGGCCCCCGGGAACTCGTCCCGGCCCTGCCGCAGGACGAGGCCATGACCCGTCTGGTAGCCAACTACGCGGAAAGCCTGGCGCACTATCGTACAGAGATCGTGGGCCACCACAGTGTGCGGATGCCGGATGGCATGGAAGCCTGCCGCAAGGGCGACTGCTTCAGCGGCCTGCTGACGGCAGACGCCTTTCTGGAATACGGAAGGAAACAGGGCGCCCGTCTGGCTCTGGTGAACGGTGGCGGCATCCGGGCTTCCCTGCCCGCAGGCGACATTTCCCGAGGGGACCTGCTGGCCCTGCATCCTTTTGACGGTCAGGTGTACGTCCGGGAATATTCAGGCGAACAGCTCCGGAAAGCCCTGGAACACGCCGTATCCGGGCCCGATGGGGAGGGGCCGCAGCTGTTGCAGGTGGCGGGCCTGACCTATGAGGCGGACACCAGCCGCCCTGCGGGCCAGCGTCTGCGGGCCGTCCATATCGTGGACGAACGCGGCCAGCGGCAGGCGCTGGAGCCTCAGGCCCGTTATGGTGTCGTCCTGAGCGATTTTCTGGCTTCGGGCGGAGACGGCTTCGGGATGTTGCGGCATGGCCGCCTGCTGGCCACCAGCCCCCTGTCTGTCAGGGAGCTGACGAGCGACTACATCCGGCGCCATTCCCCTCTGGCGGCACCGCGCGGAAAGCGCATCATCCTTTACGGTATGAGCGGCCAGAACCCAAAGTAAGCCGCCCCGGCCAATCAGGCACGGAAAACGCACGCGGCGAAAAACAGGCAAAACCACCCGATCCCACAGATAGTCCGGCAAGCCAGCGTCCTCCGGCAACGAAGAACGGGGACCACAAAAAGGAAAAGGACCAAAAGAAAAGAGGACAGGTGGGAAAAGACATCCGGCACGACGCCGGAAGGACTTCCAGCCGGGGGCGTCCTGCGGGCTTGGCGGCAGCGTCAGGTCATCACGCTGCGTCCAGTTGGAAAGCGGACGACGGTTCAGGCCCCTTTTGCGGCCGATCTCAGGAATGCGTCGGCTGATCCGCAGGAACGTTCCGGTGCCAATAGACCAGGACGCGCCGGACGAATTCCTGCGTTTCGGGAAAAGGAGGGATGCCGCCGTACTGCTCCACACTGCCGGGCCCGGCATTGTAGGCAGCCAAGGCCAGTTCCACGGTACCGAAGCGCTGCAACTGGTGCATCAGGTACTGGGAACCGGCATAGACATTGGCCCGGGGGTCGAAGGGATCGATGAGCCCCAGCTCTTCCTGGGTATGGGGCATGATCTGCATGGCTCCCTGGGCCCCTACCGGTGAGATCGCTGTGTGGTCAAAGGAGGATTCGGCCTGGATGACTGCCAGGACCAGCCCTGCGTCAAGGCCGAAAATCTCCTCGGCCTCACGGGCCAGACGGCGCCACTCCTCGGGTGCCGGGGGCACGATGTCGTCATGGATCACCGGTGCGGATGGCGGACGAAAAGACGTACGCTGCGCCGGAGCCGCAGTGGAAGACTGCCGGTCGCCCCGGCCAGCCGTCGCTACGGAGGCCACGGTCATGGTCTGGGGGGCAGGAGCTGTCATGGCCGCTGCGGCCTGCCGGGCATCGCCCGGGGCTTTTTTCTGCGGCAGGGAAGCGACCCGCACCATGCGCGGCAGGACCTTCTGCTCCTGATATTCATGGGAAAGGATGCCCGTGCCGGGCTGCAGGGGCACCGGCGGCAACGCCGCTTCCGGCGGAGGCGGCACATGTCTGGACGACCGGGCGCCACATCCCCCGGCCAGAAAAATGCTCAGCAGCAGGCAGGCAAAGCAGAAAAAACGAAGGCAGCGGCTATCCTTCACGGCTCAGTTTTTGTCGTGGGCAAGCTGGAAATACAGTTCGATGGTATTGGTGCCGTCATCCCCGCTGTAACAGTGATGCGCGGAAACGTTCTTGACCAGATGGACGCCCAGGCCGCCGATGGGGCGCTCCTCTGCGCTCAGCGAGGTATCCGGCGTGACGCTCTCCATGAAAGGATCGAAGGACGTGCCCCAGTCCCGGATCCAGACACAGAGGAAAGGCGCGCTGTCCATGCTCACCCGCCTGAAGCCCAGTTCCATCTGCCCCCAGTGGGCGTGCCTCTCGCCTTCCTGCGGGCAGGTACCGGCATAGGCATAGGTGGCCACATTGACCAGCAGTTCCTCCACTGCCAGTTCCACGAAGCCAAGGATCCCGGCATGGTCGGCGGCCAGGTGTTCACGCAGGAATTCCATGGCCGGCGCGCAGCTGTCAACACGGGCGGGAAGCATGATTCTGGCCACTGCCTACCTCCTTGCCCTGTCTCAGCCGGCCAGGGCCGCAAGGGCTTCCTGCCGGCTGTCGCGAACAGTCAGCATGGCGTTGAACCCGGAGATGCGGAACACTTCCGCCGTCATGGGCTGCAGGGAACAAAAAGCCAGCTTGCCGGCACAGGCCTTGAGTGCCTTGACAAGCCCAAGGATGCCCCGCAAGCCGGCAGAGCTGATATATTCCAGCCGGGACATGTCGATGAGCAGGCGCTGCTTCCCCGTCTCCAGCAGGGCGCGGGTCGCGTTTTCGAATTCCGGTGTCGTCGTGGCGTCCATGCGGCCTGCAAGCTCCACGATGGCGATACCGTCCTGTTCCGTTACGATGACTTCCATAGAACCTCCGAATCTGGCTACTGGTAGCTGAGCAGCAGGCCCTGACTGATCTTCAGCCAGCCGTCCAGCGTCACGAACAGCAGCAGCTTGAACGGCAGGGAAATGGTCATGGGCGAAACCATCATCATGCCCATGGCCAGCAGGACGTTGGAAATGATAAGGTCTATGGCAACGAAAGGCAAATAAAGCAAAAAGCCGATCTGGAAGGCCTTGGTCAGCTCCGTGATGGTAAAGGCCGGCACCAGGATGAACATGTTGTCACGCGAGATGCTCTGCCGCTGATGCTCCGGCCAGATGCGCTGGGCCGTGCCCATGAATTCCTGCAAAATGGCGGGGCTGGTGTTTTTTTCCAGGAACTGCCGCAACGGCGGCGAGACGGCCTGCAGGGTCTCCAGCATCTCCGAAGGCTTCGGGTTCGCGCTGAACCGCTGCTCTTCCAGCAGGGTCTTGGTGTCCATGGCCACCGGCGCCATGATGAAGACCGTCAGGATGATGGCCAGGCCGTTCATGACCATGGCAGGCGGTACCTGCTGCACGCCCAGAGCATTGCGGACAAGGCTCGTGACCACCACGATCTTCACGTAGGACGTGACCATCATGAGCAGGAAGGGCGCCAGCCCCAAGAGCGCCAGGCCCGCGATAAGGTAGAGGGGATTAATCCCGGCCAGTTCCATCCCCGGCCCCCTGCGGCGTACCGCTGTCCTGTCCGGCAGCATGCATGCGGGTGATCTGCACGCCCGGCATGCCGCCCACGTCCACCAGACGTCCCTGCGCCAGCAGCTGCCCCGCCACACGGATGTCCACGACGGGCGACGGCGTCTCGCCGCCCAGGGCCAGCGTATGTCCGGGGATCAGCGCCGCCAGTTCGTCCAGACGAAGATGCAGCCTGCCGATCTCAAAGACCACAGGCAGTTCCAGCGCTCCGACGGACGCAGGGGCCACGGCGGATTCTGCGGCGGGCCCATCGTCCTGGACGGCCCCGGTGGGGGCCAGATGTTCTTCACTCATGCCGTCCTCGCTTCCTTTCTCTGCGGGCTCCCGGCCGGGGTCGCCCATATCC